>Ga0314774_1000672_pt1 | contig 25340 bp, 24 predicted proteins | sample MetaGCBIA2018_FD_204515 | JGI IMG/M metagenome (GOLD analysis project Ga0314774, IMG submission 204515) | Cryopeg brine microbial communities from Beaufort Sea near Barrow, Alaska, United States - CBIA 2018 | ecosystem: Environmental > Aquatic > Marine > Coastal | place: USA: Alaska | collected...
GATTTCCCCTTGGATTCTGGTTTGCACAACAAGGTTCTATTTATGTATTTGTAATTCTGATTTTTGTCTATGTTCGATTGATGAACAAATTGGACAAAAAATACGGATTTGATGAATAAAACCAACTCTTCACTCTCTTACAATCTAACTAATTAATATTTACAGAAATGGATGTACAAACTTGGACATATATAATTGTAGGGCTCTCCTTTGCACTCTATATAGGAATTGCAATCTGGTCAAGAGCTGGTTCGACCAAAGAATTTTATATAGCCGGAGGTGGGGTTTCTCCACTGGCAAATGGGATGGCAACCGCTGCCGACTGGATGAGTGCTGCATCCTATATATCAATGGCCGGACTTATTTCCTTTATGGGATATGACGGAGCCGTATATTTAATGGGCTGGACAGGTGGATATGTGCTTCTGGCATTATTGCTTGCTCCCTATTTGAGAAAATTCGGGAAATTCACCGTCCCCGATTTTATAGGAGATCGTTACTACTCTAACACTGCCCGAATTGTAGCAGTAATTTGTGCAGTGATAATTTCATTTACTTATGTTGCCGGCCAAATGCGTGGCGCGGGAGTTGTTTTTTCCAAATTCCTTGAAGTTGATATTGACACGGGAGTATACATTGGAGTTGTAATAATCCTGTTTTATGCGGTTTTAGGTGGAATGAAAGGAGTTACTTATACTCAGGTAGCACAATATTGTGTTTTGATCTTTGCCTTTATGGTTCCCGCTATTTTTATATCCATTCAAATGACGGGGAACCCAGTTCCACAAATTGGAATGGGTAGCACCTTAGCCGATGGGTCCGGAACTTATTTAATAGACAAATTAAATAGTTTGTCTACAGAACTCGGTTTTACAGAATATACAAGTGGCACAAAATCCATGGTTGATGTAATTGCAATCACACTTGCCTTAATGGTAGGTACTGCAGGTTTACCCCACGTAATCATACGCTTCTTTACGGTAAAGAAAGTTAAAGATGCAAGAAAATCTGCCGGATTAGCGCTACTGTTTATTGCGATACTTTATACCACGGCTCCTGCAATTTCCATATTTGCACGAACCAATTTGATTACTACCGTGAGCAATCAGGAATATATCAATATGCCGGGTTGGTTCAAAACCTGGGAAAATACAGGTCTTATTGCCTTCGATGATAAAAATAAGGATGGTAAAATTCAATATGTTGCAGACAAAGGGACGAATGAACTCACCATTGATAATGACATTATTGTGCTTGCAAATCCTGAAATTGCCAATTTACCAAACTGGGTCATCGCTTTGGTTGCTGCTGGAGCCTTAGCCGCTGCTTTGTCCACAGCTGCGGGTTTATTATTGGTAATTTCATCGGCAATATCACATGATTTGATTAAAAGAATAATAAAACCGGATATCTCAGATAAAGGAGAACTATGGGCTGCACGTATTGCAGCTACTGTTGCTGTTGTTATTGCAGGGTACTTTGGAATTCACCCTCCCGGCTTTGTGGCGGCTGTAGTGGCGCTGGCATTTGGTTTGGCGGCCGCCTCGTTTTTCCCCGCAATTATTTTGGGGATCTTCTATAAGAAAATGAATAAGGAAGGAGCAGTTTCAGGAATGATCGTGGGGATGTTGTTTATGCTGTTTTATATACTCAAATTCAAATTCGGAATTTTTGATGGCGGGAAATCAGCCGTTGAAGGTTTAAAATCTGATTGGTGGTTTGGAATTTCACCAGAAGGTTTTGGAACAGTGGCCATGATCGCCAATTTTGTTGTGGCTTTAGTTGTAAATATGTTTACGCCAGAACCACCACAGGATGTTCAGGACATTGTTGAGAATATCCGAATTCCATCTGAAGCAGGGGAAGCAGTAGCTCATTAATTTATCTTTTAATTATTTTGATTCTCTGCTCTTCATTTAAGGGCAGGGAATTAAAACTTTTTATACATTGAATACAGATCTGAATTGATGAATATTAATGTTTGTAAAGCATTAGATCGGTTTTTTGCTACTTATTATCAACCTGACCCAGAAATGAAAAAGCGCCACGAACAAAAACTTATACTTATAACCTTCGGGTTATTTATTGCTTTTAATATACCAATCCTGCTGTTGTTTGACAGCAGCCAGAATTTATTTGGTATTCCAAAAGTGTATGTTTTCATATTTCTTGTTTGGGCTTCTTCAATACTATTAACATTTTATATTACAAAGAGATACAATGAGTAGTGTAGGGCTGTTAGTGATACTGGTGATTTATTTGTCTTTTCTTTTTGTCATTGCCAGTTGGGCAGAGAAAAAGAAGAACAGCAAATGGACCAATAATGCGTATGTCTACACACTTTCACTTGCAGTTTATTGTTCTGCCTGGACTTATTATGGCAGCATTGGAGTCGCTGCGGAATCCGGATTAAGCTATTTGACTATTTACCTGGGACCAATTATAATTATCCCTGCATGGATTGTTGTTTTGCGGAAAATAATTCGAATTTCCAGAGTGAACAAAATTTCCGGAATTGCAGATTTTATTTCACTGAGGTATGGTAATGACCGATTTTTAGGAGCTTTGGTGACCATGGTTTGCGTCGTGGGAATTTTGCCATACATAGCCTTGCAATTAAAAGCGATCTCGGAAACTTTTCATATTGTGACCGGAACCTCTTCCAGTTCAAATATTCTAAATGATACCACAACCTATGTAGCAATTGCTTTAGCACTTTTTGCTTCCTATTACGGGACAAGGTATTTTGACGCCTCTGAAAAAAGGAAAGGAATTGTAACGGCCATAGCAATGGAATCTTTGCTGAAACTCTTTTTCTTTTTAATTATTGGGGTATATGTTACCTATTTTGTTTTTGACGGTTTTCAGGATATCTATGATCAGGCTTCTATATTGGAAAATTTTGACGAACGGAATACCATAGGGGATTTTCCGCAGGCCATCAACTGGTTTTTTCTTTGTATGCTTTCTATGTTTGCCATTTTTATGCTGCCAAGACAATTTCATGTAAACATCATTGAAAACAACAGGGAAAAACATATCAAAACGGCAATTTGGCTATTTCCGCTGTATTTGCTGTTATTTAATCTTTTTGTATATCCTATTGCCTGGGGAGGCAATATTTTATTTGACGGCGTAAATGTAAATAAGGATATGTATTCCTTGCTCATCGCTCAATTATTCGACAATCAAATCCTCACCTTATTGGTTTTTTTAGGGGGCTTTTCGGCAGCCATTTCCATGATAGTTGTTTCTACCATAGCCCTTTCAACAATGTTGAGCAACAACCTGTTGATCCCTTATGGATTGATTGGAAAAATGCAAAGTGAAGAGCAAATAAAAAATAGCTCGCTGATTTTAAACCTTCGAAAAATTGGTATTTTCTCGTTAATTATAATGGCCTATTTCATCTATAGATATTTTGCCTTAGACTACTCCCTGGTTTCTATAGGATTGCTCTCATTTGTAGTTATCGCCCAATTAGCCCCTTCTTTTTTTGGAGCCATTCTTTGGAAAAGGGGTTCTGCAAAAGGCGCGATCTCCGGAATCGTTATTGGTTTTATTATTTGTTTCTATACTTTGCTATTGCCTTTCGCCATAGGAATTGCAAATCTTGAAAGCAGCTTTATTACAGAAGGCCTTTTCGGTATTGAATTTCTAAAGCCTTTTCAATTGTTTGGATTAGATTATCTGGAACCGGTTACCCATTCCTTTTTCTGGAGTATGTTTTTTAACTTTTTCACCTACGTGGCGGTTTCAATTATTTCCAAAGGAAATTATAGAGAGCGAAACTATGCTGAGATGTATGTGGATATTGACAGGTATATTACTGATCATGAAAATGCATTTGTTTGGAAAGGAACCGCTTATATTTCAGATATCGAAAAAGTTTTACAACGATTTTTAGGCGAGGAAAAAACCAAAAGGGCGCTGAGAATTTTCAACCTGAAATACGGAATAGACAAAGACACCACAATGGCCGATGCCCGATTGATAAAATTCGCTGTAAACTTATTGACAGGGCACATTGGTACTGCATCTGCAAAAATATTAATGGAAAGCGTAACAAAAGAAGACATCATCAGCTTGCCAGAAGTATTGAAAATACTGGAAGAATCAAAACAAAATATTCTTTTAAACAAGGAACTCACCGGCACTTCCAGGGAACTTCAGGAGCTCTCCACACAACTTCGGGAAGCAAATGAGCTTTTGCGCAAAAAAGACAAGCAAAAAGATGAATTTTTAGATACGGTTACCCATGAATTGAGAACGCCAATTACGGCGATTAGAGCTTCCAGTGAAATTCTTCACGATGACGAGGACATCCCGGAAAAATTGAAGAAACAGTTTTTGCAAAATATTATTTCAGAATCTGACCGTCTGAACCGGTTGATCGATAAAATTTTGGATCTGGAAAAATTTGAAAGCGGAAAACAAAAAATATATCCTACGGAAAATGACATTGTCGAAACCATTTCAAAAGCGGTAAAACCCCTTCAGCAATTATTGAAAAACAAAAATATTGACTTTATATTCAACGATTCCCAATACGAAGTGATCGCTTTTTATGATGAAGAGAGAATCATACAGGTGATTACCAATTTGCTTTCCAATTCTATTAAATTTTGTGAAGAAACACTTGGCGTTATTTCTATTTCGGTTTCCAAAAAGGACGATGCCTTAAGTGTGGATGTTTTCAATAATGGAAAAAATATCAACCCGGAGGATTTGGATGCCATTTTTGAAAAGTTCTACCAATCAAGCAATCAAACCATCAAAAAACCCATTGGCAGTGGATTGGGACTGGCTATTTGCAAACAAATAATTGAAGTGCATAAAGGGAATATTTCGGCAGAAAATGAAGTAAATGGAGTCCGCTTTTCCTTCACTATTCCTGCCAACAAATTTGAAATTTCAGAACAAGAATGAAACCCGGAAAATAATCGAGATGAAAAAAATACTAATTGTGGATGATGAACCCAACATTCTGATGACGTTGGAGTACACTTTTAAAAAAAAGAATTTTCTTGTCTTTATAGCAAGAGACGGGGAAGAGGCCCTTGAGTTGTTAAAAACAGAACAACCAAATATTATCCTATTAGACATTATGATGCCTAAAGTGGATGGGTACGCAACCCTGGAAGTAATAAAAAAGGACGACAATCTAAAAAATTGCAAAGTGATTTTTCTGTCTGCAAAAAATAAGGAAAGCGATATCAAAAAAGGATTGAGCCTTGGAGCCGATGCTTTTGTGACCAAACCTTTTTCCATTAAAAAATTAGTGGAAAAAGTAGAGAAATTAACAACAGAAGAATAATTGAATGCAAAGTAGAATTTTCTTTTCAAGAATATAAAAACAACAGAATGAACTACGACAATCTTTATGAACGAAGCATTCGCTATCCTGAAGCATTTTGGCAGGAGCGATCCAATGAAATAGCCTGGTATAAAAAACCGACTTCTATTTTATCAAGAGATGAGAACAATTATCCACTTTGGTTTAAAGATGGTGAATTGAACATTTGTTACCTGGCACTGGACAAACACATTGAGGACGGCTTTGGCAATGAGATTGCCGTTATTTATGACTCCCCGGTGACACAAACCATCATAAAATATTCCTATCTGGAGGTAAAAACAGAGGTAGCCAAATTAGCCGGTGGGTTAAAATCCCTTGGTTTGACAAAAGGTGATACCACTGTAATTTATATGCCCATGATTCCGCAAGCACTTTTCGCTATGCTGGCTTGTGCCCGGATTGGGGTAACTCATTCGGTGGTTTTTGGAGGATTTGCCCCTCATGAATTGGCGATTCGGATAGATCACTGCAAACCAAAAGTTGTGATCACCGCCTCCTCAGGAATTGAGTTCGACAGGTTAATAACTTATAAACCTATGGTAGATGAAGCCATTGAATTGGCAGAACACAAGCCGGAAAAGGTGATAATATTCAACAGAAAGTTAGGTGCTAAAGTACCATTTAAGCCTTACGATCTGGATTATATAGAATTAATTTATCATTCAAAAGAAGCCGATTGTGTTCCTGTAAATGCAACACATCCCCTTTACATTTTATACACCTCCGGAACTACCGGAAAACCCAAGGGAATTGTCAGGGATACAGGTGGCTATGCAACGGCTCTCAAGTTTTCCATGAAAAATATTTATGGGTTGGAACCCGGTGAAGTTTTTTGGGCTGCATCTGATGTTGGTTGGGTTGTGGGACACAGCTTTATTGTTTACGGCCCGCTTATAAATAGGAATACAACCATTATTTTTGAAGGGAAACCAATTAAAACCCCTGATGCTTCCACCTTTTGGAGGGTGATTTCGGAACATAAAGTGAATGTAATGTTCACTGCTCCCACTGCCATCAGGGCGATTAAAAAAGAAGATTCTAAAGGTGATTTTATTAAAAAATACGATTTAAGCAGCCTGCGCACCCAATTTTTAGCAGGAGAACGCTGTGATCTCGCAACCCTGGAATGGCATCAAAAACACATCCCAATACCGGCTATTGACCACTGGTGGCAAACAGAATCCGGATGGCCAATGATCGCTATTATGACAGGAGTAGAATCCCTGCCCATAAAACCGGGTTCAACCGGAAAACCTGTAACCGGTTATGACATCCAGATCTTTGGGGAAAACGGACAGGAATTAGCCCCAAATGAAGAGGGATATGTGGTGATAAAATTACCATTGCCTCCGGGAACCATGATGGGATTATGGAAAGATCAAGCCAGGTTTACAGCTGGATACCTAACCAAATTTCCCGGGTATTACTTTTCCGGGGACGGTGGCTACAAGGATGAGAATGGCTATGTTTTTATTACCGGAAGAGTTGATGATGTTATTAACGTTGCCGGTCACCGCCTTTCTACCGCAGAGATGGAAGAAATTGTATCTTCCCATCCATCTGTTGCCGAATGCACCGTGATAGGAATTCAAGACGATTTAAAAGGGCAGGTCCCAATGGCTATGGTTGTATTAATATCCGGGGAAAGCATGGAACATTATCAAGTGGAACATGAAATCATCCAACTGGTACGAGAAAATATTGGCGCAGTAGCTTCGTTGCGAAATGTAATGATTGTAGAACGACTGCCAAAAACCCGTTCAGGAAAAATTTTGAGAAAACTGTTGAGGGGTATTATAGATAAAGAAGACTACCAAATTCCTTCTACCATTGATGATGTGACTATTGTCGATGAAATTAAATATGCATTAAAGATCTATTATATAGAGAAAAGCAAAGAGCAAAAGATAACCAAAAAATAAGTTTATCAAATTATGGTAAATTTAGAAAATGTTCAAACTAGTTAATTACTGATAATCACAAAAACAATAATATAATGAGCTACTACAAAATCGAAGACTTACAACATTATTTTAAAATGTATAATAAGTCTATAAAGGAGCCCAAAAAATTCTGGGACCGGGTTGCCGACAAGAATTTTACCTGGTACCAAAAATGGGATAAAGTGTACCAATTTGATATGCAAAAAGCCGAATTCAAATGGTTTTTGAATGCAAAAGTAAACATTACTAAAAACTGTATCGACAGGCATTTGTCAAAAAGAGGCGATAAAACCGCGATTATTTTTGAACCTAATGATCCGGGTGAGGAAGCACAACATATTACCTATAACGATCTCCACTCCCGAGTATCCAAAATGGGAAATGTGCTCCGCGATCAGGGAGTACAAAAAGGAGATAGGGTTTGTATTTATCTACCCATGATCCCCGAATTGGCAGTAGTAGTTTTAGCTTGTGCCAGAATTGGTGCAATTCATTCGGTAATTTTTGCAGGATTTTCTTCCAAAGCTTTGCAAACCCGGATCATCGATTGCGATGCTAAAATGGTGATCACCTCCGATGGCGGTTTTAGAGGAAATAAAACCATCGATTTAAAAGGAATTGTGGACGATGCCGTTGAGCAATGCCCATGCGTAGAAAAGGTATTGGTTGTTAAGCGCATCAATTCTGAAGTTAAAATGAAAGAAGGAAGAGACCTTTGGATAGAACCTCTATTGGAAGATGCTTCCAACAACTGCCTGGCCGAAATTATGGATGCTGAAGATCCTCTATTTATATTGTATACTTCCGGTTCTACCGGAAAACCAAAAGGCATGGTACACACAACAGCCGGTTATATGGTATATACCGCATACACCTTCAAAAATGTCTTCAAATATGAAGAAAATGATGTGTATTGGTGTACTGCTGATATTGGTTGGATTACCGGACATTCCTACATACTTTACGGACCGCTGCTAAATGGAGCGACAACCGTAATTTTTGAAGGAGTTCCCTCCTATCCTACCTTTAGTAGATTTTGGGAGGTTATAGATAAACATAAAGTTACCCAGTTCTACACTGCTCCTACTGCAATTCGTGCCCTGGCAAAAGAAAGCCTGGAATACGTGGACAAACAGGATCTGTCCTCTTTAAAAGTTATTGGTTCGGTTGGAGAACCCATCAATGAAGAAGCATGGCACTGGTACAACGATCATGTGGGCAAGAAAAAATGTCCTTTGGTTGATACCTGGTGGCAAACCGAAAACGGAGGAATTATGATTTCGCCTATTCCCTTTGTCACCCCAACAAAACCTACCTATGCTTCTCTTCCGTTACCGGGAATTCAACCCGTGCTGATGGATGAGTTGCGCAATGAAATTGAAGGAAACCAGGTAGTTGGCAGTTTGTGCATTAAATTCCCATGGCCATCAATAGCCAGAACTATCTGGAGGGACCATCAACGTTTTATAGACACTTATTTTAAAGCCTATCCCGGGAAATATTTTACCGGTGATGGTGCCCTGAGAGATGAAGTTGGTTATTACCGAATAACAGGAAGGGTAGACGATGTGGTTATTGTTTCCGGACACAACCTTGGAACCGCGCCTATAGAAGATGCAATTAACGAGCATCCAGCCGTGGCAGAGAGTGCCATCGTTGGTTTCCCTCATAAAATCAAAGGAAATGCCTTATACGGATTTGTTATCCTGAAGGAAATTGGTGAGACCAGGATCCATGATAATGTTCGAAAAGAGATCAATCAATCCATTTCTGATATGGTTGGACCTATAGCCAAGTTGGATAAAATCCAGTTTGTATCAGGATTGCCAAAAACCCGTTCCGGAAAAATAATGCGACGGATCTTGAGAAAAATCGCGGAGGGAGATTTCTCCAATTTTGGGGATACCTCAACATTACTCAATCCTGAAATTGTGGAGGAAATTAAAAATGAGAGACTCTAACCTTCAATAATTATAATTAAAAAATGCTTTTTCCAATTGGAAAAAGCATTTTTTTTTGAATTTCGGTTTCCTGTGTTGTACAAAAAACAGATGATCCTATCCTAAGTTTATCGCTATAAATTTTATTTGATTAATTCTCCTTCTTCAAGCAAAATATCATAAACATAACCCTTGCCAAAATCTTTGTCCAAGATAATCGTTCCTTTAAAGGTCACTGTATCTCCAATTTTAACCATCTCATTTGTAGTTACAGTTAAACTTTTTTTGTTTTCAAACTTGGTTCCATCAACAATATGCACCCAATTTCTATCTAGTATTTCTTTGTTAAGCTTAACAACTTTTCCTCTAACAACTATTGACTTTCCTGAAAGGGATTTTTTGTTTGTAAAAAGCTCTTCCAAGGAGATCCCGTTTTCTGCCTTTTCAATATTTACCTCAACTACAGCCGTAGTATCTACATTTGCATGCGGATTTACTTGTTTTTGAACCGGGGCCTTTTCAGTTGTTCTTATATTATCTGCAAAAATTATCTCATCAAAGGTTTTTTCAAGTTGTTTGCTCTCAAAATTCTCCATACGCATTCCACCATCGTAATAATAAGTATCCCCTACTTTTACCTCTGTGTTTGGAATGGCCATCCAATATTTATTTCCGTTTTCTTCAACATTAAGGTAAGTATATGTTCCCCCATCTGTAGATTCACTAATTACAACTTTATGTAATTCATTATTAGCAGACGCTGTTGTATCGTTAATTGCTGAATAAGTTTCTTTATCCTTACAACTAAACAAAATTAAAACGCTAAAAACCACTGTAAAAAGTTTGAATAGATTTTTCATTTTTATAAAATTAATTTGCTACAAATTTATAGATCATTCAGTGTTTACAATATGACAACTATCACATTATATAATATCTCTTAACCAATCAGTACTTAAATTGCATAAAGTCTGAAGTACTTAAAATAAAATAAGTTTGAAAATAGTCTGAATTATTCATTTTGAACACTTACTCAGAGTTTTTTCCAAACCATTTTGACTGGCCAAAAATACAAAATACATCAGGCGGAATACGTTCAGGTCAATATTTTTTTATGAATTTTCTCAATCCAGAATTTAGAGTCCTAATTTTTTTTTCAATTTCAAAAAGATAAGAGCGGTAATAAATGCATCCCCGGAAGCTGTATGCCTATCACTTTTTGAGATCTTAAAAACGGCACATAATTCATCCAAACCTGAATTTTGATCAGATTGCCAACCTTTATATTTCTGATACAACGTATTTGTATCTATTTTTTTATTCTTAAGTTTTCCCAGGCCTAGTCGTTTTAAAGCCTGATTGACCATTTTTACATCAAAATTGGTGTGATGGCCCACAAGGGTTGCATCCTTTATGTAAGAAAGAAAACGAATGACAGCCTCAGGTTCGGTTATTTTTTCTTCTTTCCCGGTTTTTAAAATTCCGTGAATTGGAACAGTTTCCGGACGATACACTTCCTGTTTTAGAAAGACCTCAAAATAATCATTTACAAGAATGGCATCTCCTTCAATTCCTATGGCACCAATGGATAAGATCACATCCTTTTTTGGGTCCAATCCTGTGGTCTCACAATCAAAAACCACATATCGTTTTGAAAGTGGGTTTCCGGCTTTTTTTTGAAAACCGAACAAATAATCCTTCCAAAATTGGGGAGCCTCTTTTTTTGTTTTTCTAAACCAGTCAAAACTCATGTTTAGGTGAAATAAGAAAGTTGAAAACGTTGTTTTAGGATAGCGTGAAGTTCATGAATGGGTTGAAACGAATTTTTTAGTTTTACTTTATCAGATTTTGACAATTCTTTTAAATTCAGGAACCTACCGCTGGAGTTTTTAGACAATCCTTCACGAGTTCTAAAATACATCAAATTTGCAAATGCTTCGGCACAAGCTTCAAAAAACTCCCTGTTTTGAGGTTCAAGTTCAGCCAATTTCTTAAATCGCTCCATGGTATTGTTCACCCCTGTAAAATGATTGCTCAAAACAAGCAAACGAGCGGCATCAATAAGTGGCAGCATCGCCCTGCTTTTTATATCAAAAGTATCCTTGTGTTCTCCATCCGATTCCACCAAAAACTGCCTGAAAAAACCAATTGGAGGAGGATTTCTTAAAGCATCGGTACCCATGTAGGCAAAAAACAGTTGGTTATTTTGGATGTTTTTAAAAACCTCTTCGGTAATGGCATTTGTCAATCTTTCATCCCCATACACAAAGTCATAATCAAAAAAAATGGTACACATCATAATTCCTTTTTCCCCGGGTTTAAAAATCCAGGTACTAAATTGTTTTTTCCATTCTGAGAGAGACTTGCACCATAAGGGGTTACCCGCCATCATTTCGGCTGGACAGTATTCATATCCAACTATGTTCAGGGTTTTATTTACTTCTGCAGCCAATTCTAAAAAATAATTTTTCACCTTCTCATGAGATTCTCCTTCAACATCTTCAAAAACTAGTGCATTGTCCTGATCGGTCAAAAGCAATTGCTCTCTTCTCCCCTGACTTCCCACATTCATCCAGGCAAATTGAACCGGGGGTTTTTCTCCTAATTTTTCAATAGCCAAATTAATCGCTTTTCGTGTGATTGCCAGGTTTATTTCTCCGGCCAAATTTGAAATATGTTGTATGGGAATATTGCTTGCTATTGAATTCTTAATCAAGGAGGTTAGCTTTTCCCTGACCTCTTTTAAATCTTTGGCTTGGGTTGCTCGTTTTACCAGCTTTAATATTACCCCTGGATTATTTGTTTGGACAACTAAAATATCGTGTTCAGAAAGGATTCCGATAATTTTTGAACCCGTGGTTCCGTCCTGTGTGACACACAAATGGCCTATGCCATCTTTTAAAAGCAGCAACTGGGCTTCTGCAATAGATATATCCCGGGAAACCGTAATTACAGGTGCCGACATGATTTGTGAAACAGGCACTGTAATTGGAAACTGTCCGGTCGCAATTTTGAACCGCAAATCTTTATCGGTAACAATTCCAACCGGGAGTTGATTTTCTTCAATAATAACACTCCCTATTTTGTGGCTGCTCATCAACTTTGCGATGTCTTCTACCAAATCTGTGGATTGCGCTGTAATTGCCTTTTCAGTATATACAATAGGTTGAAAATAGGGATCTTCCCGCACCTGCTTTGCAGTAAAACTATTCTCGGAAATTAATTTCCCCTGGTTATCTTTATCGTATGGATTACGGGTATTGGAAGCAAAACTTTCCAATAAAAAATTTAAAACCTCCTGATTTCGCATCACAAAGGGTTTAAAAATCTCTATGGGAATTCCATACAGAATGCTTTCTTCCTGGGCTTTTGCAGCCATTGCGTACTGATTTTTTGCAAAAAATGGACGCAAACCTATAATATCTCCCTCATCACATTGGTCTATGAGAATTTCTTCCGCATTTGAAATAACAGAAAGGCCAATAGCTCCATCTTTAACAACATAAAAATTGTGGTGAGCAGTATCGGCAACCTGAAACAGGATTGCATTTTTTTCAAGATATACAACCTGCACCTGGTTGGATAAATCCAATAAATCCGGGTAAGGAATACTTTTAAAGGGAGGGAAATTTTTTAAAAAATCGGCTATCCTTTCAGCAATTGAATTTTTCATGGTTTAAATCAGAACTATAAGGTACAAAAGAATTTTGGCATAGAAATTATGAAAATCAGACATTCGCTGAGAAAGAACCACCTCCTCCCTATAACCTGATACCCTTTAAAAATTGATGGGTATGTCAATTAAACCCGGTAGAGTTTAATTAACATACCCATCAAAAGCTTATTAATAAGCCATTTCTTATTGCCGTAAATTATTCGGCTAAAGCTCTCATATAGTTAACTGTAAGCCACATATCTTCTTCGCTCATTTTTTTCTCGAAGTTTGGCATATCTTTACGTCCTATATAACCTTTGTAAAATAATGCTCCATCAGATTGTGATTGAAATTCTTTAGATGAAAAATCTCCCAGCTGTCCGTCAACATCATCGGCTTTTGAACCATCTCCGTAACCTTCAGAACCGTGACAGGATTTACAATGTTTAGAGTATAAAGACTTTCCAATTGCTGCATCAGTTTTAGCAGGGATAGGATTTGTCATTTTCTCATATTTAGCAGGTACTTTCCATTCATCTTGATCAATAGATTTGAAGGCAAAGAGACCTAAAGTAATAAGTCCGATAATCATTAGTGTTTTAAGTGTTTTCATTTTCTTTAGTTTTAATTTTTGTTTGTTATTAAATAATAGTCAAAATTGTTGGCATATAAATATATGCTATGTGATAATTTTAATTGGTTATAGTTCTGTATTTAATTCTACTTGTTCTCTATCTATTTCCTTTCCTTCTTTGTTAATTTTAAATAAATATATTACAGTATATAAATAATTAGCCCAAACGCCAAGCAACAAAATTGTTAAAACAATGTACATCCAGATTGGTGCTGCCTGAGACCATAATTGATTATGTTCTTTTACAGTTTCATTTTTAAACACACCCCAATTTACAGATTTACTTTGAACGACAGTCCCATAATCATCACTATCCTGTATAGTTGAATATACCATAATATCACCATTTACATCACCGGGAATATCTGTAGGAAATTCAAATTCAAACTCGCCGTCTTCAATTATAACCTCTTCTAATTTCATTTTTGAAAGCATTCCACCAACAGAAACTACTACAGTGACACCTTCTAATGGAGTTTTAACCCCCGTACTATCTTTAGTAAAACCTTTCACGAAAACAGTTTTTACACTATCAACTTCTTTTAAATTTAATTCTAAAAATAAATCTTTAATTTGAATATCATCCTCATCCTCATCCAATCCATCAGACCCTTCAAACTTCGCTATAAAGTTAATATATCCATTTTCATCAGTTATATAATTTTGACCTTCAGGAACTGTAAATTGCGCAATCCCTTCCTTGGAAGTTTTTGCCGTACCTAATAAATTATCTTCATTATAATATTTAATCACTGCATCAAAAACAGGTAATTTATCTTTTCTATCCTCTTTATTTTGACCTATAAAGCTTACTTCCAGCATGCGGGAATTATCACTCTGTTTAAAAGAATTTAAACTAAGTCTCATTCTATAGTTGCTTGCATCAAGCTCTTGTGAAAACCCATTAAAATTGATGAAAAAAGCAATTATAAGTGAAGTAATAATGGTATATGTATATTTTTTACTTTTCATAATTTCTAACGTTATTAAATTACTCAGTTCCAATTTATTTAATAGATTTTTTTCTCTTTGCTTGTCCACGTTCGTGGTCTATAATTCCAGACATTGGAATAATGGGAACTAGTTTCATTATTAAAATAAAGAGTAAAATAAAGGCTGCAACTCCAGTCAAACTTAAAGACCATTCAACCCAGGTAGCGGTATAATGTATAAATTCTGCACGGGTATCTTGAATTGGTATATAAGGTGTTTCTAAAGTTGGTACAATTATTAAATATCGGTTAAACCATAAACCTATAACAGCAATAACCGCTGCAAAAGTGATTGATTTTACCGTTCTAAATTTTTTGAAGAACAGGATTACAATTGGAACTAATACTCCAATATAATTAGCGAAAATAAACATCCAAAAATACCTGGTAAAAAGTGTGTCCAATAAGTCTGCATCGTGTATTTTATGGCTAAACCAGCGTGTAAAGTATTCACTAAAAGTAAAATACCCATACAATAATGAAATTACTAATAAAATAATTCCGGCTCCACTAAAATGAACTTTTCTGATATAAGATTCTAAATGGTAATATTTTCTAATCAAGTACATTGCAATTATAATAATCCCAATTCCAGAATATAACCCGGCAATAATAAAATATGGACCAAATATAGAACTATTCCAACCTGGTTGAACGGTTAAGCTAAATATCCAGGCAAGTACCGAGTACGCAACAATTGCCAATGCAATAACCATTGCCGACATTGTACCAGTTATTTTATGAAGTTTTTCTCTTTGTGTAGGTGTATCCTGGTAACCAATTGCTAAATATTTATAAACTTTTTGTCTCCATTTTGCAGCTTTTTCACTATTATCCCTAAGGATAGCAAAATCAGGAATAAATGTTAGGAATAAATAGATAAAACAACCTATTAAATCGGTCATAATAGCTATAATATCCCAGGTAATTGGAGATTGGATTCTTGGGTACAAAAATAAATAATGCAATCTATCCAATCTTCCTATACATAACAAAATAAATATTGGCCCAATAATTAATGACAATACCGTAATTATTTCAACAATTCTTGAAACTGAATTTTTCCAAGGTGTATGTATAAAATGTAAAATACCCGAAATAAATGCCCCTGAATAGCTTAAACATACAAAAAATATGAAATTTATAATGTATATACCCCAAACTACATTATCTCTCATTCCAGTAACAATGTGTCCTTTAAACAGTTGAACAAAAAAGGCATATACACCAACCAAAATAACTGCGATTAAAAATCCCATCCAAATTTTGGAGGCTTTGGTAGTTTTTTCTAACAACGGAGAAAATTCCTGAGCCAATTCCCTTTTTCTATTTTCTATATTCATAATAAAGAGTTATAAGATTAAATTTCACCACGGCTTTTCATATCCTGAACATAAGGAACATCCTTATAGCGATCAATGATGTCTGGCTCTACGTCAAAACCTCTTTCAAGTGGGAATTGTCTGTTTACTGCTGGCAAATAATAAACGTTAGGCTTGGTGCCTAAATGTTCTAAATGGCGATAACCGCCACGGTCACTAATTAATTTGGAAAAACTGACAGTTTCTGTACCATTTGTCACAATATCTTCGTTTTTATCACCAAAATAAATAACACCCATTGGGCACGATGATGCGCAATATGGAAGTTTCCCCTGACGTAACAAATCTGGACAAAAATCGCATTTCATAACAGTTCCTTCTGCAGCAGGAAGGCTAGTTTCCGGAGAGTAAGGTTGTGATTTATCATCAAATTTTTCTTTGTGTCCCCAATTAAATATACGAGCAGAGTATGGGCAACTTGTGATACAGAATTTACAACCTATACAACGATCGTTATCAACTAATACAATACCATCATCACGTTTAAAAGTTGCTCCAGTTGGGCAAACAGTTACACAAGGTGGTTCATCACAATGAAAACAAGGTTTTGGCAGCCAATAAGGAGAAGTTTCAGGATTGTCTTGCATCAACTTAACTTTTATAAACTCCTCATTATAATCCAGGTTATGGCCTTTTTGACAACCTTCAACACATTTTCTGGCATTTTTACATTTCGCCAAATCAATAACCATCACAAATTTTCGATTAGGTATGCCTATTCTAGATTCTTCTGGAGTTACAAGTGCTTCAGGATATTTATTTATATTGGTGGCATCAACTTCAACAATTTTTCCATCTGGAGTTAACAATCTAAGTTTTTCACCAGATTCTACTACTTCTTCATCTTGAAGAGAAAAGTTTGATAATAATGATGCTCCTGCAACAGCTGAAACACTAGACATAAATCCTAATTTTAAGAAATTACGTCGGTTGCTCCCCCCTTTATCGGTTTTCTTGTTTTCCATAATAATTTGACTTTATTACATTTAACTTTTAAACAAACAGACTAACAAAGTTTGAAAAATCTTTTGGGGTGATTTATTAACTTGATAGTCTGTCTTAATTGAGTTTAAAACTAAAAATTGTATCTTCTTGTAATGTTAAAACCTAACAGGATGTCTCCATCAAAGAAATCATTCTGATTCATCATATAATTTTTTTGTTGAACGATGCCATCATAATTGGTAACAAATATTTGGAAAGTGTGTCCTGAGGTTGCAAATTCAGCTCCTAAGCTAATTCCCGGTTTAGGATCACTATCAAAATCGGTGATGGGTTGGCTGTAGTCGAAAATTATAGAGGTTTGAGGGCTAATTTTTGCACGGCCTCCAAAGGCAATAGAGATCATATCATTATCCATATCAGATTCAACTGCATTATAATGTGAAATACTTGGCGCAAGTTGTAATGATAGCATTTGACCGAATTTTTTCGCAATAATTAATTGATTGAAAAAAGAATTCCTGTCCTGAACCAAATTAAACATAGATTCCGGTCTTGCATCAATTGTATAATTACCATAGTATGTCACACTTATAGGCATAGAGTTTGACCTGGTTTGTCTTAGCAAAGCTGCTTTCCAGTTAAAATCCTGTAATCTATTGTTTTTTGTGGTACCAAATCCAACAGTTAATCTTTCGTGAATGGCATAAGATAACGCGATCCTAATATTTGCGCCATCCCCATAAATACCGGCTAAAGAGTTTGTCTCATCTATTAATCCAAATCTGTGTTGCATTTGTATATCCAATGTGTTTTTATTAAATAATACATTGGTTTGATTGTCAATAAGGGTGGCACTTTCAAAAGCGGGTCTTTCCAGTTTTTCAACCTTTTCTTCTTGTGGTGTATCTACTTCTTGTGCAATTCCAATTACCGGGAACATAAAAAGTACAATAAATGTTTTTATAAAGTTTTTCATCTGTAATGTCTTAATAATTAGTTGTTTTGAGCTCCTTGTTCAATCCAGGCTTTTATCAATGCTTTTTCGGTGGCACCTACACTTCTGTGACCATCTACCAGTTTTGCTAGCAATTGGCTACCTTCTGAATCGTTTGGTATCGCATAATCAGGAACCAGTGCGGCGTAAGCAAAACCTTCTCTTAGATCTGGATCTCTACTTGCATCATGACATTGCATACAGTCATTATCATTAAAAATGGTTTGTATGTCGGTTGCAAAAGAAACATCCTCCTCTATTACAGGAATTTCAGCAACCTGAAGATCATCATAATAACAACCTGTTAAAGAAAGCATCAGCATTAGTACTGCTGCTTTACTCATTAATTTTACTATTTTTTTCATGATTTTTAAATTTTAAATACTTATGAGTTTTAAACTTTTCATACGAAATTTTATAATTTGTTATAGGATGTAATTAATTAGAACCGAATTTCCGATTATTATACAGCCTGTTTTATGACAATCATCATATAACTTATTATTTGGAATAGTTCTTAGTAATCTTTTTTTTGGAAATAAATTATGTTAATTATAACTTATAAAAGTGCAGATTAATTAGTTTAACCTGCACTTGTATTAAAAAATTTATGAGATCAATTGTTTATATTATTGCAATGATTCAATTGTATTTTTAAGTAAGGCCTTAGCATATTCAGGGTTGTGAACACCATTACTTTTATCTTCTAATAAAAACAAGTAGTTCCAGGCAGCTTCAGAATCCGCAATATCAAATATCCCTGTTGCAGGATGACCATCATGAACAATCCCTGTTAACATGACCGGGGTGGTACCATCAGCCTCAAAAACTGGTTGATCATCATCATCAATTTCTTGACCTTCAATTAGAGCCAATTGACCTGCTAATATTTCCATATCAGCTGCATAACCCTCAACTTCAGTTTTAGCATCGTGACAAGAAGTACAAGTAGCACTAGATGGAGATGATGGTTCCCAGGAGTGTCCTCCTTCACTCATATGACAAGTGACACAAGAAGACCCTTCACTGTGTCCGGCTGTTCCTGGTGCAGGATAAACTGTACTTCCTACGATATTCATTCCCTGAATCCCTTCAAGCATAGTAGATTGTGGTCCATGGTGAGGTCCCCAGTGGGAACTGTTATTCAGAAATTTACCGTCTGTAGAAGTAGGTCCTGACCTTCTAGGTTGGTGACAAGATATACATGCATTACTTGCACCCATAACATCACTCTCGTTTGTTCCATCAAGAACAACACTTTCATCAACTATTAAAGTAACTGGAGCAAAAGTCCTTAGAGCATAATCGTTCCCGTCTGTATCAAAGTCGAAAGACCTGTGCCCGTCGATAGGATTATGGCAACCATTACATGTAATAGGGTTCTTGGTTAAACCAGCATCGCTTACAAATCCCATTTCTTGAAAGTCTATAAAACCTTCATTGCTGTGACATTGTGCACAACTTCCGCCTGTTCCTCTTTCCCAGGATGATCCTGTTGCGTGAGCAGTCAAAGAATAAGCTTCTTTAATTGGGTCTAAGTGTTCTGATGAGTGACAAGATCTGCAATCTTCAGTAGAGTCAAGTCCGTTAATACCGTCAATTCCGTCGGTGCCGTCGATTCCCGCAATTCCGTCCGGACCTGCTATGGGATCGCTGGTACAGTTTACGAACAGTGCACTTGATGCCAACATCATCAAGAATCCGAATAATCTTAAATTTTTCATAAAAAATATATTATTTTGTATTAGGATGTAATTAATTACTGACGAATTTCCGAATTATATACAGCCAGTTTTATGACAACCATCATATAATGAATTATTTATATTGATTATGGTTAATTTTTGCACTATTCATAAAAAGTGCAGATTATAAGATTTAACCTGCACTTTTAAGAAAATATTAACTAATTGATCTGATTATGGTTGCAATGTTTCAATGGAGTTTGCAATTAATGCTTTTACATATTTAGGATTGTGGATACCTTTACTTCTATCTTCACGTAAAAGTGCGAAGTTCCATGCTGCCTGTGCTTCATTTAAAGGAACAGTAACTGAATTAAAGTTATCATTTTCAGCACTAAAAATACCCTTAGCCTCTAACAATCCGGCCAATATTGCCATATTAGCGTCATATCCCTCAACTCCCTCTGGCGCACCACTTGAATGACATTCTATACAAGCGTTTTCTGTTGGGTGCCAGCTATGGGCTCCATCAGTTCCATCAGTAGTGGCACCCATATGGCAACTTACACATGAGGAACCTGTTCTATGCGCTGCAGATTTAGCTGCAGGATAAGGTGTTGCCCCGGTTATTTCCGCTCCCTGAATACCTTCCAGCAATGTAGACTGTGGCCCATGGTGAGGTCCAAAACGACCACTCAATTTAAGACCTGCAGTTGGAGGTAAGCCTCTAGGTTGGTGGCAGTTTACACAGGTGTTGCTTGTTCCCATATCAATGGAGTAAGTTTGGTCCTGATCTAAAGTAACAGCCATAAAACCTTGTCTTAGTGCAAAGTCATTGCCGTCATTTTCAAAATCAAAACTACTGTGTGAACTATGGCAGGTATTACATGAAATAGCTACTGAATGGTCACTGATTTCTCCCAAAGCACCTACAGGATATGCAGGATCCCCTGCAGCAGTTCCTGCGCCTGTAGCCAGCGGAGTACCATTCATTTTATCTATATAGCCGGGACCTGTATGACATTCAACACAGCCAGTTCTGTTTGTGTATTCTGATGTCGTTAAAATCATACCGGTGCCACTATCTTCATGTAAAGTTTCCATTGCGTGAACAGATAACAAATAAGAAGCTTCTATTGGCTCTCTGTGTCCTTTTGAGTGACAAGACCTACAATCTGCGGTAGAGTCCAGACCATCTAAACCGTCAAGACCGTCAATTCCGTCAATCCCAGCCGCTCCCGAAGGACCTTCTATAGGGTCGCTGGTACAATTAATAAATAGGAAACTTGATGCAAGCATCATCAAGAAACCAATTAGTTTTAAATTTTTCATAGAGAATTTGATTTGATATTATTGATTATTTAATTAGGTATAAAATTCCTATATTAATTCTGCTTGTTTTATGACATTGGTCATATTAGTCTGTATTTAGATTTATTCTACCTTTATTTTTTGGTTATTAAAATAAAAAATGATATATAGCACAATAAAATTATAACCAACTCTATTTCATATATTTAGATTATACTGAAATGCTGTTTTGTAAGAAAAACTCTTTAGCCTTACTAAATAAATTGGGGAATAAAGACGTTTTTGGGGCAATTACAGGCGAAATTGGCCCAAAAATATTTTCAAACACCTGATATTATATCAAATGACTGAATTAAATGATTTAGGTTTCTTATATAGTTTTAATAGAATTGATACGAGCCATAGTCTTCCTCAAAGGAAATTTTGTTTTCAAAACCGAACATATCAACCCTCTCGGTTTCCAATATTTAACTCAAACTCCTCTTCAAACTGCTTTATGTTATTTAAATGATCACAGTAAAACTTTAGAAAAATATGCTGCTTACTTTCCGGGCTTGGGACTTTAAGGGTATAAATCCAATATTATCAAAAAAGCAGCGGAGATATTATTAAAACTTATCTAACAAAAGTTGCAGATTAAGGAGTTTCAATTTCTTACTTTTATGAATTATTGTATTAGCTGAACCTATAAATACAGCACTATTAATCAGACGAAAGAATATAGATAATAGATGAAAGACTATTAAATTGACACTTAGTTTATTACCTGATTTTAAATGCCAATATTTTGCCGTCACCTTAATAAATATTAAACAAATGAAGAATAAGATCGGGATACTTTACGCTACGGTTGATGGACAAACTCTTAAAATAAGTAATGAACTCAAAGATGTTTTAATTAAAAACGGAAACACGGTCGAAATTTATTCGATTGATGATTTTGACAAAGAAATAGATAGCTTTGATAAGTTTATTATTGGATCCAGCATTCGATACGGGAAGCACAATTCAAAAATAATTGAATTTATAAAAACTCATAAGGATCAATTTGAAAATACAAAAACCGCTTTCTTCTCTGTAAATCTTGTTGCGCGAAAGCCCGAGAAAAGTACGCCGGAAACAAATCCCTACTTCATTAAATTTCTAAAGGAGGTTGATTGGAAACCATACAAAGCCGCAGTATTTGCAGGGAAAATTGACTATAAAATTTATTCCTTTTGGGATAAATTAATGATCCAATTAATTATGTGGATGACCAAAGGCCCCACCAATCCGGATGCTGAAATTGAATATACCGATTGGGAAAAAGTGAAAGATTTTGGGATTCTAATTGACAATATGTAAGCCGGACAGGAGGTTTTGATAACCGTGATTAATAGCTGTTGACCAAAATCATAAAAGTGCAGGTTATGTCAAGATTTAAGATGCCAGAAAAGTTTTTGAATTTTTAATTGAAACATTCCCCACAGATAAGAACAAATTTTAAAGCATTTAGAGCATAAATGAGAACTTATGTAACAAAGGTGGCAGATTAAAAAGATTCTATTTATTACTTTTATGAATCATGAATTTACCTTAAAAACAAAAGATATGAATTATTATTTTTCAAAAATAGTCGATACCAATTTTGACGATACGATAGATAAGGTTACAGAAGAGTTAAAAAAAGAAGGCTTTGGCGTCCTCACCGAAATAGATGTAAAAGCGACTTTTAAAAAGAAACTTGACCTTGATTTTAGAAAATACCGGATCCTGGGAGCTTGTAACCCACATTTTGCCCACGAGGCTATCCTTGCAGAGCCAAATATTGGTACAATGCTGCCCTGCAACGTGATCGTTCAAGAACTTGAAAACGGGAAAGTGGAAGTTTCTGCTGTTAATCCTGTAGCTTCAATGATGGCGATAAAAAATGACAAACTTGGCCCGGTTGCAGAACAGGTTAGGGATAATTTAAAGAAAGTGATAGATAGTTTATAAATCCGTTTATCTAAAAATATAACCCGGCTTCGGGAACAGGAAATAAATATTGCCTGTTCCCGAAGCCGGGTTATTTCTGTTATTTTAAAATTTAAAAACTTTTTATAGTTAAATGTACATTTCCCGGATGTATAATACATTCAAAGTTCAACCGATTTCACCTACCCCCAAAAAATCAACTGTTTAGTTTGAAGCTGTGTAACAAAAGTAACAAAGCATCAGGATCCATTTATCTAAATTTGCTCCCGTATTCAATTATAAATGAATAAACGAAACATATAAATATGAAGTACCTGAATAAGTACAAAATCACCATTATAGGCTTGATTCTTGGAGCTCTTGGCGGTTACTTATATTATCATTTTATAGGATGTGTGAGTGGCACCTGTGCTATTACTTCCAAACCGCTAAACAGCACGCTTTACGGTTCTTTGATGGGCGGTTTATTGTTTAATATGTTTCAGAAGGAAAAAATTAAATCGGAATAATTATGAATGTTGAAAAAATAATCAAGGAAAAAAAAGGAACTATTTTAGATGTTCGAACTACAAGGGAATTTAGCGGAGGAAGTGTCGCCGGATCTATTAACATTCCTTTGCAGGAAATCCCGGAACGCATTAATGAATTAAAAAGCATGAAGGCTCCCCTTGTTTTATGCTGTGCTTCCGGAGCCCGCAGTGGTCAGGCACATCGTTTCCTGGAGCAATATGGAATTGAATGTTGTGACGCAGGTTCCTGGTTGAATGTGAATTTTTTTCAATCTCAAACCCAAACAATTTAAAAATATGTTAGAAAAAATAAAACAATTATTCGGTATAGGTCCAAAGGCAGATTTTGCCGAATTGGTGAAACAAGGAGCAATCATTATGGATGTTCGCACCAAAAATGAATTTGTTGGAGGTCACATTAAACGCTCCGTTAATATTCCGGTAAATATGCTGAGCAACAATTTGAGCAGGTTTAAAGACAAAGATAAACCTATCATAACCTGTTGCGCTAGCGGAATGCGCAGTGGCTCTGCCAAAAACTTTTTAAAATCAAACGGGTATACACAAGTTTACAACGGTGGAAGCTGGAGTGGTTTGCAAAATAAAATTTGATGTTTCTAAAAAATATTCTTGTAGGATGGAGTTTAATTAGAGGGCTCCGGTTGCTAATCGGAGCCTATTTTGCGGTTCAGACCTTTGAAACGCATGAGATATTTTCCGGCATTATCGCAGCTTTCTTTTTGTACCAGGCGATAACAAATACCGGATGCTGCGGAACAAATGCTTGCGCTATGCCCGATGCAAAAAACAATACTGACAAACCAAAAGAGGTTGAATTAATAGAAGTTGAAAGCGACGAACTAAAAATAAAATAAAATGGAACCACATTATTTTAACGTAGATCTTTCCTGGAGAACAGATAGAAAAGGAAAAATTTCATCTCCGGAACTTCAGGATGAATTTGAAGTTGCCACTCCCCCTCCATTTCCAAAAGGAATAGAATGGGTCTGGTCCCCGGAACATTTATTTACAGCAGCGGTGAGCAGTTGTTTTATGACTACTTTTTTAGCCGTAGCAGAAAATTCCAAATTGGAATATGTGAGTTTTAGTTGCCCCGCAAAAGGAAAACTAGAGCAAGTAGACGGAAAATTTCTAATGACCGAAGTACTTCTTGAACCCGTTTTAACCATTTCAAAAGTAGAAGATAAAGAAAGGGCAGAAAGAGTTCTTCAGAAAGCTGAAAAAGCCTGTTTGATCACAAATTCCATCAAATCTGAAACCAGAATGATACCCACGATCCTAATAAATCAGGAAATGGCAGTTTAAAACCGGGAACTCTTTCCAAAAAATGATGCTAGAAACAAGATCTAAGAATAAAGACTTAAGATTCAAGACTGTCAAAAGTCGAAAAAACGAATCTTAGGATTTACCAAAGCCTGAGACTGTAAACTGAATTCTGTCTGAATAAAAATAATCATTAATTTTATTCAAACAGAAAAGATGGAACGAGAAGAAATAAAAAATTTAGAAAAGAAGGCTTTGAAACAGGTTCTTTTGTTTTTTAAACAGCAAAGATCCTGGTTACAAAACTGAATCATGTGGTTTAGGGGTCCCTTCTGATAATTGTTTTTTTTCAATTCCTCCTAAACAACGTCCCGTTCCACAACCATCATAGAACAATTTTCTTCATCAAACTTTAAAAACTGCGCAATAGCAACTTCTGTAATTTCCATAAAAAACCCATCCACTATTATTGGATGTTGATGCTTTCCAAGTTTCATTCCATTTTATCTTGTGGAACATCTCCTTGTAAAAAAGCACTTCTAGGTAACCATACCTTCTGGAAGGTAATTGAAAATACTATCAATACCTTTTGAGAAATCCTGTTATCTAGCGAAGTAGTCATTTCGGATCAAGCCTAATTGTTGTGGAGGAATCCAATTAGTAGTTTGATCTTTGCAAAAAAATTACCTTGGAGAATACCTGGATTTAATAAAGCTTGTATTGCCACAGTTTCTTGTGGATCATTTTGATT
>Ga0314774_1000673_pt1 | contig 25335 bp, 28 predicted proteins | sample MetaGCBIA2018_FD_204515 | JGI IMG/M metagenome (GOLD analysis project Ga0314774, IMG submission 204515) | Cryopeg brine microbial communities from Beaufort Sea near Barrow, Alaska, United States - CBIA 2018 | ecosystem: Environmental > Aquatic > Marine > Coastal | place: USA: Alaska | collected...
GAGGTGTTTGACATTCATAATGATTTTCATCCTTTCATCATGAACGTTTTCTGGCCTTTTTGTTCAGACTCATTTTATGTTAGAAACACGATGGTCTCTTCAGACTCATTTCGTATTGGAAGAGGCTGTGGTTTTTTTATCGTAGCTGTTGTAGGATATTCTCCAATGCTTTTCGCCCTGGAGTTATAAATGAATCGCCAAACCGCAATCCGACTTCTGATCATCGTTCTCCTGGTTATCGCAGTTTCCGCTCTGCATTATACGACGACGATTCAAAAAGCCCATTTTCATGATATCTTTCGTCGGCTCTATTACATCCCTATCATACTCGGTGGTCTCTGGTTCACTCTCCGTGGGGGGCTCGGTACTGCCATTGTCGTTTCAGTGGTCTATGCACCGCACGTCCTGTTGCAATGGGGGGATCATCCCGGGGTTGAAGTGGCCCAGTATCTCGAAATTCTGCTTTATAATGTCATCGGAACTCTGACCGGAGTTCTTTCACAACGAGAGCTTACGCAGAAACTGCGCTATTTGAAAACCTCGATCCGTCTCGAAGAGAGTTATGAAAATCTGCGGGGGCAGGCGGATCAACTGCTGGAGATCGAGGAACAGTTGCGTCGGGCGGATCGACTCTCCGCTATAGGGGAACTCTCCGCCGGGATGGCACACGAGATACGCAATCCGCTCGCCTCAATTAAAGGGACGGCGGAAATTTTGCGGGATGGAATCGATCGTGACGACAAGAAATATGAGTTTGCCCAGATTCTGATCCGTGAAGTCGACCGACTGGAGAATGTCGTGCGAGATTTCTTGCGGTTTGCCCAGCCAAACGAGGGGGTACGTGAAGAGGTCCAGATCTCTGCGGCGCTCAGCGAGGTGGTCAAGTTGGTCAGCCAACAAGCGTTGAAATCTAACGTTGAGCTCAGGCTCGACTGTCGTGCCGACCTCCCTCTGATTACCGGAAATTTCGAACAGCTCAAACAGGCTTTCCTTAACTTTGTTTTAAATGCCTTGCAGGTGATGCCGGATGGAGGGGTATTGACTGTCGAGGGGGAGGTCGTGCACCCGATTGTGCGGATCTCCTTCACTGATACCGGCCCGGGCATTCCTGAGGAGTTGCAGGCGCGGGTATTTAATCCGTTTTATACGACCCGGCAAGAGGGGACAGGACTCGGTCTGGCAATCACCCACCGGATCATTGATGCCCATGGTGGCCGCATCCTGCTCGACAGCCGTCCAGGTGCGGGGTCGACCTTCACGGTCGAACTTCCGTTCAATAAGAAAGAGAGTTCTTGTGATTGAAAAGAAAACAGTCATGGTCATTGACGATGACGACTCACTGCGGCGGGTGATTGAATTCACGTTGGATGAAGCCGGTTTTAGCGTATTGACCGCTCGTGACGGGTCACAAGGGTTGCAGATTTTTGCCGAGGAGTTGCCGTCGGTTGTCCTCACCGACATACAGATGCCGGGAATTTCCGGCTATGATGTGCTGCAGAGCATTCGCTCGAGCCACCCGGAGGTGCGGGTGATTATTGTGACCGCATTCGGAACCGTTGAGCAGGCGGTCGACGCGATGAAAGATGGCGCCTTCGATTATCTGACCAAGCCATTCAGTCGCGACGAGCTGACGCTGGTCGTGAAAAGGGCGTTCAGTTTTCTGCAGTTAGAGGAAGAGAACAGTCGGCTTAAACAAGAGTTGTCCGACAAGGTCGATTTCGAACATCTGGTCGGCATTTCTGACGCCATGCAGGACGTCTTTGAGCGGGTCAGGCGGGTGGCGGTAAGTGACGCCTCGGTCTTGATCGGTGGAGAGAGTGGAACCGGCAAGGAACTGATCGCCCGGGCGATTCATTACGGCAGTGGCCGACGTAATGGTCCCTTTGTACCGATAAATTGTGCGGCTATTCCGGCGGAACTGCTCGAAAGTGAACTGTTTGGTCATGTGAAAGGGGCATTTACCGGCGCGGTCAAGGATCGCAAGGGGAAATTTGAACAGGCCGATGGTGGCACCCTGTTTCTCGATGAGATCGGCGATCTGTCGCCCCACCTTCAACCGAAATTGCTCCGGGTTTTGCAGGAGATGGAGATTGAACCGGTCGGTGCCGATCAGATGCGTAAAATTGATGTCCGGATTGTCTCTGCATCGAACCGCAACCTCGAAGAAAAGATCAAAACCGGGGATTTTAGAGAAGATCTCTACTATCGATTGTCGGTGATTCCGGTTAATCTGCCGCCGCTGCGGGAGCGTAAACAGGATATCCCGGTTCTGGTTCGACATTTCCTCGATGTTCACACCCAAACGGGTCGACTTGAAATAAGCCCTGAAGCGATGACACAAATGATGACCTATCAATGGCCGGGTAATGTTCGTGAGTTGCAGAATGTCGTCGAGCAGGTTGTGATTCTGCGTCAGGGGGAATCGATCGAAGTTCGGGATTTACCGAAAAAAGTAACCGCAATGGTGGCCAGCAGAATCTCCCAGGTCCTGAATCTTCCGGATGAGGGGTTCTCGTTGGCGGAACTGGAGAAAGAGGCGGTACTGCAGGCGTTGCAGCACTGTAATTGGAACCAGACCAAGGCCGCTGACTTTTTACGGGTGCCGCGGCACACTCTGGTCTACCGGATGGAGAAATATGCGATTGAAAAAGGGTCGTCGACTCATTAACAGAGCGGTTGTTTGTCAGAAACTGATTTGTACTTTTGTTTTCCTGTTCGTCGTTCTCGGAGCTCTTTCAGCGTCGGCTGTTGCGCATGAAGTCTCGCGACAGACGGCGGTGGTCGATGTCGTCAGGGAAGTGGGGCCGGCCGTGGTGAATATCCGGACCGAACAGATCGTTCAGCGTGGCGGGACGCAGATGTTCGGTTTTGGTGCCTCTTTGTTCGAAGAGTTTTTTCGCGGTTTCAGTACCCCCCGTTTTTACAAAACGCAATCACTCGGGTCCGGGGTTATTATCGATCCCCGCGGTTATGTTCTGACTAACACCCATGTGGTTGAACAAGCCTCGAAGATCTATGTCGCTCTGGATGGAGAGCAAAAAGAGATTGAGGCGAAGTTGGTCGGCGTGCATGAACGACTTGACCTGGCAGTGGTACAGATTGCAGGAGATCCCCCTTTCCCTTATCTTGAAATGGGGAAATCGTCTGATCTTCTGCTCGGCGAGACGGTGATCGCGATCGGCAATCCCTTAGGGCTCGGATCCTCTGTAACCACCGGGGTGGTCAGTTCGACCCATCGCCGGGTGCCGATGCCGGGAGGTCAGGTCGGTCATTTTATTCAGACCGATGCGTTAATCAATCCGGGAAACTCAGGCGGTCCTTTGCTCAATACACGTGGTGATTTGATCGGCATCAATACCGCTATCGCCAGACAGGCACAGGGGATCGGTTTTTCGATCCCGATCGATATGGTCGCACGGACCGCCAGTGACCTGATTCAGTGTGGTGAGGTGCGTAAATCGTATCTCGGCGTTATGCCCGGAACGGTTTCCCAACTGCTTGTACGTGATCGGGGTGTAGGTGGTACCCTGGTGACAGAAGTCGATTCCGGCTCTCCGGCGCAAAAGGGGGGAATCTCGGTTGCCGATGTCATTCTCTCTCTCGATGGGATGATTATCGAGAGCCCGGAAGAGATGATGCAATTGCTCGATTCCTACACTCCGGATGATCAGATCCGCTTTCATCTGTTGCGGGGTAATGACGAAATTGATGTTTATGTCGATCTTGCTCCCTTCCCTGAACATTACGGTCTTCGCTACGCCGCACATTTATTCGGTTTTGAAGTGCGCGATTCAGTACATGGAGTCATTGTCAGCCAGGTACACTCCAACTCGGCCGCTGATGCGGCAGGTTTGAATGGCGGAGACAGGGTCGCCGAGGTGGATGGTGTAAGAATTAAGACAGTCGGTGATTACGAGCAGGTTTTTCTCGAGAGGATAGGGCTGATGCCGCTGCAGTTTCTGATCGTGCGTGGAGACCGTGGTTACTATCTCAATCTCCCTTAAGTTTCTGACGATTAGTGGACGGTATAGAGTCATCAAGTCGACTGGAGTCTTGCCCCACTTCGACGACCTCTTCCAACGAGGACAGACGCTATCACAACTCTGATGTTTTGCTCCCCGTCAGGGAGTGAATCGCTGCAAGATGAATCTGCTTGCCAGTAACATCTTTATTTGACAGGGAAAACGGTATGGCGAAACTTTTAGACAATCCTGAATCTTTGCTGATAGAAGACGGCAACTTGCCGTTTAAACTCGAGGGTTGGATCGATACGGCACCGTTTGAAGATTTGATCGGGATCGAATTGGTACAGGTCGGGGGAGGGGAGGCCATTCTGGATTGTCAGGCCCGGGTTAAATTGACCCAGGGGGGAGGGGTGGTTCATGGTGGCGTTCTGACCGCGCTGGCCGATACCGCAGTCGCTATGGCGATTAAGTCATTACTGCCGGAAGGGACTGTTTTTGCAACAACCGAATTGCAGATGCGGTTTTTGACGCCGGTTCGCTCAGGGCGTATTCGGGCGTATGCTGAAGTCTGCAGTTCAGAAGAACGGACCTATTATGGTCGAGCGACTCTTTATGATGCTTCAGATGTAGAGGTCGCCCTGTTTACCTCGGTATTTCGTGTGGCCCGGAATCAGCCTTTTGTGGTCGATGAAAAGCCGGAATAGCCGGAATCTTGACTTGCCGAACAGGTCGGTGATAAAATTGCGCCGCACCTCTTTTTTGTATCCTGGGACTTTGACAGGCTGGAGATAGAAATGAAAAACTCTCGTATTTTCCTTATACTGGTCGTTGTTGCCGCCGCTGCCGTAGCCGGTTGGTACTTTTCCGGGTCGGACAAAAAGACGACCTCCATCAGTCTGCCGACTGTCGGTTCACAAGCTCCGGATTTTAAGCTGATTGATACTGACGGAGACGTTCGTACTCTGTCGGGCCTGCGCGGCAAGGTTGTGCTGGTGAATTTCTGGGCGACCTGGTGTCCCCCCTGTAAAGCTGAGATGCCGTCGATGGAAGAGCTGTATCGCAACTATGGGGAAGGGAATTTCGAAATTCTCGCTATTAATATTGAGGATAACGGGCCTGCAGTCATGCCTGCCTTTTTGCAAAATAATCCACACACCTTTCCGATTCTTTTTGACCCGGAGCTTAAGGCACAGAGACTGTATGGGGTTTCAATGTTTCCCGAAACGTTCATCGTCGATAAAAATGGTATCATCACCAGAAAAGTTATCGGCGCGATCGATTGGACCTCCCCGAAGATGCTCAGTGACCTTAATTCTCTGATGAAGGACTAAAGATATGTTTGAAGGTAGCGATATTTCTCTCTGGATGGCTTTCTCGGCCGGGGTCGTTTCGTTTGTCTCCCCCTGCGTGATGCCGTTGGTCCCTTCCTATATTTCTTATATCTCCGGGCTCTCTTTCAAGCAGGTGCAGCAGGCTCATCCAGATTTACGGGTTCGATTGGCGATCCTGATGCATTCCCTCGCCTTTATTGTCGGCTTTTCAACAGTTTTTGTCGGTCTGGGTGCTTTGGCTGGGTTCGCATCGTCCACCTTTCAACAATTTATGCAGGATGGTCTTGTCTGGATTCAGCGAATCGGCGGTCTGTTGGTCTTTTTGTTCGGTGTTCATATGTCCGGCCTGTTTCATTTCGGTGTTTTGCTCGGGGATAAACGGGTCCATTTGCAGCATAAGCCAGCCGGTTTACTCGGCACCTTTATTGTTGGTCTTGCTTTCGCCGCCGGCTGGACACCCTGTATCGGCCCTGTCCTCGGAACGATTCTGCTCAATGTTGCCGGATCGACCGGCGGTGTCCAGGAAGGGGTGTTCCTCTTGTCCGCATATTCGGCAGGCCTCGGGTTGCCGTTTTTACTCGCTGGTTTGCTCTTTCATGCATTCCTCTCTTTTTTCAACCGGTTCAAGAAATATATCAGGGTTGTCGAGCTCGTCACAGGTCTGTTGTTGATGATCGTCGGGGTGCTGCTCGCTTTCGATCTGTTTGCGCGATTAACCGGTTACCTTTATCGCTGGCTGCCGGCGTTCGGTTGATTCTGTCGACAATTGTATTGACAAGTTCTGGTGGTTTCTGTAGTATTTGAAATCGAATTTCAATTACAAGGGGTGGGTATGTGTTCTCAAGAAAAGAGCATCTTCCGGAAATACATCGTTGATCAAGGGCTGAAGTCGACTCCGCAGCGTGAAATCATTCTCGATGAATTTCTACGTATGGAGCACCCTTCCACTGAAGAGCTGTATCAGAGCCTCCGCAGGAAACATCCGAACATCGGTTACGCAACCGTACATCGGGCGTTGAAGCTTTTTGCCGAATGTGGCATTGCTACGGTTCGTAATTTTGGCGACGGTGCACAACGATTTGAGTCGTGTAGTGAGGATAAACACCACGATCACTTGGTCTGTACAGAGTGCGGATTGATCATTGAGTTTGAAAACAGCCAGATTGAGAAGCTTCAACAACAGGTTGCAAAGAGCCATGCTTTTACGGTTGTCGATCATCGACTCGAACTGTATGGGCGCTGTGAGAGATGTAGCTGAATATTTTTTTAAGTCGGGTTTGAAAACGAATTTCATTTACTAGGATAATAGAATCAATGCAGATGAGTCATCAACCAAGTCAGCTTCCGAAAAGAGTTATTCTTGTGGGCAACCCCAATGTCGGCAAGAGTGTCCTGTTTAATGCTCTAACCGGCTCTTACACCGCAGTTTCAAATTACCCTGGCACTTCGGTTGAAGTTCTCAGTGGAAATGCGACGATTCTGGGGGAGACGTATCAGGTGCTTGATACGCCAGGGATGTACTCATTGGTGCCTATTACCGAAGAAGAGCGGGTCGGACGCGAGATCTTGTTTAAAGAGAACGCCGATGTCGTTGTGCACGTGATTGATGCACGCAATATCGATCGGATGCTGCCGATGACTCTGCAACTGATCGAAGCCGGTCTCCCGGTCGTGCTGGCGGTTAATATCATCGATGAGGCCGAGCGTCTCGGCATGCTGATCGATATCCCCAAGCTCGAGCAGAAACTCGGGATTCCGGTCGTAGGTTCTGCTTTTGTTCGCAAACGTGGATTCGACGAACTCTGCAGAGTGATTGCTGCGTACGATGGGTCGAGGCGGTCGGAACCGTTTTCTTATGCCGATGATCTGGAACATGATATCGATCGGGTTGCGTCGAAATTGTCTGGAGATTACCGGGTCAGTCATCGGGCTGTTGCTCTGCTGCTGTTGCAAAAAGACGTCGAGACTTTAGATCGCGTTGCCGAAACCGAACTTACTAATTTTACAGCTGTTGATGCTGTGGCCAGAGAGATTATTTTTGAACGGAGGACCGACCTGCACCTGACCATCAGTCTCGCCCGTAAGCGGGTCTGTACCGATCTTCTGGCCGGCGTTGTTCATCAAGATGATAAACATCGGGGCCGGTTTGTAGAAAAACTCTCAAATTTCACAATGAATCCGTGGACCGGAATTCCGCTTTTGATCCTGGTTCTCTATTTTGTCCTGTATGAGTTTGTCGGTGGTTTTGGGGCCGGGACTCTGGTGGACCTCCTGGAAGGAAAACTGTTTGAAGTGTGGCTCAACCCTTTAGCCATACATCTCGGCAATGTTTATCTTCCCGGCGGAGATATCTCTCCGTGGTATCAATCCTGGTATTGGCTACGTGAATTGATAGTTGGTGAATATGGGTTGTTTACTCTCGGTGTCCGTTACGCCGTTGCGATTATTTTGCCGATCGTTGCGACCTTCTTCTTCGCCTTTTCTATCATTGAGGATTCAGGCTATTTTCCGCGTCTGGCTCTCCTTGTTGATCGCGTTTTCAAGCGCTTCGGCATGAGTGGCCGGGCGGTTATTCCGATCGTGCTCGGACTCGGTTGCGCGACTATGGCGGTTATGGTGACGCGGACCCTGGAGACGGTGCGGGAGCGGATTATCGCTACGGTTTTGCTCTCCTTAGCGATTCCGTGCAGCGCTCAACTCGGTGTCATTATGGGGCTTCTCGCTGAGGTTCCTGGTGCTCTGGCTGTCTGGATCGGCTGTATATCCCTTCTGTTTGTGGTGATCGGACTCCTTTCCGCGAAGCTTATGCCGGGTGAGGAGGCGGTCTTTTATATGGAACTCCCCCCCTTACGTCTGCCACAAATGCGCAATGTTCTGGTCAAAACCTTTTCCCGGATGCATTGGTACTTCCTGGAAATATTCCCTCTGTTCATGATCGCCTCAGTGATCCTCTGGGCCGGAAAAATGTCAGGAGCTCTGCAGAAACTGATAGAGTTGCTTGAGCCGGTCATGCTGCTGCTCGGATTGCCGACCAATGCTGCAACCGTTTTTGTCCTCGGGTTTTTCAGACGGGATTTTGGTGCTGCCGGTCTTTATGATATGCAATCATCCGGAATGCTTTCTGCGACCCAGTTAACCGTTGCTGCGGTCACCCTGACTCTGTTTGTCCCCTGTGTAGCGCAGTTTCTGATGATGAAGAAGGAACGAGGGTGGAAAGTCTCTTTGATAATTTTTGTCTTTGCCACCGTGGTTGCATTTGTCGTCGGGGCCGTGTTGAATCAACTCCTGCTGCTGACCGGATTTTAGACTATGAAATGTGGAATGTGCCAAAAAGAGATCCCCGAAGATACTCCGAAACCGGTAGAAAGTTGCGGAGCGTGTCCCGGAGGGTGTCGTAAAATTCATTGCCCGTATTGCGATTATGGAAACCCGGTTACGCCGGGGTTTCTCAAACGGCTGCTCGGTCAGTCGTCGAAAAAGGATTAAGGAGATCTGTCTATGAGAGTGTCTGACAAGGCTGAGGAAATTCTGGAGGCTTTATGGATTGCCACCGAGGAGAAGGGTGAACTTTCTGTCTCTTTTAAACAACTCGATATCGGACCGGGCGATGAGGGGTTGTCGGAACTGGGGCACCATACCTTTGTGGAGGTGAAGGGTGAGCGGGTCTATCTTCGCTCAGAAGGGCGAGACGAGGCACGGATGTCTGTCCGCCGCCATCGCCTGGCTGAACGTCTTATGATGGATGTTCTCGATGTCCAGGGGGACGAGGCCGAAGAGAAAGCCTGCGAGTTTGAGCATCTTCTGCGCGAAGGGGTTGATACCAAACTCTGTACCCTTCTGAATCATCCGACGTCCTGTCCGCATGGAAAACCGATCCCTCCGGGGGCCTGTTGTGCAGAGGCGCAAACCACCGGTGAAATGGGGGTCGTATCCCTGACCGAACTGAAGCCAGGTGAAGAGGGGGAAATCGCCTATCTGGCGGCGGATAACTCAACAAAAATGCAGAAATTGATGAGCATGGGGGTTTTGCCAGGAAACAGGTTTGTGGTGAGACAGGCTTATCCGTCGTATGTTTTCCGGATCGGTCATTCTGAATTTGCTGTCGATTCCGGTCTGGCGCGAGATATCTTCGTCCGCAAATCGTCTGCTTGACATTCCCCTCTCTCTTGCCTACGCTACGTCGATTGAAATTCGCTGAGAAAGGGACTTGAAATGAAAGTCGTTGCCATCCTCCCGGCCCGTTACGGTTCGACCCGTTTCCCCGGAAAACCGCTAGTCGATATAGCCGGTAAACCAATGATCCAACATGTTTACGAGCGAACGGCGCAAACCCGGTCAATCAATCGGGTGATCGTGGCGACGGATGATGAGCGGATTCGTGCGGCGGTAGAATCTTTTGGCGGCGAGGTGCAGATGACCCGCGATGATCACCCTTCCGGTACAGATCGTCTGGCCGAGGTGGCCGGACGGATCGAGGCCGATCTGATTGTCAATGTTCAGGGGGACGAACCGTTGATCGATCCGGTGATGATCGAGGCTGCGGTGACGCCATTGCTGGCCGACCCTTCGATCCTGATGGGGACGTTGATGTCCAGGATTGAAGACTTTGAGGAATGCACCAACCCGAACGTGGTCAAGGTGGTGTCAGATCGTGCCGGATTTGCTCTCTATTTTTCACGCGCATCAATTCCATATGGGCGTGACCTTACGCAGAACGTTGTCCCCTCTCCTTCCTTTAAGCATATTGGTCTTTATGTCTATCAACGGGATTTTTTACTCCAGTACCCGACTCTTCCAGAAACCCCACTCGAACGGCTTGAAAAACTTGAGCAGTTGCGTGCCCTTGAACATGGACATCGGATTCGTATTGTTGAAACGGACCTGCAATCGATCGGTGTCGATGTGCCGGAAGATGTCGAACGGGTCTTGTTTCAACTCGGCAAGTCATAATTCTGCAGGAAAACGGTTCCCTTTTTTATCCGATATCGTTATATTCCAGATTGAGATTTTTCTGATTATTTTCTGTACGTTTGTATTGTTGTAAACTGAAGGAGTTTGAATGAAAACGAAGTTTCTTTTTGTTACCGGTGGCGTTGTTTCCTCTCTCGGTAAAGGGTTGGCGGCAGCTGCTATTGGCGCCTTGATGGAAGCGCGTGGACTGCGTGTATCAATGCAGAAAATGGACCCATATATCAATGTTGATCCAGGAACGATGAGCCCCTTTCAACACGGCGAAGTTTTTGTGACCGACGACGGTGCTGAAACCGATCTTGATCTTGGTCATTACGAGCGCTTTACCAAGGCAAGTCTGTCTAAAAAATCAAATTTTACCACCGGTCAGATTTACGACACCGTATTGCGCAAGGAACGCCGCGGCGATTATCTCGGTGGTACGGTTCAGGTTATTCCGCACATTACAAATGAGATTAAAGAAAAAATTCTGATCAATGCCAAGGGGGCTGATCTGGCGATTATTGAAGTCGGCGGAACCGTTGGTGATATCGAATCTCTCCCTTTTCTTGAAGCGATTCGTCAGTTCCGTGCTGATCGTGCTCGGGATAACGTCCTCTACCTGCATTTGACTCTGGTCCCTTATATTGCCACCGCCGGAGAGTTGAAGACGAAACCGACCCAGCACTCGGTCAAGGATCTGCGCCAGATTGGTATTCAGCCCGATATCCTGCTCTGTCGCTGTGACCGTGAAATTCCGCATGAGATGAAGGCTAAGATCGCACTTTTTTGTAATGTCGGTGAAGATGCCGTCATCACCGCTCGGGATGTTGAGTCGATCTACGAGGTGCCGATTGTTTATAGCCAGCAGGGGTTGGATGACAGGATTGTCGATTATCTCAATATCTGGACAAAACAGCCGGATCTCGCCCCCTGGGAACGGATCATCAAGCGACTCAAGGAGCCGAAAGGTGAAACGACGATCGCCATTGTCGGCAAATATGTCGATTCGAAAGAGAGTTATAAATCCCTCGCCGAAGCTTTGGTTCATGGCGGTATCGGTAATAACTGTCGGGTTAATTTAGTCTATGTCGATTCCGAGTCTATAGAACGGCACGGTGTTGGTGACACATTTAAGGATGTAGATGGTGTCCTGGTTCCCGGTGGTTTTGGCGAACGGGGGAGTGAGGGTAAAATTGCCGCGATCCAGTATGCGCGAGAAAACAAGCTCCCCTTTTTCGGGATTTGTCTCGGCATGCAGATGGCGGTCGTTGAGTATGCCCGAAACGTCTGCAATATTGAAGATGCTTACTCCGCGGAATTTCGTGAGGGTGCAAAAAATCATATTATCCATATCATGGAAGGGCAGAAGTCGGTCGCCGGCAAAGGGGGGACAATGCGCCTCGGTGCGTACCCTTGTGAACTCGGTGACAAAACCCTCGCGCAGAGAATTTATGGAGAGAAAGATATTTCAGAGCGCCACCGGCATCGTTACGAATTCAATAATGCGTTCCGTCCGCAATTGCAGGCGGCGGGTTTGGTTCTTTCCGGTGTTTTTACAAAGGAGGACCTGATTGAAATCGTAGAGATCAGCGATCACCCCTGGTTTCTCGCCTGTCAATTTCACCCGGAATTCAAATCTCGACCGATGGAACCACATCCGCTGTTTGAGTCGTTTGTCGGTGCCTGTCAGAAAAATAGAAAGACAAAATAATGACACGTGAAATCAAGATTGGGAACGTCACGCTCGGCGGGGACCGACCCTTGGTTCTGTTTGCCGGACCGTGCGTGATCGAAGATGAAACCTTGACCTTACGAATTGCAACGTTTCTGAAAGAGATGTCTGCCGAGCTCGGTATCGGTCTGGTGTTTAAAGGCTCTTACGATAAAGCCAATCGGACTTCGGTGACGGCATTTCGCGGCCCCGGGATTGATGAGGGTTTGCGCATTTTGGCCAAGGTCAAAAGTGAACTTGATCTTCCGGTCGTCTCTGATGTTCATGATGTGTCCCAGGTTGCGCAGGCGGCCGAAGTCCTTGACGTCATTCAGATCCCGGCATTTCTCTGTCGGCAGACTGATCTGCTCGTTGCTGTTGGCAACACTGGCAAGGTAGTTAATGTCAAGAAAGGGCAGTTTTTGGCTCCCGGTGACATGAAAAATGCCGTCGGTAAGATTGAGTCTACCGGCAACAGTCAGATTGCCCTGACGGAGCGTGGCTCAACCTTTGGCTACAATAATCTGGTGGTCGATATGCGCTCGTTGGCAATTATGCGAGAAACAGGCTGTCCGGTCATTTTCGATGCAACCCACTCTGTGCAGCTTCCGGGTGGTGAGGGGGGGAGCTCAGGTGGTCAGCGTGAATTTGTCGGGGCGCTCTCAAGGGCCGCGACTGCAATCGGCATTGACGGTCTTTTTCTCGAAGTTCATGAAGATCCATCTGTTGCCCTTTGTGACGGGCCGAATTCAATCTATCTGTCGGAGTTGAAGCAGATGCTTGAAAAAATTCTCGCTATTGACAGAGTGGTAAAGGGGGCCTGAACCGATGGCCGATTTTCTTGAAAAAGCCAAAGATGTTTTACGTACCGAAGCGAATGCGGTGCTGGCGCTGGTCGATCGGATCGATGGCGATTTTTGTAAAGCGGTAGAAATGATCATGGGCTGTAAAGGGCGTGTGGTTATTACCGGGATGGGGAAGTCTGGGCTGATCTGTCAAAAAATTGCAGCGACAATGGCCTCAACCGGAACCCCGGCAATGTTTCTGCATCCAGCTGAAGGGGTGCATGGCGATCTCGGTATGTTGATGAAGGACGATGTTATTATCGCAGTCTCTAATTCTGGCGAAACCGATGAAATTATCCGAATTCTACCGGTTATCAAACGGATGGGTATGCCACTGATCTCAATGAGTGGAAATCCGGCCAGTACTCTGGCTCGTGCCGGTGATGTGTCGATCGATATTTCGGTGGCCGAGGAGGCATGTCCCCTCGCATTGGCTCCGACTTCAAGTACAACCGCAACATTGGCGATGGGTGATGCCCTGGCTGTCTCACTTATGATTGAACGCGGGTTTAAAGAGGATGATTTCGCTCTTTATCACCCGGGGGGCGCTTTAGGGCGCCGTCTGCTGACCAGAGTTGAGGATTTAATGCATACCGGCGAAGCGCTCCCGATGGTGGCGCAATCTGTTTCAGTTAAGGACGCTTTGTTTGAGATCACCAGTAAAAAACTCGGTATAACGGGCGTTTCGAATGAGGGTGGCGAACTGATAGGTGTCTTTACCGACGGTGATCTGCGTCGTGCGATTGAAAAGGATATAAACTGCCTGCACCAGTTAATTAAAACTCATATGTCGGTTAACCCCAAGCGGATTTTGCGAACAAATCTGGCCGCGAAAGCTCTACATCGGATGGAGGAAAATTCCATCACCTCTCTGTTTGTTTTTGAATCCGATGTTGATAACCAACCTGTTGCTATTATTCATCTACAAGATCTTTTGAAAGCCGGAGTCGTCTGATGCAGGAGCGTTTGAAAAAGATCAAAATGTTGTTACTTGATGTTGATGGGGTTCTGACTGATGGCCGGATTACATACAGTAGTGACGGCACTGAGACCAAGTCTTTTGATGTTAAAGATGGGCACGGTCTGAAGATGATTCAGCGTGCAGGAATTGAAGTCGGCATTATTACCGGTCGACAGTCCACGATTGTCGAGCACCGCGCAGATGAACTCGGCATCAGAATCTTGTATCAAGGAGTCAAAGACAAGCGCGTTCCTTTTCTGGAAATCCTTGAGAAATACAGGTTGAGCGAAGAGGAAATTGCCTATGTCGGTGATGATATTGTCGACTTGCCAATCCTTTTAAAGGTCGGTTTTGCCGCAACGGTTGCCGATGCCATGCTTGATGTCAAAGAAAATGTTCATTATGTTACTATGCTTGCCGGTGGCCGTGCAGCTGTCCGTGAAATTTGTGATCTGATTTTGAAGGAATCGGGTCGTTGGGATGGTGTGGCAGCGAAATATTTCCAAAGTTAAAACCTTCTATACAAATCCCATGCCAAAATCAATATAAGCATCTTTACTCCTAAATTACTCAATGTTATAGTAGCCAAGTCTATGACTAAATTATTGACCACCCGATTTTTACTCGCCGGTTTTATTCTGCTTCTGGTTTTGTTGTTGGTGTTGGCTGTTGTCATCAGCCTACGCACTGCTGAGGTCGCTGTCGTTAATCAGTTCCCCCGCTCTGATGATGACCTGTCAATGAAGCAACTTAACTACACCGAGACGCGTGGGGGGGTGCGTAAGTGGGCTGTAAAGGCGGAATCGGCCAGTCATGATTTAAAGCAGGAGATTGCTCAACTCAAGGAGTTGACGTTGGTTCTTTATGACCCTTCAGCGAACGATTTGACTGTTACCTCTGCTACCGGAGAACTCGATCTCAAAAAGAGGGAGGTTTTGTTGCGGGGTGATGTGGTGATGAAAACTGCTGCTGGCGAAACGCTTTATACCGACGAACTGCTTTTTGTCGAAGGTGAGAAGATCGTACGGACCGAGAGCCTGGTTCGTTTTGTTGCCGACGGTTACACGGTTTCGGGAACAGGGATGCGATTCAATATTACAAACCGGAGTATGGTTCTGCAAAGCCAGGTTGAGGCCGTATACAAAGAGGGGCTTAATATCAGATGAGGTTAGGACGGATCATCGTTTTCGGGTTGTTTTTTTCAGGTATGTATCTCGTGTCCCCGTTTGCTGCGGGCCTTGATAGTCTGGAAGAAGTTCGTGTGGTTGCTGACAGAATGGAGGCAGAGTCCTTAGGTAATAAGGTCACATTTTCTGGCAACGTTAAAGCAAAGCAGAATGATATTGTAATTTACACCCAAAATTTGACCCTTTTTTACAGTCGTGGCGACGATAAAAAAGAAAAGGGAATTGAGCGCGCAGAGCTCGAAGGAGACGTCAGAATTATTCAACAAGACAGGATGTCCAAGGCAGACAGCGCCCTTTTTTTAAATCTTGAACGGAAGATAATTTTGACAGGTCAGGCAGAAGTTCATCAGGCTGGAAACGTCGTCAAGGGTGATGAAATTGTCTATTTTATCGATGAAGAGCGAAGTGTTGTGAATAGCGATACCGACTCCCGTGTGAACGCAGTGATTAAATCAAAGGGAGCCGATCATTGATTCGCAGACTGCTGGCACGTGGATTATATAAAAGTTATAATAAGCGACAGGTTGTCAAAAATGTTGATCTTGATATTGAATCGGGTCAAATAGTCGGGCTGTTAGGTCCAAATGGTGCGGGAAAAACGACTTCATTTTATATGGTTGTCGGGCTAGTCCCACCCGATAAAGGGCAGGTGTATTTGGATGATTTAGAACTTACAGCTCTTCCGATGTGTGAACGCGCCCGCGCCGGGATTTCTTACCTTCCGCAGGAAGCGTCTGTTTTTAGAAAACTGACGGTAGAGGAAAACTTGCTGGCCATTCTTGAGACAATCGATCTTGATAAATCAGAGAGGTTGGAACGGAAGGATGATCTGCTCGAACAGTTTCGCCTGACTCATGTCGCTAAAACTTACGGTTACGCTCTCTCTGGTGGCGAGAGGCGTCGGACTGAAATCGCGAGGTCACTCGTCCTGAATCCGGCATTTATTCTCCTTGATGAGCCGTTTGCCGGCATTGACCCGATTGCCGTTAATGATATCCAAAATATTATTCTGAATCTCAAGGAGCAGGGGATCGGTATTCTTGTTTCAGATCATAATGTGCGTGAGACACTCGGCGTGTGCGATATTGCCTATATCCTCAATGAAGGTGAAATCCTCGAATGTGGCAAGCCTGATGAAATTGCCAACAGCCCCAAAGCTCGAGAAATTTATCTTGGGGAAAAATTCAAACTCTGGTGATCGATATGCCAGGGCAATTCGATAAAGGTTTTTGAATGGCACTTGAACTTCGACAACAACTGAAGTTATCCCAACAGTTGGTTATGACGCCTCAGTTGCAGCAGGCAATCAAACTTCTACAGCTTTCTCGTATGGAGTTAGTCGAACTCGTGCAACAGGAATTGGAGGAGAATCCCATTCTCGAAGAAGGGGGGGAGATCGAACCGATTGAAGGGGGCGAGTCTGAAGAGAGGTTGATCGATGAGCCTGGGCGCGATGAAGTTCCTGTTGACAATAAAATAGATGAAATCAAAGGTGAAAATGAAGGGCTTGGTGATATTGATTGGCAGACTTACCTTGAAAGCTATAGCCTTGGCGGAACCGTAGCCAGTTCCTACGAAGAGGATGAAGATCGTCCTTCCTTTGAAAATCTGCTCACCCGAACGAGGACATTGACCGATCACCTGATGTGGCAGATGACGTTGAGTCATTTTTCTGAGACGGAACAACGATTGTCAACCGAAATTATCGGCAATATTGATGACGACGGCTATCTCCAGACGACGGTAGATGCTCTTTGCCTGGAGTTGGGTGTTACACCCGATGTTATAGATAACGTTCTTGGTAAGATTCAGGAGTTTGACCCGCCTGGTGTCGGTTGTCGGAATCTGCAGGAGTGCCTTTTGATCCAATTGCGACATCTCGACTTGGAGGGGACTCTGGCTGAGAGAATATTGTCAGAGCAGATCGATGCGCTGGAGAAGAGGAATTACCCGTTAATTGCTAAAGCCCTTAACGTTTCACTCGATGAGGTTTTCGCCGCAGCCAAGTTCATATCAGGTCTCGATCCACGCCCAGGATCCTCTTTCGGGGAGGAAGATGTTCACTATATTGCCCCTGACATTTTTGTGCACAAGGTTGGTAGCGAATATGTTGTTGTTCTTAATGATGAAGGACTTCCAAATCTGAAAATTAATTCATTTTATCGTAGAGCTCTGTCCGGTTCGTTTGCCGTTGATAAAGAGGCCGGTGAGTATATTCAAGAAAAGATGCGCGGTGCGATCTGGTTGATCAAGAGTATTCATCAGCGACAAAGAACCATCTACCGGGTCTCCAAGAGTATTATTAAATTTCAACAGAATTTTCTAGATCTCGGGATTGAGCATTTGAAACCGCTGGTTTTACGTGATGTCGCGACCGATATTGATATGCACGAATCGACAATTAGCCGTGTGACGACGAACAAATACATGCAGACTCCGCGTGGTCTGTTTGAATTGAAATATTTTTTCAACAGCGGGATAAACACGACCGGAGGAGATTATGTCGCCTCTGAAAGTGTTAAAATGAAAATCAAGGAAATTGTTTCTGGTGAGAACATAAAAAAACCTTATTCTGATCAGAAGATAGTTGTTTTGTTGCATGAAATCGGTATCGATATCGCTCGACGAACGGTTACCAAATACCGTGAGGTGCTCGGTGTCGGCTCTTCGACTGAACGAAAACGGCTTTTTTGATTGCTGGGATCGGTCTGGATTTTGCTTTTTATGTTCAATTTGCATCTCGTAATTGTTTGCCAGGTTTTTTCTTCAGTCGACAAGTCAGTTGACAATGAAATTTTTAAAAAATATTCGGTTCAGAATGAATAGTAATTAACTGTCAATTTCACCTGTTCATTGTGCTATACTTTTGTCACAATATTGTTGCTTCAATCGGGAGGCGACTATTACGCAAGGGGGTTTGTTTTATGCAAATTTCTGTCACTTTTCGGCACATGGAAGTCAGTAGCCCAATTCGCGAATATGCTGAAGAGAAGTTGTCTCGGGTCAATAAGTACATTGATGAGCCGATTGATGCTCAAGTTGTTCTCTCTGTCGCTAAGAAAATTCGTCATAGGGCTGAAGTGACTCTGGTCGCCAAGGGGATTACGATCAAAGGGAGTGAAGAGACCGAAGATATGTATGCAGCGATCGATGCAGTGGTTAATAAAATCGAGCGCCAGCTTAAAAAATATCGCGAAAAGCTCAAAGCTCATAAGCCACTGACTGGCAAGGAACGCAGGGTAAATAAAACAGTTTATACTGCCGAAAGTTTTGATGCAGCGGATTATGAACCGAAAATCATCCGTTCGGACAGTTTTTTTGTTAAGCCCCTCTCTGTGGGAGAAGCGGTTATGCAGATGGATCTTTTGCATAAAGAGTTCATCGTTTTCACCGATGATGATACAGAAGAAGTTAATGTAGTGTATCGTCGAAAAGACGGTAACTATGGTCTGATCGTTCCACACGCAAGATAATATTGATGATTAGGTGGTGGGGATTCATCTCCCCACCACCTTTATTATTTATAACCGGTTTGAAGGAAGTCCGATTGCTATGAAAATTGTTGAATTGCTCTCTCCAGAAGCTGTTGTTGCTGATATGAAGTCGACTGAAAAATTTGCTGCTCTGGCTGAATTGACAGATACCCTTGTCGCTTTTCAGACAAACCTGGATCGTGATGAAGTTTTAAGGGTTTTGCATGAAAGGGAGCATCTTGGTAGTACAGGGATAGGTGACGGCGTAGCAATTCCTCATGGTAAATTGAAAAAACTGGATCAGCTTCTTCTCGCTTTCGGCTGTAGTAAGGGAGGCGTTGATTTTGATTCGATGGACGGTAAGCCTGCTCATCTCTTTTTTCTGTTGCTTGCCCCTGAGGAGTCGGTCGGAATCCATCTTAAAACGTTAGCCCGTATTTCAAAATTACTGAAAAGCCCCGCTGTTCGGGAGTCTCTTCTCAATGCTTGCGGAGCTGATGACCTTTTCAGGATCATTGCCGAAGAAGAGAGCCAACTCTAGATTATCGAGGAATAATGACCGGTTTAACTATTCAGGAACTTCTTGGTGAGAAGGAAGCGGGTCTTGATCTTGAGTTGCTTGCCGGTTTTTCCGGTGTTGGCAATATGATAAGTGTTCCGCGCATTCAGAAACCCGGTCTTGCTTTGGCCGGATATACCCCAAGTTTACATGCTAACCGCATTCAGGTTCTTGGGTCGACTGAACTGACCTATCTCAATCAACTCCCGCCCAAGGCTGTTGAGACCAATATCTGCAAGTTGTGCGATATTTCAATTTGCTGCCTGATTATTACTAAAGGTCAAGAACCCCCTCTATTGCTGCTTGAAGAGGTGGAAAAAAGAGGGATTCCTCTTCTGCGTACGCATCATCAAAGTTCGACTTTCATTTCACTTATCACTCAATTCCTTGAAGAGCGTCTTCTCCCAGCCAAAACTTTGCACGGTGTTTTAGTTGATGTGTTGGGGGTCGGTGTGTTATTGACCGGAAAAAGTGGCATTGGCAAAAGCGAATGCGCGCTCGACCTGATTTTACGGGGGCACAGGCTTGTTGCTGACGACGTGGTCAAGGCACGGCTGAAGTTGCCTGCGGTTATTTTTGGAGAAGGGAGCGATCTTCTCCATTATCATATGGAGATCCGCGGGTTGGGAATCCTGAATATTAAACACTTGTTTGGTGTTGCGGCAATTCGTGAACGTAAAAAAATTGATCTGATTATCGAGTTAGTTGAGTGGGATGCATCGTCAAATTACGATCGGCTAGGGCTTGAGGATCAGTCGCTTGATGTTTTGGGGGTTAACATCCCTCTCCTGAAAATCCCGGTGAGTCCCGGGCGAAATGTAACCTCGGTTGTCGAGGTTGCTGCACGTAATCAATTATTGAAAGAGATGGGGTATCATAGCGCGATTGAATTTCAAGACCGCCTTGAAAAAAGGATGGCGGTGACAGCTCATCTTCATGCTCATGAGATAATTGGAGGGAATATTGAATGACGGCAATGCGTCTTGTTGTCATAACCGGTCTATCCGGGTCAGGTAAAAGCACCGCGGTTAGAGCGTTGGAAGACGAAGCTTTTTTTGTTGTCGATAACTTACCGATGACGCTTTTACCCGGACTGCTTAAAATTCTATCTGAAGATCAGCCGACCTACACTGATGTTGCTGTTGTTCTGGATGTCAGAAATAGAGCATTTTTAGCAGCTGGTGAGGCTGTGATGAAAGAAGTCGATGTCTTGGGTTATACTCCCGAGGTTATTTTCCTGGATGCCGATGACCATGTTATTCAACGACGTTTTTCGGAGACAAGACGTTTACATCCGGTCTCAGCGGCAGAAGGTGTTGCCGAAGGGATCGTTCAGGAAAGAGACTCCCTCTCTTTTTTGCGTCAATGCGCCAAAACGATTCTGGATACCTCGAACCTGACTCCCCATCAGTTGCGCTCTTTGGTTGTTGCTACTGTTCAGGGGAACCTGACGGGGAATTGTCTCTCCGTCCAGCTGCAGTCTTTCGGTTTTCGTTATGGAGTCCCGGCAGAATCTGACATCGTTATGGATGTCCGATTTTTGCCTAATCCGCATTTTATTCCTGAACTGCAACCGATGAGTGGCAAGGAGGAGTCTGTCTCCCGTTTTGTTTTGGAACAACCGGCAACCCAGCAATTCATGACACATTTTAAAACCCTTCTTGCCTTCCTGATTCCGCATTACAGGCAGGAGGGGAAGAATTATTTGACGATTTCAGTCGGTTGCACCGGTGGTCGTCACCGCAGTGTTGCAATTGTTGAAGAATTATCCGGATGTCTGTCTGGTGATGGGGTCGTTGTCAAGACTGTACATCGGGATGTTGATCGGGGAAAAAGATGAAGGGACTTATCGTCGCAACCCATGCGAATATGGCAGGGGAGTTGTTGAAAGCTTGTGAATCGATCATCGGTCCTCTTCCTCGGTCCCGTGCCATATCGGTTCGTCGCGAAGATAATATTGATGAGATTCGTAAACTGTTCTCAGACGCGCTAGAGGCCGTGGGAGCTGATGGTGCTGAAGTTTTGATACTGACCGATATTCTGGGTGGTACGCCGGCCAATATTGGCATGTCGTTTATGGAACCGGGCCGAATTGATCTTTTGACCGGGGTTAATTTGCCGATGCTTCTGAAATTTTTCAACAGCAAAGAATCCCTTAGTTTAAATGAACTTGCAGAAATGTTGAAAGCCTATGGACAGCAGGCGATCCACCTTGCAAGTGATCTACTGAAACGCCAGGTGTAGTATGAATATTGTTTTGGCTCGTATCGATAACCGTCTGATTCATGGTCAAATTCTGGAGTCCTGGGTCCCGAATCTCCGGGCCAACTGTATTATTGTTGCAAATGATGAAGTTGCTCAGGCTGTTATGCAGAAGATTTTGATGAAGGCTGCGGTGCCAACAGGGATACAGGTTGTTGTTGATACGGTTGAGGCGGCCTCCCAGCTTCTCTGCACGGATGAATTGGGGGATGCCAGGGTTCTTCTATTGTTTGCAAACGCAAGTGATGCTCGCAAATCAATTGAGATGGGTCTCGCATTAAAAAAACTGAATCTCGGAAATATGCACGCCGGATCAGGGAAACAGCAATGCAGTTGTACCATATTTCTCGACCCGGCAGATGTGGAAGATATACAAAAAATTCAGGATTCTGGTGTGCAGGTGACTTCGCAGTGCGTCCCTTCAGAACGTAAGGTTAACTGGACGTCAATGTTTGTGAAGATGGTGAAGAATTAATATGACTTTTGTCAACCTGTTATTATCGGGCCTCGTTGCAGTTTTGTGTGGTCTCGACCGGACGGCGGTCTTGCAGTTGATGTTGTCACGTCCGATTGTTGCTGGACCATTGACCGGTCTGGTTCTAGGGTCACCATTGACCGGGCTGCAGGTCGGGATGTTGGTAGAGCTTCTCTGGCTGGGACGACTACCGGTTGGCGCATCGATCCCACCGGATGATACACAGATTGCAGTCGGCGGAACATTTCTTGCGGTTGCATTTTCTTCCCCTGATTTTACGGCACCGGTGACAATTGTTTTTTGTCTCTTGGTGGCAATCCCTTTGGCAAAATCCGGTCAGTTTTTTGATGAAATGGCGCGTCGAGCAAACAGTAATTTGGTTAAAAGTGCTGAACGAAATGTTTTAACTGGAGACCTCAGTTCGATCGATCGACTGCATCTGGTCGGTATTGGGCATTTTGCACTCTCTTCATTGTTAACCTTTGTTGTCGTCGCCGGGGGGGGGAGCCTCTTTTGCACGGTCTCATTACCTTATTTTATCCCCCTGCTTGTTGCACCTGTAAATTGGTTGGAGCTTACATTTATACTGGTCGGGGCCGTTATGATTTTGTCTTCGATTAACGTTAACAGAGCAACAACTCTGTTTGGTGCTTCTTTTGTCAGCTCTATTTTGATGCTCTGGTTGCTCTGAGGTTTTTTATGATTGAGGTTTCTCGTTTGATCTTAATTAAATCATTTTTTCGACTGTTCCTGTTCCAGTCAAGTTGGAATTTTGAACGGATGCAAAACATTGGTGTGCTGTTTGTGGTTGAACCGGTATTGCGCACACTCTATCGGGATAAGGATTTGCAGGAAGCTTATAAACGCCATTTGTCCTATTTTAATACACACCCATATTTGGCCGCACCGGTTCTTGGCGCGACGATTGCCTTAGAAGAAAAAAAAGCCAATGGGCAGGAAAGTACATTCAGTATCGATGATTTTAAACGGATGGCGATGGCACCGTATGCCGCGATAGGGGACGCTTTTTTCTGGGGGGGAGTACGCCCGCTGGTTGCTTGCCTCGCTATTTTCTTTGCGAGTAAAGAGTCTCTTTGGGCTCCGGTTATCTTTCTTTCGTTGTTTAATCTTCCACACCTTTGGACCCGTCTGTATGGTTTTGTCCGCGGTTACCAGAGGGGGGTCAGTATCGTCGAAGTCATACAGCGTTATAGGTTGCCGGACGTTGCGATCCGTTTGAAAGAAGCGATGGTTGTTTTGCTCGGAGGGTTATGTGCTTATCTGACCGTCAATGTCTGTCGCTTGGAACAGATCGCGATCGGTTGGGGTTTTTTGGCCTTACCTCTCGTGCTTTTGTTGGTTTTTCTGGCTCGAAAAGGGGGGTCTGCTCTTTCCCTTCTTTCGACCCTTATTGCTCTTATCGTCACTCTATATCAGGTTGTCAAATGGTAGTGTCAAAAGAATTGTTGATTGTTAATCGTCTTGGTCTGCATGCCAGGGCTGCCGCGCAATTGGTGAATACAGCGAATCAGTTTACCTCCGAAATTACGATTGAGAAGGAGTTTGAGCAGATTAACGCAAAGAGCATTATGGGGATCCTTTTGCTCGCAGCAGTATGTGGGTCGCGTATCGTCGTGACCGCCGATGGTGAGGATGCTGAAGCGGCTTTGATGAAAATTGAGGAGTTGGTGAATGATGGTTTCAACGAAAGTTGATATTCCACAAGATACGATCCTTGTCGGGATCGGAACCTCGCCGGGGATTGCAATTGGTGAGTCTTTCTCGCTGCATCGTCCCCGTATGTCTGCGGTCCCTGTCCCGATCCACCCCGATGAAGTTCACGCAGAAGTTGAGCAGTTTCTCAATGCCATTCAGGAAGCAAAAAATCAATTAAATGAAGTTCGCGACAACGTAACCGACCAACGATTGATTGATCATCTCTATATTATCGATACCCATTTATTGATTCTTGAAGATGACGCCCTGGTCGAGGAGACGATCAGGACAATAGAAAAAAACCTTTTGAACGCCTCTGGTGCCTTACAGCAGACCATTCAGAAATTCCAGAAAATTTTTGATGGGATAGAAGATGAGTATTTACGCGAACGACGTTCCGATGTTGATGCGGTTGGTGATCGGATCCAATACAATTTAGCCGGAGAAGTTCGTCAGTCATTAAAGGATGTTGATCGGAAGGTGATTGTTGTTGCGCATGATTTGTCCCCTGCGGATACATTGCAAATCGATCGGGACAAAATTATCGCTTTTGTAACCGATGTTGGCGGGAGGACATCACATACTTCAATTCTGGCCCGTTCTCTCGGAATCCCGGCAATTGTTGGATTGGAATCAGCAACGTCACTTGTTCCTCGCGGTGTTCCGGTCATCGTCGACGGAATTAATGGCAATTTTATTCTGAACCCGTCTGATGCGACCTTTCAGGAATATCTGAAAAAAAAGCAGGAGTATGAATATCAGAGCAGTTCTCTCCTCGCATATAGTCAGTTAGAGTCGGTCACTAAGGATGGATACAAGGTCCGCTTGAACAGCAATATCGAGAGACCTCACGATGTCACGGTTTCAAAGGAGCAGGGGGCGCAGGGGATCGGTTTGTTGCGGAGTGAGTTTCTGTTTATGGGGTGTGCGGCTCCCCCCGACGAAGAAGCTCAATATCAGTTTTATCGGTCGGTGATTGAAGAGATGGCACCACTCCCTGTGACAATTCGAACCCTGGATGTCGGTGGAGATAAATTTGTTCCTGAAATTAATTTGACCGATGAAGCGAATCCGGTGATGGGGTTGCGGGCTATACGTTTTTCATTAAAAGAGAGAACCCTTTTTTTAGTTCAGTTACGGGCAATTTTAAGGGCTTCGTTTCACGGTTCTACGCAAATACTGTTTCCGATGGTCACGGGTGTTGAGGAGACGCGCGCTTGCCTCTCTTGTTTGAATGAAGCGCGAAATCAGCTACTCGCCGAGGGGATCTCAATTGCCGAAGAACTTCCAGTCGGCGTGATGATTGAAACGCCTTCTGCCGTATTGGTCGCTGATATGCTGGCCAAAGAGGTCGATTTTTTTTCAATCGGCACGAATGACTTAGTGCAATATTGTCTTGCCGTTGATCGCGGCAATGAGCATGTCGCCTATCTTTTTAACCCTCTGCATCCGGCAGTTTTGCGCTCTCTAAAAATGATCTGTACTGCTGCGGAAAAAGAGAATATTCCGGTCAGTATGTGTGGTGAAATGGCCGGAGATCCCTTCTACACTTTAATCCTGATTGGATTAGGAATAAAGGAACTCTCCATGAGCCCGTTTTCAATCCCACGGGTGAAGCGCGTTCTGCGCGAATTTGAACGTAGTGAAGGCCTTAAACTTATTGAAAAATTGATGATGCTCTCTACCGTTTCGGATGTAACGCACTATCTGGAGAAAGAGATGTTTCAAAAGATGCCAACGCTGTTCACCCCCCCTGAAATTTAGAAGTCAGTCAGTCTATTCCAATCCGAAGATGAGTCTGAAGGGTGGGTCTGAATCAGACGGCGAGTAAACGTTCATCGATAGATTCAAAGAGTTGACATCTAGCCTCTTGCAGTCGCTCTGCTGTTTCATTATC
>Ga0314774_1000674_pt1 | contig 25325 bp, 17 predicted proteins | sample MetaGCBIA2018_FD_204515 | JGI IMG/M metagenome (GOLD analysis project Ga0314774, IMG submission 204515) | Cryopeg brine microbial communities from Beaufort Sea near Barrow, Alaska, United States - CBIA 2018 | ecosystem: Environmental > Aquatic > Marine > Coastal | place: USA: Alaska | collected...
CTCAAATTGTTCTTCAAAAAGCCTCGAAACTGTGGCGTAAGATTCTTCAGCTGATCCTTCAAACAACTCCAGAAGCCTGTAAGCCAACATACCCAAGTCAACTAGCCTGATCTTGACTTCCTCACCCGTGCAGCGGTAAACAACTTTATTACCCTTTTCTGACAGCAGACTCTTGACCAGCTCCAGCTCGGCTGGGGATAACGTGCGCTCCAGAAGTTTACTGTCCATACGGATACTTCTCCCGCTCACCAGAAACTCTTTTGCCTGACCTGTGGTGACAAGGGCGAATGTCTCTTCCAACAAATTGGGATTCCCCTCTCGTTCATGATCCACTATACGCTTACCCAACAAGAATAGGTAGACTCTGAGGGCAACAGATCGTCCATGTTTACCAGACCTAAGGCGCTACGCACCAAGAGATTAAATCTACACTGCTCAAAAAGCTGGGAATCGCTCCATCGGTTGGCTTCCTTCAGGATCATCATGGCCACCATCACCCTGATGGAGGAATTGGGACTGCCGGTCTGCCTGGAATACAAGGGCTCAAATAAAGACTCCTCCACCCTCAAAGTGACCTGAATCCTGAATAAGTTATGCCAGGAATCGTTCTGAAAGTAGAATCGCTCTGACCTATCTGTAAGAAAAGAATTCGGACTGCTGAACATCCCTAACTGGGTTTTATTTGAGGTCTTTTTAAACATTTCTGATTAGTTAACTACTTGTAATATAGTAATTTACAGTCATTAAAATCACTCTTTGGCGTGAAAGATTTCATGTTCTTTTTTGTTGTTTTAATGTCGTTATTTGTATCAAATACTTTTCACAGTGGAATCAAAGAGTATATATTTAATTATACCAGAAGTATTAATTGATCAAAGAAAAGCGTAAGTTACCTACTGATGCTAATTTCAGTACTGTAATTCAAAAAATATAAACATGGTATAGAGTACAGATCAGTACAGCTATCAAATTCAACTTACAATGGGCCTATACAGGACAATATTATGATGAATCGTTGGAAAATGTCTTGGAAGGTTTCGCTCAGACATCAAAAATAAAGTATAAGATTCTGGGCAAAGAAATAGTAATAACTAATTAACCCAAAATGATAAAACTATGATAATGATGCAAGGTCCATGAAAAAAGGCAGAAGAAATTCTGGGGAGAATTCCTTACTGCCTAACTCAACTTGTCTGCAGTAGAGCTAACCATTTCAGACAAAAATTCAAGCGAATCAACACTTAAACCATTATATTCAAGCGAATCAACACTTAAACCATTATAATAGTATGAAAAAAAATATACGGGCACAACTCATTATAATATCTAAGAGAATACTCTACGGGTTTATTTTTCAGTTAATTTTTTGCACGGTACTACTTGCAAATACCGGTAATGCTCAAAGGAAAAATATTAACAAAATTAAAGTTGGGTTGAGTGTAGATAATACTTCTCTTGAGAAAGTATTTGAGGATATTGAGAAGCAGACAGGTTTTGCATTCACTTATAATACTGAGAGTGTTGATGTAAAACAAAAGGTGGACTTAAAAGCACAGGATAAAACTGTTTATGATGTGTTGGTAGATCTGAGTAACCAAACAGGATTAAGATTTATTCAAATCAATAACAATATACATGTCAAGCCACATCAAATTGGAATAACTCTGGGAGTTAGTATCGAGGAAACTGCCTTAGTTGAGGTATCGGGAAAAGTAGTAGATGAGAGTGGATTAAGTATTCCTGGAGTTACTGTTATAGTGGAGGGAACTACTCAAGGAACAGTTACTGATATTGATGGTAATTTTTCAATCGATATAGATGTGGGGAATACATTGATTTTTTCATTTATAGGATACAAAACCCAAAAGGTTAACATAGAGAATCTATCGACCGTTAATGTGACACTTCTAGAAGATGAGAAATCACTAGATGAGGTGGTTGTAGTAGGGTTTGGTGAACAGAAAAAAGTGAATTTAACCGGTGCAATATCAACGGTTGAAGCAGATGTTTTGACATCTATTACCTCCACTGATTTGAGCAATTCCCTGACAGGGCGCTTACCGGGTTTGAGGGTGATGCAAGTTGGAGGTGAGCCAGGACAATATGATAATAACATTGATATACGAGGATGGGGTAATATGCTGGTGGTGGTAGATGGGATCCCTCGGGATGATTTTCAGAGGGTAGATCCAAGTACAATCGCAAGTGTTACCGTATTAAAAGATGCTTCTGCGGCAGTTTATGGCGTTAAAGCAGCCAATGGAGTAATGTTGATCACCACCAAAAAAGGGCAGGCAGGTAAAATGGAGATCAATTTTAATTCTTCTTATGGGATACAGCAAATGACTGAATTCCCAAAAGCGATCAGAAATTCTAAGGATAACCTGATTTTAAAGAATGAAGCAGCTTTGGTTGCAGGAAATCCGCTACCCTACCCTGATTGGGAAAAATATACTGGAGAAGATCCTGATTTCCCAAGCGTGGATTATTGGGGACTAGTAATGAGAAAAAACTCGCCTCTGTCAAGAAATAACATATCCTTTAGCGGGGGAACCGATAAAATAACTTATTTCATGTCAGTGGGTAACATGCGTCAGGCTGATGTTTGGAAGCAGCTAGATAAATCTAATAAATCGGGATACAATCGGTATAATTTCACCGCTAACGTTACTGCAGAAGTCTTCAAAAACCTGACAGCTAACTTTATTATAAAAGGTATGATTGACGACAGATATCAGCCCTATGAAACCCGAAATGGTGTAGTTTTTCGACAAAACTGGATGGAGCCTTCCTATTCTCCAATTTATGCCAATAATAACCCTGATTATTATTATGATGGACTTGCGGACAGAAATCCACTGGCAATAATTGATGCCGACCTTACGGGATATAGAAAATTCAAAAATAAACGATATGAATCGACTGTTTCATTGCAATATAAAGTACCGTCTATAGAAGGCCTCCAGTTGAAAGGGCTTTTTGCCTATGATATGAAATACAGCACAAGCAAACAATTCAGAAAAGCCTACAACGAATATAAGTACAATAGTGAAACCGAAACGTATGCAATAACAGGTTTGAATAACCCGACAAATCTGCAAATGGCATTTGATGAGACTATTTACATGCAAACACAGTTGTCTCTGAATTATAAAAAATCCTTTTTTGATGATAAGCATGGAATAGAAGCGTTGTTGTTGGGAGAGAGGAGAAGTGGAAATGGGACTTTATTCAGTTCCCAGAGGAATTACGTCCTAAATGTACTGGAACAGTTGGATGCAGGCCTCACTGAAAACCAGCTGGCCTTTGGGCGAGATAAGGTTTTGGATGGTAATTTGGGGCTTGTTGGCAGATTGAATTACGATTACAATACCAAATACCTGGCGGAATTCAGTTTTCGGTATGATGGTTCTTCGTTATTCCCTGAAGCAAGCAGGTGGGGGTTTTTCCCGGCCTTTTCAATGGGTTGGAGAATAAATGAGGAAGCATTTTTCAGAGACAATATTAGTGCTTTTGATAACCTGAAATTGAGGTTTTCCCACGGAGTAATGGGAGATGATTCATTTGCCAATGGGTTTGAATATTTAGAAGGGTATCTTTACCCATCCGGTGCTTATATTTTTGACGGGGTATCTTTAACTGCAGGTGCAGCTCCCAAAGGTTTAAATAATCCTTTCATTACATGGTACACCGCAACAACTTCAAATATTGGATTGGATGGTAATTTATGGCGAGGATTACTTGATTTTCAATTTGATTTTTTTCAAAGAAAAAGAGAGGGACTTTTGGCTAACAGAGCCGTGGCAGTTCCTAAAATATTTGGAACGGAATTGCCTCAAGAAAATTTGGAAAGTGATTTAAGCAGAGGAATGGAAGTGGTAATCGGCCATTCCAATCAAATAAATGGATTCAATTATAGCATCCGTGGAAATTTTACCTATACCAGGGTGAAATGGTTGCATAGAGAGGCTGCTTTGGCTGGAAACACCTATTTAAATTGGCGGAACCGATCAGATAACCGCTGGAAAAATATAAGATGGGGGTATGGCTATGAGGGACAATTTCAAAATCAGGAAGAAATCACCAATTCACCTGTTCAGAATGCCAATGGCCATTCAGGATTGTTCCCTGGGGATGTGCGTTACGAAGATTGGAATGAGGATGGAATGATAAATGGGTTGGATCAATACCCAATCGGCAGGGATAACAGCCCGGAAGTTTTTTATGGTCTGGATTTATCCGGGGGGTGGAAGGGATTTACCGTGAGTGTGTTTTTTCAGGGAGCAACTAATTATTCTTTTTTACCCTCCGGGCAACTCAGAGGCCCTTTGGTATGGGGAAGAAATTCCTCAGAAATATTTCTGGACCGATGGCACCATGAGGATCCATTAGATTTTGATACCCCCTGGGTTCCTGGAAGATTCCCGATTTCCAGAGACAATTTCGGCTATCCTCCAAACCAGCTCACTTCACAGTATATAGTTCAGGATGTTACCTATTTAAGATTAAAAAATGTTGAAATAGGATATGTCTTACCAATTGCCTGGGTAAGTAAAATCAATGCCCAGCAAATAAAGATTTATGGCAATGCAATGAATGTATATACCTGGAAGGGTAAAGATGTTCTTTTTGATCCAGAGCACAGGCTGGATGGATCTGAAGCCCAAGGGGGCTATAAGTACCCCTTGATGGCAAATTATAATGCGGGGCTAAATATTACCTTTTAAAGATAATCTAATGAAAAAAATATATCAATACCTAGCGAGTTCATTTATTGCCTGCATGTTGCTTTTAGCTTCGGCATGTGATCAGGAATTTCTAAATAGCGATCCTGTCGATATTTTAAAGGAAGAAACAATTTTGCAGAATAAAACTGCATTCGAATCTCATTTGGCATTTTTATATAGTCAAATGGCTTTTGAAAGAATAGGAATTTGGCTTTCATACAATACCGATGAGATGGTGAATTGCTTTTCTGGTCAAAACACTTCCTCTCTTGACGGTCCCATGACCTTTACTTCAAACACAGAAGTGTACGACTGGTGGGAAAATGGATATAAGTTGGTTCGGAATTTGAATAATATAATTGGTAAATTTCCAGAATCTACTGCCTTTTCAGGAGATGAAAAAGACGAGGTTTTTGGAGAACTTAGATTCATGCGCGCCTATGTTTATTACAAATTAGCTCGGGGATATGGCGGTGTACCGCTTGTCACAAACGTATTAACTCTTCCCCAATCCGGTGATCCTTCAGGGCTATATATGCCAAGAGATAAAGAGGCTGATGTATTTCGTTTTATTGAATCCGAGATGACTCAAGCTATTGATGCCATGTCCAGCGAACCGGATGAATTTAGGTTAAACAAATGGTCTGCTCTTTCTTTTAAATCCCGGGCAATGATACACGCCGCAAGTATTGCAACCTATGGTGAACTGCAACTTGACGGAACCAATGGCATTCCAAATTCTGAAGCCGAATTTTATTGGGAATCCGCTAGGGACGCTGCAAAAGAAGTAATGGATAGTGGGTTATTTGAATTATATGATTATGAGGATGACAAGTCATTGAATTATCATAATTTATTTTTTGATGAGTCTGCCGCCAATAAAGAGCGGATTTTTGTAACAGCTTATAAGTGGCCTATTAGAGGACATAATATAGATAGAAATACTGCTCCCTTCAGTCATAGAAGTGGAGAAGGTTACGGCTCTTACTTTTGTCCCACACTAGATATGGTGGAAAGTTTTGAATACATAGATTCCAAAGAGGGGGCTTTAAAAATGAAAGGTTCGGATGGCATGCCGATAGTTTATGATAATCCTGCAGATCTTTTTGCAGGGAAAGATGCTAGGTTTTTTGCCTCTGTACTATTTCCCGGCTCACCTTGGAAGGGTACTACCCTTCAAATTTATGGTAATGTATTGGAAGGCGGACAATTAAAATCAGGATTTGGAGCGGATGGAATTGCACAACCTGAAGCAACATCAACTGGTTTTTTATTGTCTAAATGGTCGGATCCAGAACCGCCAAGACCTATTTCGGGGAGCTCATCAGAAGTTGATCGAATTTCCATAAGGTACGCGGAAGTTTTGTTAAATTATGCAGAGGCTGAGATGGAATTGAATAATGAGCCAGAAGCTCGAAAATACGTGAATAGTATTCGAAAAAGAGCTGGAATTACTGAATACCAGAGTTCTATTACTATGGAAGATTACAGGAAGGAACGGAAGGTGGAATTTGCATTTGAAGGTAACAGATATTGGGACATGAAAAGATGGAGAATTTTTCATGAAGTAGTTTTTAATAGTGATACTTATGGTATCTGGCCAGTGTATAACCTTGATGATAAAACTTATACTTTTTCTAAAAAAGTATTGCCTCCAGAAAAGTTTACAAGAACCTATACCCCAAATATGTATTATTATAAAATTGCAACAGGGATAATTGAAACCAATTCACTCCTTGTTCAAAATCCGGGGTACTAAAATCTTTTGTCAACCGCTAAACGATAAAATTATGCGTCAAAATATAATAATTTCATTAATAGGAATTTGCTTACTTATAACTTCTTGTGAATTAGATAATTATGATCTACCGAATGGAAAATTGGAAGGAATGATTGTTGATAAATTGACTGGTGAAACTATTCAAACCAGGCAGCCTGATGGAATTAAAATCCGACTGATGGAAGAAGGCTATACTAATCCTGTACCCTATGACTTCTGGACCAAATCTGATGGAACCTTTAAAAATACTAGAATATTTTCGGCTAAATATAAAGCGTTTACATTGGAAGGCCCCTTTGAACAATCTAGTGTTGTGGAAGTGGATTTGGATTTGACTAAAAACCAAAATATTACTTTTGAAGTAGAGCCTTATGCACGATTGCTTGATGTATCTATTTCAAAAGCTGGCTCGGGTATCAAAGCAACTTATAAAATTTCCCAGACTAATCCAGAAAGGAAAATTATAAGAAGTATGTTAATTTGTGCTGATTCTCCCATAATTCACCAAACCACTACCAATAAATTATCCTCGGAAGAAAATAATTTAGAAATCCTGGAAAATGAGGATATCTATATCATGTCTTTTCTGGATGAAATACCCAATCTTGAAGTAGGTAAAACTTATTATGCCCGGATAGCAGTATTGACAGATAACACCCTAAATAGATTTAACTATTCTCCTATTATAAAAATAACATTATGAAAAAGATTATATCTACAGAAAATAAAATCGCAAAAAGTGAATTATTTAAAAATTGAGGGTTTTAACATATATTGTCCCTGTGAAATAGCCCAAAAATTTATTTTATCATTAAGTACTTTGGGTTAATCACTGCATTTCAAAGTCCAAAAAAAGGCCAACCATTTTAGATGTATTAAAAAAAAATCTTCTTGTTTCTTCCTATATTTCACTTGTCATTCTTTCAAGTTGCAGCCAGGAAAAATTCCCGTTTGATATTTCACCCGCTGAGATTTTAGATCCCAAACGGATGGAAGTTCCTTTCCCAAAAATCCCGATTCCTTGCGGACGCAGAAATGGAATTTCCCCGTTGGAAAAGAATTGATTTGTCACCAATGTCACCGGTGGTTCCCTAGTCCGCCAACGAGGAAATGAAAACTTTCGTCCTTGAGCCAGGTTACAAAATAGAGCCGATTCTTTCTGAGCCTCAGATCAGAGAGCCCGCCGCCATTCAGTTTGATGGCCTTGGGAGAATGTATGTCCTCGAACTCAGAAGTTACATGCAGGATATTGATGCCAACGGTGAACTACTGTCCACGACCCACATTTCCAGATGGGAGGATGAGGATAATGACGGAATCTCTGAAACGGGGGTAGTGTTTTTGGACAGTCTCGTATTTCCCCGATTTGTCGTTCCCTTTGGACCGAACACTATCTTGTCCATGGAGTCCAATGAGGATCATTTGTATAAATGCACCGATACAGACAATGACGGCAACGCTGATAAGAAAGAACTATTTACAGCCTGTCTGGGTCGCTCAGGAAATGTGGAACACCATACAGATTTTTGACCTGGACCATGGACAACTGGATGTACAGCACTTACAATGCCCGGCGAATCCGGTGGACGCCTGTTGGAGTGATTCAGGAACCTACCGGAAACCCGTATGGACAGTGGGGGGTGACCCAGGATAATTATGGTCAAATGTGGTTTCAGGAAGGTGCAGGCGGTGCTCCTACCAATTTTCAGTTTCCCTATCGTTTATGGCAATTTCAAAGTTGAAGGACAGTTTCGGGAGGGATTTCGAGTTCCTTACAACTTGGCGAAACTGGCTGATTTTGAACTGGGGATGCGTGAAACAAAACCCGATGGATCTATCAACAATGTGACCGGTGCAGCTGGTAATGATGTGTTTCGAGGGGATCGCCTTCCAGAGGAATTGGTTGGACAATATTTTTACGGTGAATCCTTGGGAAGAATTATTCGCCAGGTAAAATCCGAGAAGGAGGAAGGCTTGACTTATTTGCAAAACCAATACATCGGGACTGAGTCCGAATTTATCCAATCAACAGATCCACTTTTTCGGCCTGTGGACATTGCCACTGCGCCAGACGGCACCATGTGCATCGTGGACATGTACCCAGGGATCATTCAGGAAGGCAACCGGACCCAAGATGGCAGCTATTTGCGTACTAAAATCCAGCAATATCCAATCTCGGTAATTACCGAATACTATTCTTTGATATGCTCCTTAATTAATACGGGGTTAGTTAGTGATGTTTTTCATGCGCCTATATTTTAACTAAAGACACACATTAATTAGGTAATTTTTGACAATTTAGGTTTTAGGAGTACCATTAATTGATAAAAAAATGAGTCTGGATTCAGGGCTGGTTTTGTTTTAGTGTGTTAGGTTGAACTGATTTCCCCTAAGAAAAACTCTGGAGATAAAGAGTGATGGGTAATACATGGCATCAAATAGGGATTAAACCAAAGTTCTGTTTTGGAAGAATCTGAACTGGTGTACGGGATTTCATTTTCTCACTTATAAATTTTTATTTTTATAAAAAAACTTTATATTGAGATCTATAACCGTAAACCCAATAAATCAGGATTTTATTCTGCGAAAAAGAAATTCCGCCAAAAAAAGACCGAGTCCTTTGATTTTTTGTAAAAGTTTATGGAACCTATGATTTGGGAATATTGGGAAAACATAGTGATCCGGAATTGTTGGACTGTCTCAGACAGGGGGACATCACCGCATTTGATGAGCTTTACCACAGGCATGCAAAAAGGGCTATGGCTTTTGCCTTGTCATTTTTTTCTGACCGGGATTTGGCAGAGGAAGCCGTACAGATAATTTTCATTCGAATATGGGAAAAAAGGCAGGATCTGGATTCCTCCAAAAGCTTTAAAGCCTATCTTTTTCAATCGGTTAAATTTTTTATGTATAACCATATCCGGGACAGAAAGCATTCCTGTAGGATAGACGAAGCTCCCGAAGAATCCTTTTTGGAAGAACATAAGATTGAAGATGAACTGGTTTACTCAGAGCTTGAGGCCACTACGCACATGTTGATAGAAAAACTCCCGGAGGTCCAGCAACGCGTCTTCCGATTAAACAAGCTGGAAGGGTTGACATCCTATGAAATAGCGGTTAAGATGAATCTTTCCAAAAGAACCATTGATCATCATATCTATCTGGCGACCAAAAAAGTCAAATCCGCACTGCTCCAACATATTTCCTTATCCGCTTCACTCTTTTTACTGGCGATCTAGACCTGGAAACAAATTCTTTGATCTGAAATAGGCTCAACATATTCTATTCCATAAGTGAATTGATCTGCTTTTACCCCCTTTATTCTAAATAGTACTTTGAACCCTACTTACCGGCAGATTAACCTTCCAAAGGATGGCAGTCTTGTAACCCTTTTCCTAAATCAAATTACTGGCATAGTGGCGGATTTTAATAATTTTTTCCCGGTTCATTAAGTATTCTTCTCACCTGATGTTTTCTATATAAAAGGAAGAAACATTGGAAGAACATATACTCATGAAATTTTTGGAGGGCAACTGCTCTCCCGAGGAAGAACACGAAGTGCGGAGCTGGTTAAAACAATCTGGGTCAAGGGAAAAGTTCGACCTCTTTTTGGAAAAATATTTTGAAAAGCCACAGCCAAAACTGGATGATAAAACAGATTATCAGGAGCTTTTAAAAAAGATCCACAGTAAAGTGCTCAAGCCGGAAATAAAGAAAACCTCCGAGTTCAGGAAACTACTGGTAGAAAGCCTGCGCATTGCTGCCAGCATCACCTTAATCCTCTTTTCAGGGTATATCCTGATCGAAGGGTTCAGATACCGGGACAAAAACGAACTGGCAGTTACCCAACCCGAGGTTCAGACCATTCCCCGGGTAACGGGAGTTGGGGAGAAACTGACCCTTCGGATGCCTGATAAAACCATAATTACTGTGAATTCACAATCGGAAATCAGCTTTACCTCGGAGTATGGAAAAAAGGAAAGGCTGGTAACGTTAAAAGGGGAAGCATTTTTCGAGATTTCACCTGACTCCTTAAGACCTTTCAGGGTGATTTCCAACGGGATCACAACAACCGCACTGGGGACAGCTTTCAACGTTTTTGCACGGGAGGAGCAATTTAAAATTGCCCTGACAGAAGGAAAAGTATCAGTGAAAAAGGCTGAGCATAAAGTCGTGTTGGCCCCAGGACAGATGGCCTTGTGGGTTTCAAAAAGCCCACCCCAAAAAGATTTTTCAATTGAAAATTTCAATTCCGATGAAACCATTTCCTGGAAATCTGGCAACCTGGTCTTTGACAGGGAACCTTTGGGAGAAATACTGAATGACCTGGCGATTTGGTACGGGGTGGAAATGCATATCGATAATGAAATTGACAGGAACAGAAAGGTGATAGGGACTTTTGCTAACAAGAATCTGAAAGATATCCTAACGGGTCTGGGCTTTGCGACAGGCTTCGACTATGAGATCCAAGGAAAAAATGTCCAAATCAGCAAACAGGAGTCTATGTAATAAAACAAAAAAACAGGGTAAAGTCTCCATCGCCAAATGAAATCATTTACCCTGCGATCTTAAAGCGTTAACCTCAAAACCACTTTAACTTATGAAATTAAAATTACTGTACCTAATAAAAATGGTAACCAAAAATCTAATGTATGGCCTCCTCCTTCAATGCCTGTTTCTCACCACATTGATGGCACATGATATTCATGCGCAGGTCAAGCCGATCGACAAAACGTATGTTGTGCTGGATAAAAGCGAATGGCAGCTGCAGGAAATTTTCAAGAACATAGAAACTATTACCGATTACAAATTTGTATATCCTGAGGATATCCTCAACAACAAACCCATCATCAACGCCAATAAGAAAAGACAGTCCGTAAATGATCTTTTGGTTGAAATAGGTACTGCCGCCAACCTGAAATTCAAACAGGTGGACAATTCCATATATGTGGGAGAAAGATCAGGTAAAAAGGAAATAATCCAAATTGAAATAGAGGATGTTACAGTTACAGGAAAAGTAATTGATGACAGCGGCGAACCTTTGCCGGGAACCTCTGTCACTTTATTAGGAACTACAACAGGCACTGTTACGGATTTGGATGGGAGTTACACTTTATCCGTACCGGATGGGTCTACGTTGGTTTTTTCTTTTATTGGATTTGTGTCGAAAAGTGTTGCCGTTAAGGACAAAAGTGTGATTGATGTGGTGTTAAGTGAAGACATATCTTCTTTGGAAGAGGTGGTAGTGGTGGGGTATGGGACACAAAAGAAAGAAAACCTGACCGGGGCGATTAGTAATATTACGGCGGAAGAAATCCAGACTACCACACATACCAGTTTAGCTCAGTCGTTACAAGGAAAGATATCGGGTCTACAAATCCGCCAACAGTCAGGTGCGCCGGGAGATCTTCTTACATCAATTGATATTAGAGGTTTTGGTTCTCCTTTGTATGTTATTGACGGAATAGCCCGCGATGGTGGAAATGAGTTCCAGAGACTTAACCCAGAAGACATAGAAAGCATATCCGTGCTAAAGGATGCTTCCGCTGCAATTTACGGTTTTAATGCTGCCAATGGTGTAATCATTGTCACTACCAAAAAAGGCTCTAAGGGGGCGCCTGTATTCCAATATAATGGTGTGGTAGGTATTCAAACTCCTACCGAAATGCCGCAGATGGCAAATGCTTTTCAATATATGCAAATACGGAACGATGCCAATGTAAATATTGGGCAAAACCCTTTCTTAACGAAAGAAGAACTTCAAAATTGGCAACAAGGAGGTCCCGGATATGAAAGCATAGATTGGTATAATGAAACAATGAAAAATTTTTCAATGCAACAACAGCATAGTCTCACCGTGAATGGAGGTAGTGATAACGTTAGGTACTTTACTAGTCTTGGCTTTCTTCAAGAGGACGGGCTTGCCAGAAGCGACGCATTTAAGTACGAGAAATATAACTTGAGATCCAATATATCAGTCGATCTGACGGAAAACCTGGTGGCTGATATAAATCTTTCAGGGCGTTTTGACAAGTCAACAGGGCCGTCGTTTAGTGCTTTTGATATCCTTAGAGGGACTATATCGAGCCTGCCTTCAAATCAACCTTATGCTAATGGCAACCCTAATTATTATACCGATGTGAGGGACGGGCAGAGTTTTAATCCTTTGGCACTCTCCGATCCTGAATTAGTCGGTTATAATGAAAGCGTAACTAAACAATTTCGGTCTCAAATCTCCTTGACCTATAAATTTCCATTCCTTGAAGGTCTGAGTGTAAAAGCTCTTGGTTCCTATGACAACACCCATATAATGAATAAATCCTTGAATAAAAGTTTCAATCTCTACACTTATGATGCAGATAATGACACCTATATACCCAATACTTTGCGCAGCCCTTCATCCATTCATAACGGAAACGTAGATAACAACCGGACTACCTTTCAGGCTCATCTGCTATACAATACCACTGTGGATGAACGTCACAACCTGGGTGTGACCCTGGTTTACGAACAGCGTCAGGGTTGGGGGAGAAATTCTGCTCTTAGCAGAGAATATCAATTTTATACCACTGATCAAGTAGACATGGCGGGAACAAATAATATGCGAAATAGCGGCATAGAAAGTCAAGATGCCAGTATTTCTTATATTGGAAGAACGACCTACGACTACATGGGTAAATATCTTATTGAAGTTGCTGCAAGGTACGATGGGTCATACCGTTATCATCCTGACAGAAGGTGGGGCTTTTTTCCAGTTGTTTCAGGCGGTTGGAGAATCTCTGAAGAAAACTTTTTTAAGGATAATATAAATTTTATCTCCAACCTTAAGTTTAGAGGTTCTTACGGTATTATAGGACAAGATGCGGGTGCCCCTTTTCAATTTGTTCCGGGATTCTCAACTTCAGGCGGAGGAGGTTATGAATTTGTAAATGGAAATTGGACCGTAGGAGCACGTTCTCCTGCGATCGTAAACCAAAACCTTACATGGATGGAATCCAGTATCAAAGACGTTGGTATTGAGTTGGGTTTATTTAATGGAAAATTCAACATGGAACTCGATGTCTATCAAAGGGATAGAACAGGCTTACTTGCACAGAGGAACGTTTCTTTACCGAATACCTTCGGAGGCAACTTACCTCAAGAAAACCTTAATAGCGACCGTGTACGTGGGATAGATTTTTCCCTTGAGCATAATAATATGATCGGCGATTTTCAATACGGTATAGGGGGGAACTTTAACTTCGCCCGTACAATGAGTGTGTACGTCGAAAGAGGCCCTTTTGTGAATAGCATGGATAAGTGGAGAGGCGGACCTCTCGAACGATGGAACGATATAGTTTGGGGCTATGACCTGGAAGGGCAATTTCAAAATAAAGAAGAAGTTGTATATGCGCCCATACAAAACGGTGATTTGGGAAATACCCGTGAACTGCCTGGTGATTTCAAATATCGGGATGCTAACGGAGATGGAATCATAGATGGGAATGACAATCTTCCCTTGTTTTGGGGCGGAAATCCAAAATTGCATTTTGGGCTAACTTTAAATGCATCTTGGAAAAGATTTGATATGAATGCCTTGCTGCAAGGTTCAGGGAATTACTCTTTAAGGTTCACCCATGCTTATGCTACCGTATTATGGGCAGATGGAAACCAGCCAGCCTATTTTTCCGACAGATGGCACAAAGCCGATCCCTATAATTCAGATAGTGAATGGGTTGCAGGTGAATGGCCGGCGGCTCGCCGGACAGCAGATGTTGGTGCGATGTACTCTGAAAGCGGGGCTTGGAGGAAAGATGCCTCTTACCTTCGTTTCAAGAGCTTGGAATTGGGCTATACCTTTTCACCAAGTCTCATAGAGAGCATCGGATTCAGCAATGTAAGGTTGTATGTTAACGGTCACAACCTCCTTACGATAACCGATCCCTACGTTAAATCTTTTGACCCCGAGAAAACTGAGGGAGGGCTTAATACTGGGTGGGTTTATCCTTTACATAAGAGTTATAATCTAGGAGTGAATGTAAGATTTTAATCAAATATAAAATTAATAATAACCAACAAATATGAACCTAATTAGAAAAATATTCTTCATAATTGCTGTGTTAGCTTTGCACAGTTGCGGAGATGCTTTGGATTTACGTCCAATGGACAAATTAGATGCTGAAGCCTTATTCGCAAGCGAGGAAGGTGTACAAGTCTTTATGGCAAACCTCTACTCTCAATTGCCTATAGAAGATTTCGCATGGACCAGAAATGGATTTAATTCGGCTACTCTAAATACGATTGGAATAACACCGTCCAACCAAACCGATATCGCTGCTAATTCTGAGTACAGCCATCTTATTGATGGAGGGGGGAATTTTTCTTGGTGGGGTTACGGGCTCAATCGAGACATTAACCTCCTGATGGAAACCATCCCTACATTAAGCTTTACCGAAGAAGAGAAGCAGGTCCTTATGAGTGAAGCTCATTTTCTCCGTGCTTTTACATACTTTGCCTTAGCTAAGAGATACGGGGGTGTACCGCTTATCACGAGCACTCAAAGTTATGAAGGGGATGTAGAAAGCCTGAAAGTACCGAGGAGTACTGAAAAGGTAACCTGGGATTTTGTACTCGAGGAATGTGACCGTGCAATTGAACACCTGCCACCAGGGAATGGCAGTTCTCGGCGGGCAACCAAATGGGCTGCTTACGCCCTCAAATCCAGAGTAGCTCTCCACGCCGCATCGGTAGCAAAGTATTGGGACAAGGCTCCGCTTTCAGGTCCTGCTGTAGATCAAAACCTAATAGGTATGGATGCCTCTGAAGCGAACAGATATTATGAAGAGTGTATTAAAGCTTCTGAAGCTATTATGAACTCTGGCACCTTTTCACTCTACTTGCCAACTCCTGGTAGTCCAGGAGAGGCAGCTGAAAATTATAGAAAATTATTTGAGGACCCTAGCAACGCCTTGCAAGAAGCCATCTTCATCAAAGGCTATACAGAACCAACATCAGGGCATAGTTTTGACTTTTGGTTTAATCCAAACCAAACATCAGACGGTAGTCCCCACCCGGGAAGGATGAATCCTACCTTGGAATTTGTTGATTCTTATGAGAGTTATTCCAATCCAGGTGAATCGGCCCCAATTGTGACAACCCTTGATGGTGATGTGAACGATTATGGTGGATATGATCCGAACAAGGAATATTTAAGGTTTGACACACCATATGCAATCTTTGAAGGTAAGGATGCCCGTCTTTGGGGCACCGTTGTGCTACCGGGAACGGAGTGGAAGGGCAAAACTATAATAATACAAGCTGGATATGTTGAGCCTGATGGTACCGGAACGATAGAAACCAACACGTCAATTGATGTCAATGGGGTAACTTATTATACGTTCGGGGCGGCTGACTGGACTGAATATTCAGGTTTCTCCGGTATACAGGCTGCAAATATGTCCAGAACAGGGTTCAGTTTTAAAAAGTTTCTCTCATCAACCCCTGTAAACCCTAATTTGGGTCAATCCAGAAATGACTGGATGGAATTCCGGTATGCCGAGGTTCTCCTTAATTATGCCGAATCTGTAGTGGAAAGTGGCTATATAGGCAATAATGCTCAGGCAACGGCAGCGGAAGCCATTAATAGCCTCCGTCGCAGAGCTGCCCATACCGTAGATATTCCATTAACCCTGGAAAATGTTTTACGTGAAAGAAAGGTGGAATTGGCTTTTGAGAATAAAAGATATTGGGATCTTATCAGAAGAAGGGATTTCCACTTGATTTTTGACAGTTATCAAAGACATGGTTTGAAGCCGTTGCTCGATTTAAGAGTAAATCCTCCTCAGTATATTTTTATACGGTCAGCTCTTCCTAGGGAGAACCCTTTAACCTTCCCCCAACATTTCTATTATGTTAGTATACCGGGTGTGGGATCAAATGATTTGGTGCAGAATCCTCAATATTAAAAAGACGTGTAAAATCTATTCAATCAGGATATTTGATTAAAAAATAACAAAATGAAAAAAATAAAGCTTAATCTTATTGCTATGATTCTAGTTACTATAGGAATTTTAGCCTCTTGTGAATTAGATAGTTATCAAAGTCCTAACGCGGAATTATCAGGTAGTTTTATTGATGAACAGACACAAGAGTTGGTGCAACAGGATATAATTCGTGGCACGGACATCCGACTCACTGAACACGGGTATGATCCTGTCGCCAATCAATATTTGAATGCTAAACCCGATGGTACATACATGGATAAAATGCTTTTTTCTAATAGGTATACCGTCCAGCCAGAACGAGGAAATTTTGTGCCTGTAGAGGCGCAGGAGATTATGATCGAAGGAAAAACAACGCTTGACTTTATAGTCACACCTTATATCAGGGTTAATGATGTTAGCATCGTCAAAAGTGGTTCAAAAATTATTGCCACTTTTAAACTTGAGCAAAATGTGGATAATAATATTAGTAGAATAGGCTTATATGGCCATCCCAATCCAATTGCGGGTCAACCCATACGTACTGTGGCAACTGAAATGTCTGTCAATGCTGTTGTTGATCCCAACGATACCTTTACCCTGGAGATTGATATTCCAGCGAATAGTGCAAATTTGGAAACGGGTCATCAATATTTTTTTAGGGTTGGTGCATTGATTGATGTACCTGAAGCCAAATTCAATTATGCACCTACTGTCCGGTTGGGAATCTAATTCCAGTCAATGGTAACTTCATCAAATGTTACTCCTAAAATCATTTATTTATCACATTTCAGTTAAAATTCCATGAGAAAAGTCATATTTTTATTTCTGCTTTTACTCTATAGTTATTTAAGTTGGGCAATAGAAAGTTGGGCAATAGAAAAACAGAAAAGTATAAGAGAATTTGATGTATTGCCGGAAAACACTGCGGCAACCAATGCCATAAACTTACAAAAAGCCATAGATTGGTCAACACAACATGGCGCCTCTTTGTTTGTAGAACCCTCTGATGAACCCTATCCTATGGAAGGTGGTATTATCCTTAAAAAAAATGTTTCTTTGATTGGCGTTCATGGCCCCACCGCAAGAGGAACTGTTAATCCTTCCAAAAAACAGCCCGTTGGCAGTGTTTTTAAAATCACTGATGAAAAAAATGTTCTTATCACGGTGGAAACAGCTACTCAAATAAAAGGTATTCAGTTTTGGTATCCGGAGCAAACAATCAAAGATCCAAAGGTAATAATACCTTATCCTGCTACCATTCAAACTTCAAAGACAAGTTCAACACATGGCGTTTATTTATCAAGTCTGACTTTTTATGGGGAATATCTGGCCATGGATTTCAATGCGGATCGGGAAAACATCAGTGAATTGATGCTTATCGAGGATTGGTATGGGTATCCTCTCAGCGGGGAATTTATCCGAATTAATTATTGCTACGATATTCCCAGATTACTTCACTGTCATGTAAATCCTGCCATACAACGTTTTATAGGTGGACAATATAGTTCAGCCGTTGTTGATGCCGTTATAGCAAAAAAGTCTTTCGCCTTTTCAATTAATAATACTGATAACGCCCAATTGATGGACGTGTTTACCTTTGGAACCTATGGGGGAATTTTTTTAGGCGGAGATTCCTATGGACAGTTGACCAACTTTAATTTTGACTGCGTAGCGGTGGGAATCCATATGAAAGACAATAATACCTTTAACAGAAACTGGCAAATTGCCCAAGGTTCCATCATTTCCAACAGTGGGGAACCGGTAGAAAACCTTCATCCCATCATCATTGAAGGAGAAGGCCATACCTCTTTGAGCAATGTGGAGGCATTTTCAGGAGGTAATGCGGCGCATACAACCGTTCCTGAAAACAACTCCTGGGATTTCATGGAGGTTAGAGGAGACAATAAACTGACGGTTACATTTTTTGGAAGCAGGATGAGAAACTATGTTTCAGATGAGCCCATAACGGTTAAAAACAAAAATGCCATCATTCAAGCGGTGGCATGTGTGGATAAAAACGAGAATTTGTATAACCGCAAAATAAATGGAAAATAGTAAAGTGGACATGGTTAAAATGAATGGATATAGCAGGATCATATTTACTTTTAAAAAAAACATCAAAGCTGGATGTCTTTTAATTGTCATGATGGTTTTAATTTTTTCATGTACCGAAGTGGACAAATCTACAAAAACTAACACATCAATCAGAACCCAAGACAAAATAGCGGATTATACTCTCTGGGAGATAAAGGAAGGAAAATTTTATTTTGACGGAGAGTGGGAATTTTTGAAAATAGGCAAACCTCTTCGGAATTTTGCGAATAAGGAGGAGGTTTTTCGATTGATCAATGATCTTGACATTTTAAAAGATAAAAATTATAACACCATAGAAATCAACTGTTATTGGCATCATTTCGATAAAGATGGAGACGGTACACCGGATGAATCGCTTGAGCCTTTAAGCAGTCTGATAGATTCCATTTATGCCAAAGGGATGTATCCCTGCCTTTCCATCGAAACCTATGCTGTAGGAGGAGGAAATATCCCGGCTGGTTTTTGGGAAAAGTTTCCAGATGCTTATGCCATAGATGATAAAGGTCAAAAGGTCAATGATACGGAGTATGGATTTAATAATGAAGTAATTTCAATTTTTCATGAAGAATACCGGCAAAATGTTCATGAATTCATCAAAAACATAGCCCAAGGAATTGATACCGAAAAGATTTTATATTTTGAAACTACCGTTGAGCCCCAATATATGGGAACCATCAATTTGGACTATAGTGCTAACGCAAGAAGGGAATATGAAAAATGGCGCCAAACCAACTCAATAACGGATTCCTTGTCAGCAATGCCCGGATCCTTTCCTGTTTCTGAAGATTTCATAAAAAACGAAACCTGGAATAAATTCCGGGCTCAATTTCTTGCCCAGTGGGTAAATGATGATGCTGCGGCCTATAGATCAGTTGCCGGCCAGAATGCCTACGTGGCCGTTGATTTTTTGGATGCGGAAGAAAGTACAACCATAAGAAGGAATGGTGATCCGGTAGAATTCCTTTCTTCCCTGACAGCTGCGAATATTATACAGGTAAATTGGCACTGGTATTTTCCGGAAAATTTCCCGAACCAAAAGGCATACGAAAGAGTAGGGGAAGTCATGCACGAATACGATAGAGATTGGGCGGTTTCTGAGCATATGACATTTAACGGTAGTGATTACGTGAGGTATTCAGATGATGAACTTCAAGAAATTCTGTTGAATACCCTGATGCAAGGCACCCGCTTTGGGTGGGAGTTTGTGAGTGTTACTAACAGCGAAAATAGTTTCAGTCTTTACAACGAAGACTGGACTCCCAAAAGGGAGATTGGGATCGTGGATGACAACTGGAATGATTGGTTAGATCAAATTAGAAAGATTGAAGGCACTAAGTGAAATGTTGAGTGATAAAAAAATTATTAGCTAAAAATCATGAGGGATTTATTTAATAGGCGTAAATTTATTAAAACTACTGCACTATCCGGAGCAGCAATTGGGGTAATGGGTCCGCTTCAGTTTGCTTTTGGCAACAAACATATCCATGAGCCAATTGTTGTATACACCCGATCAAAAACCGATGCCCTTACAACTTATGATGAATCCATGGTGGTAGCTTGCCTTCAAGGGATCATCAACAGAAAATCCCCATTGGTTTACATCGCTCCATCAGCCAGTAAAGGGCCTGGATATTGGCTGGACATTTTATCCACAAAAGACGGATGGCTCAATGGACGCCCTGTCCAACAGATCACTGATCTAGATGCACTCTTTGCTTTGGCAAAGGGCAAGGTTAAAGGTGCCGTAATCTGGGATCCTACTGTCCCTGCTTCTATTAATGTGGCTACCACTATCGCTGGGGTAGAGGACGGGATAGTTTTGAGCCCTGAACTTGCGGAAAAATATCTTTCCCAATGGGAATTACCTATTATTAAGGATTTGCGGGGGATGTTCACCGGTAAAGCGACAGGGAGCGCAAAAAACGACGCCTATCGATGGGCGGTCAGGGAATATCTCAGTAAGGGCCTATGTTCGGGCCATTGGCTCTGTCTTTACGAAGATGCTTTTTTCACCAGGGAGCGGGGTGATGTGTCCTATGTTGTTACCCGGGATTGGGCAATTACCAACCGTTCTTTTGTGTACGATCTTTCTCCTTGGGGCGATGAAAAACCCAAAGATGATCCTGAACAACCTATGGGAACAGATCTAGCCACTTACCATATCATGTTAAGTGAACTATTGAAACAAACTTCAGGTAAGGAAATGACCGAAGTTGCAGGATTCTTCTCATTTTCAAAGTACAGTAATGTGCCTAATTACCCAAGCAAACATGATCCGGTCCCCACTGAATGGGAGACAGTTTATCTAATTTCCCCTTACAATTGTTACCAGAATACGGTGGCTCATAATTGCTTCAACCAGTCGTTCCATAGTAAGGCCCCAAGCCTACCTTTGAAGCAACATCGGCCAAAGCTTGTTCAAGAACGCCAAAACAAGACTTATCTATGTATCTTGATGGCTGATTATGATTCCACTACTCCTCTTTACGAATTCTTGCCTGAGCATTGGAGTGACGAACGTCGCGGTGAAATCCCATTAATTTGGGGGATTAATCCAAATCTTGTGGAAACATATCCCGACCTCATCCATTATTTTTATACTTCTGCTTCGGAAAATGATTTCTTTGGAGCCGACGCAAGTGCTGCAGGATACATGAATCCCAATAGAATTAAGGAAGAACATCTGCCTCTTTTTATCCAACACAATAAAAAGTTTTACCAACACCTGGATATGACCCTTTCTCCAATGGTATTGGATTGGGATGAGCCGACAGATCTGGTAAAAGATGCCTTCACGAAGTTTTCTCCAGATGGATTGGCGACCATTGTTTTGGATTTTCATAACCAGGGAGGTAAGAATCCCGAACCTCATGTATGGAAAGGAATGCCGGTAATGGAGCTAATTAATTCTGCCTGTAATTTTTCAAGTTTGGAACAAACAGCAAAAGAGATGTCTGATGCGATACCCGAAAAACCCGAAGATGTCCCGGCCTTTCACTTTTTTAGAATTGTATGGACGTCCCCTGGCCAGGTCATTGACAGTATAGACTTGCTCAGGAAAAACCGTCCTGATATAGACATAGAAGTGGCGGATCCCTATAATTTCTTCAGAATGTTCAAAGCGTATCATGAGTAATAGGATATGCTTACAAACTATCCTGATTGTCGGATCAGGAATTAATTGAATTAATGATAAATAGTTTAACCGCAATGAAATCCACCCTAGTTTTATTATTACTAAGTTTTCTACTAATTCAGATCCACCTTAAGGCTGATCATTTTGAGAAGGGAAAAAAAGATCCCATTGGACTCTTTAACTTAGGGTATACGTTGGAAAGGAATATACAGAGTCCTCAGGGTGTGCATCTTGCCTGGGATCATGTTCATACTGTGGCTACTTTACAGGGTATTGTGAACCGTGACACCCCAAATCTATATGTTTTCTTTGTTGAAAATGAAGGTGTCAATATTGACAGGTATTGGTGGAAAAAATACCGCCAACCCGGAAAATGGCTTAGCAACAGGGACACCATAGTTTATTCCAATATTGTAGAGCTTGTCACAGCTTATCAAGCCGATATCAAAGGAGCCGTAGTGTATGATCCCAAAGTTGCCGCAACAAGCAATGTAGCCTCTGCCGTAGCGGGAGCGGATGATCTAATAGCCATCCGGTATGATACAGATGAAAACAGCCTTTACTCTCAATTGGTACTAGAGGGACCCAAACTTCCTGTAAAAGTTTGGCTTTTAAATAAGGATGGTTCCTCCCTATTTACCGGAGAAGGTGATATCCCAGGCACCTCCCGTCCTTCCAGTCAATCCGTTAAAAACGACGTTTATTTATGGTTTCTGGAAAAATATATGAAAACCGGCAAATGCAATACAGAATATGGGGCTTACTATATAGACCAGAAGTGGATGGAAAAGCCAAATGCCACTAACCGCAACCACCATACCCTCTCCAACCATGATTTTTTTGTCAGCCGCAATGCCTTCTTCTTTGACCTGAGTCCCTGGGGTGATGAACCGGCAACAGACGAACCGGGTCAAAAAGCAGGCGTTGATCTCAGCACTTTAAAAGAGTTGCTGCTTACGGCCTATGAGCAGAATCAGGGAAAAGAGATGTGTTATATCGGAGGGTTTCCGCCTTGGGCATTCAAGTATACCAAACATGCTGGAGGTTCTCATGAAGATGTACCTACCGAGTGGGAGTATTCCAGGATCATCAGTGCTTATAATGCTTTTAAAGATGCCGATGCAATAGGATACGGTGCCTTGGCCAACGCTTCTTTTTGGCAGCATTTTCCCTTGAAGAAGAAATATAACCAACCATGGGTGAACAAAGCAGATTTGCGCAAACGTGGCTATTTGACGAAAGACGGCCAGGTTGATTTTAAGGGACGGAACTTTATCGTTTTCTATGTAGGCGATTACGATGCCTCGTCATGGTTATCGCAGACTACTCCAACTATTTGGGATAACCCGAACCGGGGAAAAGTGCCGATGATGTGGAGTATTAGCCCGGTACTGGAAGAACGTGTACCTATGGCACTGGCCTACAGAAGGGAAACAGCCACTGAGAATGATTACTTTGCGGCTGCCGATAATGGAGCAGGATACCTGATGCCAGGAATGCTCCAGGAGCCAAGACCGATATCTGGTCTGGCCGATGGCCTGGATGTGTGGGTCGAGCATAACAGACCCTATTATAAGCGTTGGGACCTGAGCATAACCGGATTTATAATAGATGGTTTTGCACCAGGGTTGAATCAAAATGGACTGGAAGCCTATTCGAAGTTTAGTCCAAATGGAATCGTGCCACAGAAGGTCCCCCTAACGTTGTTGCATGGCGATATGCCAGTTCTACGTTCCGATGCTGACGTGAACGAAGGGGATCCTGTAGAGGCAGTAAACCATATTTTGGCACGCATAAAAGTTCGGTCTATTCCATTCCACTGGTTTAGGAATATTCTAAAAAGTCCCACTTGGTATGTGCAAGTGGTGGAGGAACTTAATCAACAGGATCCTTCGGTTGAGCTGCTGGATGCTCCCACTTTCTTTGAGCTCTATCGGATATGGCTGAAAAATAATCCCGAGGCGGCTCAGGGAAAAGTTGAAAAATAGTTAAATTTTTGGGATTGATTGAGTCAAGGTCAAATACAACAATTTCTTTTATGACTATTCGCTATGTTGCACGTATGGGTAAATTGCCGCAATGATTAACCTGTCGAATAACTTGTCACCAAAGTAACTTCTGTTCAGTTTCTACACAAACTCATACCATGTGGTAGATTCCTAGCAGATTCCTCTTTAGGTTACTGATTGCAGTATGAACCCAGTTTAACTCCCCATTGCTACGGTTTTCGATGATTTTACTTTTATATGGTTGTCCAACAACCTTTCTAAGTTTTCACTAGCTTGGTTTTTATCAGTGGTTAGAACCGATTTCTTATCAATTGAATCCTTCACAAACTGCTCGATGGATTCTGCCGTTTCATTACTAAGTACTTTCATTTTGAAGAAACCGCAATGCTGACTTTTTTCCCCCGTAACAATATCCTCTAATGGGGTGGATTCTGCGGCAACGGCCACAATTACCTGCCTCTGGCTCCCTTTGCCCCGATTTAACTGATTTTGAATCTTCTTAGCGGAAGCTTTCTCTACATAAGCCTCATCGTATTCAATCATCCCTTTTACCCATAATAACCCTGATTTTATGCATAAGATTAAATGCAGTTTCATATCTTCTGAGTCCTAGCTGACTCCGAAACTCTAGACAGGAAAACCCCTTCTTGGTGGCAGACATAAGTAAAAAGGCGGTGAACCACGTATGCAGCGAAAGATTACTGGCCTCCATCACTGTACCTGCTTTGAGAGAAGTTCTTCTCCTACACTTGCTGCATTCAAAAAACCTGCTTTTGCTAAACCAATACTGTTTTGAAAAACATCTGCAGGTTTTGCAGTAAATCCCACTGTTTTCACGATAGATTTTTAACCGGAACTTGCGGGGTTTAAAAGTTAAACTACTGTAATTCAGTCTATTAATTAATTAATTAATTTTACGTTTCGGGGCAAACAATATTTTTCCTTTGGAACGCTTCATTTTTATAATTTAGCGCTTTGTAAATAGCTTTAGCATCGCTTGATGGTTGGCTACAGGTCTTGATTACTATTTTTTTATTTTCTGCATCCATCAGTGAAGTTACCACACTTTTTTGAGTGTTCATTTTCATAACAATGGTTTGCCAAGAGTCATTTATATTTTTGGTTTTTAATTGGTGTCTGATCGTAGCTACGACTTGATATGCTACTACACCTAGAAAAATATGTGCCTCTGTATTTTGGTCTTTTTGATGATGAACAGGTCGTATGGCTAAATCTGTTTTTAAGGTTCTAAACGTTGCCTCTATTTGAGTTAATGTATTATAAATCATCCAAATATCTGTTTCTTCAAGGTCTATTTTGGAGGTCCTTATGAAATAAACACCGTGGGTGGATTTTGTTTCTATCGTTTTTTTCTTGTAAAGAATAGTGCTGACGATTCCCTCTTTTTGTACCATTTCGATGTCGTAGAATTTATTGGCATAGGCGTATTTTTCTTTGATTCTTCCAATTCTTTCTGCCACTTTTTGTACTTTTTTCGTTCCTCTTGGTCGGGAAAGTCCAGCGGTTAAATTAAGTAATTCCGCTTCAAATTTGCTTGAAAATTTGGCTTCCATGGAGGCTTCCTTTACCGCTTTTTTATCACTTCGGATGTATAAA
>Ga0314774_1000677_pt1 | contig 25275 bp, 22 predicted proteins | sample MetaGCBIA2018_FD_204515 | JGI IMG/M metagenome (GOLD analysis project Ga0314774, IMG submission 204515) | Cryopeg brine microbial communities from Beaufort Sea near Barrow, Alaska, United States - CBIA 2018 | ecosystem: Environmental > Aquatic > Marine > Coastal | place: USA: Alaska | collected...
CGTTCTCCTGAGGCGCTAATAGGGATACTGGAAAAACTTGATAAAATAAATGGAATTTTTATTTTACTGGGTACAGGTGCTCCGGAATATGAGGAATTGTTCAGAAAAATTAGTCATAAATACAATAATTTTCTATTCATTAATGGGCAATCTGAGGATGTAATTGACTCAATTTACCTGGAATCTGACCTTTATTTTATGCCTAGTTTGTTTGAGCCTTGCGGAATAAGTCAAATGCTTGCTATGAGGAACGGGACACCTTGTCTGGTTCATAATACCGGAGGATTGAAAGATACTGTGGAGGATATGGTTACCGGATTTACTTTTAATGGGAAAACTTATGATGAAAAAATAAAAAACATGGTTTCCGCTTTTGATGATGTCCTGGGAATTTTTTTAAACGATAAGTCAGCCTGGAATAAAATTGAGTTGAATGCCAAAAAAATGAGGTTTACCTGGAAAAAATCTGTTGATGATTATTACAGGTATCTATACTCAAGTAACATTTAACATTGCAATTAACATTTTTATTCAAAATAAAGCATTTTTAATGAATTTTTACTAATATTATTGCCTACTCTGTAACGTTTATTAGTAGTAAATTTCGTATTTTTAGCTAAGAATAAATAAAAAAATTTAAAAAAACTAATTATATGGAAGTAATGGAAGAAAAGAAAGTGATAGCTACGTTAGAGATTGATGGAAAAAAACATGAATTTCCGGTAATTACTGGGACTGAAAATGAAATGGCTGTTGATATTCAAAATTTAAGATCGGAAACAGGAATAATTACTCTGGATCGCGGATATAAAAACACAGGAAGTTGTGAGAGCGCGATCACTTTTCTTGATGGAGAAAAAGGTATTTTAAGATACAGGGGTTATTCAATTGAAGAGTTGGCAGAAAAAGCCGATTTTCTGGAAGTTGTATTTTTGTTGATTTTTGGAGAATTACCGACAAAAAAAGAATTAGACAATTTTAAAGAGGATATCCTGGATCAAAGTGACGTGAATGATGATATGAAGAAGGTTATTGCAGGTTTCCCAACTTCTGCCCACCCAATGGGAGTTCTTTCCTCATTGACAAGTGCCCTTACAGCATTCAATCCAAAATCTGTAAATGTAGATTCTGAAGAGGATATGTACAGAGCCATTGTAAAAACTTTTGCTAAATTTCCAACAATTGCTGCATGGACGCTGCGTAATAGAAATGATCTTCCTTTAAAAAACAGGGACAAAAACCTGGGTTTTGAAGAAAGCTTTTTAAAAATGATGTTTGAAAAACCAGGAGAAGAGTACAAACATAATCAAGTTGTAGTAGATGCGTTGAACAAATTATTAATTCTGCACGCAGATCACGAACAAAACTGTTCCACTTCAACTGTGCGAATGGTAGGTTCTTCGCAGGCCGGTTTATTTGCTTCTATTTCTGCGGGGGTTTCTGCTTTATGGGGACGACTTCACGGAGGTGCTAACCAGGCTGTAATTGAAATGTTGGAAGAAATTAAAAAGGATGGTGGCGATACTTCTAAATTCATTAATAAAGCAAAAGATAAAGATGATCCGTTTAGATTGATGGGCTTTGGTCACAGGGTTTACAAAAATTTTGATCCACGCGCAAAAATTATCAAAAAAGCGGCGGATGAAGTTTTGAGTGATTTAGGTGTTACCGATCCAATTTTTGACATTGCCAAAGCACTTGAAAAAGCAGCGTTGGAAGATCCATATTTTGTAGAGCGTAAATTATATCCAAACGTAGATTTCTATTCAGGGATTATCTATCGTGCCTTAGGAATTCCTACCGAAATGTTTACCGTAGTATTTTCAGTTGGACGCCTTCCAGGGTGGATCGCGCAATGGAGAGAAATGCGATTGGGAAAAGAACCAATTGGAAGACCTCGCCAGATATATATTGGAGAAAATCTTCGGAAATTCAAAAATATTGAAAATCGATAAATCGAAATTTCATAGTATAAAAAAAGCTTCATTTCGCAATGGAGCTTTTTTTATTTGTACAATTTATTCAGAAATTATTGAAATTGAATATCACCAGTAAAGCCTCATTCTCAAAAGGAATTTTATTTGGACAGAATTAATTCTGAAGTGGGGTTTCTAGACCGGATTTACTATTTAAAATACATACTCACAATCTTTCTTGTTGGCGATAAACATTCGCGTTAATTATGTCTTAATAAAATAAAAAATTAAGGGCTATTCAATTAAGTTTAAAAGATTCTTTTCCGATGATGGATTCTTTATATTTGTAAAAAAAAATCAGGAATGCTAAAATTGAATATTACCAGTGAAACTGCTCCTTTAAGGGCTGTGGTGTTGGGAACTGCCATAAGTAATGGCCCCACACCGGATCTTGCGGAGGCTTATGATCCAAAATCGGCAGCACATATAAAGGCAGGGACTTACCCGGTAGAAAAAGATATGGTGGCCGAGATGGAAGCGGTGGCAGCCATTCTTGAGAAATATAATGTAAATGTTTACAGGCCTAAAGTTATACAAAATTACAACCAGATCTTCACCCGTGACATCGCTTTTGTAATTGAAGATAAATTTATAAAAGCCAATATTTTACCCGACAGGGACGAGGAAATTGAGGCGATAAACCATGTGATTATGCAAATTGATCCGGAAAAAATAACAAGCCTTCCCGAAGATGCTCATATTGAAGGTGGAGATGTTATGCCGTACAAGGAATATATTTTGGTTGGAACTTATAAAGGGGATGATTATCCTGAATTTATTACGGCAAGAACCAACATGAAAGCCGTTGAAGCCTTGCAGAAATTATTTCCGCAAAAAAAGGTAGTTTCCTTTAGCTTAAAAAAATCCAATACAGAAGCGCGTGACAATGCCTTGCATCTGGATTGTTGCTTTCAGCCGGTGGGAAAGGATAAGGCAATTATCTATAAAGGTGGGTTTTTAATTGAAGAGGAATACAATTGGCTTGTAGACTTATTCGGAAAAGAAAATATTTTGGAAATTACACAGGAGGAGATGTACAATATGAATTCGAATATCTTCTCTATTTCTGAAGATGTGGTTATTTCAGAAAAAAACTTTACCCGGTTAAACACATGGTTACGTGAACAAAACATTACTGTGGAAGAGGTTCCCTATGCTGAGATTTCCAAACAGGAAGGACTTTTAAGATGTTCTACTTTGCCATTGATAAGAGAATAAGAAACAATTATTATGGAACAAATAACAAATACCGTTTTAATGGTTCGGCCGGTTGCCTTCAGAATGAATGAGCAAACAGCAGTGAACAATTTTTTTCAGGAAAAGCTTCATCTCAAAAATGAAGAAGTGAATAAAAAGGCCCAGGAGGAATTTGATTCTTTCGTAAAAAAACTTGGGTCTGTTGGAGTAAATGTGGTGGTGGTGAATGATAAAAAGGAATTGGACACCCCAGATTCTATTTTTCCCAACAACTGGGTTTCCTTTCACCAGGATGGAACATCTGTGGTTTATCCTATGTTTGCTGAAAACAGGAGGCGGGAAAGAAGAATGGATTTCTTTGAGGAATTGGAAAGCAGGGGTTTTAAAATAAATGAAGTTTTAGATTATACAAAGGCAGAAGAGGAAGGTGTTTTTCTTGAAGGAACTGGCAGTATGATCCTGGACAGGGAAAATCAAAAAGCTTACTGTGCTTTATCTCCTCGTGCAGAGGAAGATTTATTGATAGAATTTTGTGAAGATATGGAATTCACCCCGGTAATTTTCTCTGCTTATCAGGATGTTAACGGCAAAAGAAAACCCATTTATCACACTAATGTGATGATGTGTGTTGCCGATGAATTTGCGGTAATTTGTCTGGACTGTATTGACGATAAGAAAGAGCGCAATAATGTAAAAAGACATTTAAAAGAAGATGGTAAGGAAATAATTGAAATTACCGAAGCCCAGATTCATGAGTTTGCAGGAAATATGTTACAGCTTAAAGGTGCAAACGATAAAAAATATCTTGTAATGAGCACAACTGCTCACAAAAGTTTAACCAGGGATCAGATAAGGAGAATTGAAAAACATTGCGAAATTTTAAGTTCAGAAATAAGTACAATTGAAACTTGTGGGGGCGGCAGCGCACGTTGTATGATTGCAGAAGTTTTTTTGCCGAAAGCTTAGAGGCTGGAAATTAATATAAAAAAGGGTCTGACTTTATGAAAAGATCAGACCCTTTTTTATGAAGGAATATTTTTAAAGGTTTCATTAGCTGTTTCTCTATGCATTGCCCGGTTTTAGGTTATTGCTATTTATTTTGGGGATAGATTACCAGGCATCCTAAGTCGAAATTCCTATAGTTATGTCGTTCCCCTGAAGATTTACAAATTAAATTGGATCAGGACAAGTTTTGTCGCTTTTAAATTCTCCTTTTATTGAACCAAAATCGGTAGAAGTATAATCAAAAACCCCGGATATTTCAGAACATTGTTCGCTTTCACTTCCTTTAGATGTATAACGGTGTAACCCGGTCCATGTAATAGGCTCGGTTGTGAGGTAATCGCCACTTTTAATTACGCAATTTGTATATTCCCCATCCGAGGTGCAACTCTCATTAACCAATAGTTGTGTGTCGACTAAAATCCCCACAATTGCCTGAATACTAAGGTTTGTGTTCCCATCAGCTGTAGTTAGCAACATATTAAAGGTTCTTTCCACATTATTTAACTCAATTCCATTTACAGAAAAGTTTTGGTCCTGGCAGTTGGTGCAAACATAAGTTCCAGTCACTGGAGTCACTGGTGAATTTTCTGTTTCCTGAGCTGCTAAAATGGCAGCTGACTGGCCTTGAAAAACTACATCTGTGATCAATGGATTGTTGTTTTCATCAAGAGTAAAGGTGAAAGTAAGATCTTCTGATTCAAAAACTAATTTAAAATCGGCACTCTTTTGTATTAATTTCTCTGCCTGGGCTTGAAAAACTTCACCAGTTTGCAAAGTAATTGTTCCTAAAACAGCTTTATTGAGTTCATTGAGATCACCTTTCCCACGTGGGAGTGTAAGTTTGAATATTCCCCTGAATTTTGAATTTCGGGTTGCAAATATTCCTTTGTAAACAGTTGAATCAACGCTAATATCCACAGCAATGTTTTTCTCCGGCTCCCCGGTAATATCTGTATCTACACTACAGGAATATAGAATAAAGAATAAAAACAGGAAGGAAAATTTCCTGAGGACATGAAGAACGTGAATTTTATTTCGCGACGTATTTATTTGGGTCATAACGCGTATATTTTTAATTTGAACAATGAATGCTGAAGTTTTAAATGTTGTGTTAATAGTTTATAAATAAGATTTTTCCTACATAAAAATAATTGCTGTAAATTATTTGAGATATTAAAGTAAAGATTCCACAAATAGATATGGGGTTGCCTCAAATTAATGTAATACAGTACTTTGAGGTGTAAAAAAGTTATCCTGTATTTATATCTAAGTCCTGCAAAGGACGCTCAATATCAGATGAAAAGCAAAAATAATCGATAAAACAAACATTTATTCTATAAATGTTTGTCAAAATAGATTGAATGTGCCCTTAAGCGTATTTTTAAGATCTTAAAAACACCTAAATGAAAGGAAAACAAGGAGTTATAACCAGCGCCATTTTTGAAAAATCAAGAAGAATAGTACTTTTCAAAGATTGCATTCAAAAGTTTCTAAATGAAAGCAACTCCTTAATTTTATTATCCAATAAATCAGAAATAAAATGGTTACTTTCACTTTAAATATTAAAACTTAAAAAAATGAGTGATACCAATCTTCTTAAAAATGTTCTTAGAATCGTTTTGTTAATCGTTGGTGTGTTATTGGTAGGTTATGGTTTATATACCTTGTTTACTCCAGAAGTTATAATGCAGGCGGGACCCTTGAAAGTAGAAGCACAAGGAGATAAAACCCAATCTTATGCGATGATCGGTTTAGGGATTTTGGCATTGGCAGGAGGTATTGCATTCAGAAAAAGGTAAAAGTCAATTAACCAGGAATTTTTTCAAGTACAACTATTATCGGGGAACTGATATATTCTGTCCCTATAGCAATCACAATAAAAACTATAAATCAGGAAATTGCATTTTTCCGGAAGCTCCTGAATTTTTCACAATGTAATGAGCACTTTTTAGGTACGGCAAAAGTGGCAATGCAAACTACTGAAAATAGCAAGGACGGCAATATTTCGTTTGGAATAAACATCGTATTCTTCATACATTCCAATTAGCAGGGAAATAGAAAATTTAGCTTTGTTTTAATAAATTCAGCCTTAAAATTGTCATAGTAAATCCTCAACCTGGGTAGGGGCATTCCCGGTTTTATAATTCAGGATTTTCATCATAAACTTATGTATGGAAGGATCATCTGCTTTTACTTTGATAAAATAATGGTCTTTATAAATAGAATATTCCTGTGATTTGCCCTTGTAAAGGTTTAACTTGTAGTACGGAATTACCAGAGCGTATGTTTCTAATAATGCGCGGAACTTCACAATTATTCCATTGGGCCGCATTTCAATATTGCAAGCATTGGTATTTTGGTCCAAAACCAATAAATTATGAATGTCGATACTCACACTTGTAATATGTAATTTTGGGGAGCTTATACCTTTTAATTTAAATCTTTCCATGAGGGTAAAAGCAACTCCTACTTCATCCTTTATTTTTTGCCGAATTTCGGGTTGATTATAACTAATATTCAATAACATAACGCATTTTTTATAAAGATATATATTTGAAGATAAAGCGCCACAGCTTGCGCCTATTTTCCACTATCTTTGCGCCTTGAATTTATAAGAAAAAGATTAAAAAAATCTATAAATGAGCATTCAGGAAACCATTGAAAAGCAGGTAAAAAGCGCGATAACGCAGATATATAAAATTACACTTGAACATGTCGAATTCCAACCTACCCGTAAGGATTTTGAAGGAGATATTACCTTGGTAACTTTTCCTATGTTGAGGCAAATAAAAACCAATCCTGTTCAATTGGGACAGGCAATTGGGGATTATTTGGTGGAGAACGTTCCTGAAGTTGTCCGGTTTAACGTGGTTCAGGGATTCCTGAATATCGTGCTCAGCGACCGCTATTTCCTCAGCGTATTTAATGAAATTAAAAGTCAGAAAGATTTTGGCAGACTTGGGATTACCGAAAATTCAAAAACCATTATGGTTGAATATTCCTCGCCCAATACCAATAAGCCGTTACATTTGGGACATGTGAGAAATAACCTGCTTGGATATTCCGTAGCTGAAATTCTAAAAGCAAGCGGGAACAAGGTGTACAAAACCCAGATCATTAATGACCGCGGAATACATATTTGTAAATCCATGTTGGCCTGGAAGCGATTTGGGGATGGGGAAACTCCTGAATCCACTGGTTTAAAAGGCGATAAGTTGGTAGGAAATTATTACGTCAAATTCGATCAGGAATATAAGAAGGAAATTTCAGGATTAATTGCAGAAGGTAAATCTGAAGAGGAAGCCAAGGCACAAGCACCTATTTTGATAGAAGCCCAGGAAATGCTCATCAAATGGGAGGCCGGAGATCCTGAGGTGATTTCTCTTTGGAAAAAAATGAACCAGTGGGTGTACGAAGGTTTTGAAAAAACATACAATGCTTTAGGCGTGGATTTCGATAAGAATTACTACGAAAGCGAAACCTACCTTTTAGGAAAAGAAGTGGTGGAGCAAGGTCTGAAAAAAGGCGTTTTCTTTAAAAAAGAAGATGGCAGCGTGTGGATTGACCTTACCGCTGATGGTCTGGATGAAAAAATTGTGTTGCGAAGCGATGGTACCGCAGTTTACATGACACAGGATATTGGAACCGCCATTCAACGGGTAAAAGATTTTAATATAGATGGAATGGTTTACACCGTGGGTAACGAACAGGATTATCATTTTAAGGTGTTGTTTTTAATTCTGAAAAAACTCGGCTTTAATTGGTCAAACTATCTGCACCATTTAAGTTACGGCATGGTTGATCTACCGGAAGGAAAAATGAAAAGCCGCGAAGGAACAGTGGTTGACGCCGATGATCTGATTGACCAAATGAAAGAAACAGCAAGAACTATTTCGGAAGAATTGGGGAAACTGGATGGTTATTCTGAAGGGGAAAAAGAAGAATTATATAAGATAATTGGTTTGGGCGCTTTAAAGTATTACATACTCAAAGTGGATCCCAAAAAACGTATTTTGTTCAATCCGGAGGAATCTGTCGATTTTCAGGGAAATACCGGTCCGTTTATCCAATATACTTACGCCAGGATCCAATCTATTCTAAGAAAATCCGGTTTTGATTATACTCAGGAACTCACAATAGATCAAGGCTATAATTTACATGAAAAGGAAAAAGAGTTGATAAAACAACTTCAGTCATATCCCGAAACTGTGCAATTGGCCGCCGGAAATCACAGTCCTGCGTTAATTGCCAATTACACCTACGATTTGGTAAAAGAATTTAATGCTTTCTATCAAAATGTTACAATTTTAGGAACAGAGGAAATAGAGGAGAAAAAATTACGTGTTCAATTATCAGATTCAGTTGGAAAGGTTATTAAATCGGCTTTTCAGCTATTGGGCATCCAGGTGCCAGAGAGAATGTAAAAGCCCCCTAACCCCCGAAGGAGGAATTAACGGAAAACGGAAAACGGAAAATAAAACTTTTCACTTCAATATCAAATCATTAAATTTGCAATCTGCACTTTAGGAGCAGGAATATTAAAACACAAGAAAGATTATGTTTGATAATTTAAGCGATAAGTTAGATAGTGCCTTACACGTCTTAAAAGGCCATGGACAAATCACCGAGATAAATGTTGCAGAAACCTTAAAGGAAGTACGCCGCGCGCTGGTTGATGCCGATGTAAATTATAAAATAGCTAAAGAATTCACCTCCATCGTTAAGGAAAAGGCCATGGGGCAAAACGTGTTATCAGCGTTAAAGCCGGGGCAGTTAATGGTGAAACTCGTTAAAGATGAGTTAACCCAATTAATGGGGGGAGAGGCAGAAGGAATTGACCTTTCCGGAAATCCTTCAGTAATATTAATGGCTGGTTTGCAGGGAAGTGGTAAAACCACCTTTTCGGGAAAACTGGCGAATTATCTCAAAAATAAAAAAACCAAAAATCCTCTTTTGGTTGCCTGTGATGTTTACAGGCCTGCTGCAATTCAACAATTACAGGTTGTTGGAGAGCAAATAGGGGTTGAGGTTTTTAGTGATGAAGGAAATCAGGATCCCGTTGCAATTTCAGAAGCAGCTATTGCTCATGCCAAGAAAAACGGTCATAATGTAGTTATTATAGATACTGCGGGTCGTTTGGCGGTGGATGAGGCTATGATGACTGAAATTGCAAATATTCGCGATGCTATCAAACCTCAGGAAATCCTGTTTGTGGTGGATTCCATGACTGGTCAGGATGCGGTGAACACAGCGAAAACTTTTAATGAAAAGTTGAATTTTGATGGGGTAATCCTCACAAAATTGGATGGTGATACCCGTGGGGGAGCAGCTATTTCCATAAAATCGGTAGTTAATAAACCTATTAAGTTTATAGGTACCGGCGAAAAAATGGATGCGATAGATGTGTTTTATCCTTCGCGTATGGCCGATAGAATCCTGGGAATGGGTGATGTTGTTTCGTTGGTAGAACGTGCACAGGAACAATATGATGAAGAGGCAGCTAGGAAACTTCAGAAAAAAATAGCCAAGAACCAATTTGGATTTGATGATTTTTTAACCCAATTGCATCAAATTAAAAAAATGGGGTCTATGAAAGACCTGATGGCGATGATTCCTGGTGCTGGAAAAATGCTGAAAGATGTTGATATTGATGACGATTCTTTCAAACACATAGAAGCTCTTATTTACTCTATGACTCCAGAGGAAAGAAGTACGCCCACCTTAATTAATGCGAATAGAAAAAAACGAATTGCAAAAGGGTCTGGAACGTCCGTACAACAGATCAACCAATTGTTGAAACAGTTCAACCAGATGGGGAAAATGATGAAGATGATGCAAGGCGGTGGAGGCAAAAAAATGATGCAAATGATGAAGGGAATGAAATAAGCCCCAAAGGGGGAATTTTTAAAATATAATTAATTGAGCTTTTCCCTGGATTGACAGAAAGGAAGGCTTTTAACTGAAAATTTGAAATGACAATTCTTGACGGTAAAAAAATCAGTAACGAAATTAAGAATGAAATTGCTGGGGAAGTTCAGAAAATGAAGGACCGTGGAGAAAAAGTTCCGCATTTGGCAGCAATTATTGTTGGCAATGATGGTGCGAGTGAAACTTATGTAGCCAGCAAGGTGAAAGCTTGTGAACGGGTAGGTTTTGAATCTACTTTGGTTAAAATGTCAAGTACTATAGGTGAGACAGAACTATTGAATAAAATCAGGGAATTAAACGAAAATCCGGATATAGATGGATTTATCGTTCAATTGCCCTTGCCACCACAAATTGACACTCAAAAAGTGTTGCTAACAGTAAATCCGGATAAGGATGTTGACGGATTTCATCCTACAAATTTTGGGAAAATGGCCCTTGATATGAGCAGTTTTATTCCAGCCACACCATTTGGAATTCTGGAATTATTGGAAAGATACAAGGTTGAAACACAGGGAAAACACACCGTTGTTATTGGCAGGAGTCATATTGTTGGCAGGCCAATGAGTATTTTGATGGGAAGAAAAGGATTTCCCGGAAATTCAACCGTAACCCTTACCCATAGTTATACCAAAAATATCACTCAAATAACTTCTCAAGCTGATATAATTATAACGGCTTTAGGAAATCCCGGCTTTTTAAAAGCCGAAATGGTAAAAGAAGGCGCCGTAATTATCGATGTGGGGATCACAAGGGTTATAGATGAAAATACAAAAAAAGGTTACCGCATTTCTGGAGATGTGGATTTTGAAAACGTGAGTAAAAAAGCATCTTTTATAACGCCGGTTCCTGGAGGAGTGGGGCCTATGACCATCGCGATGTTGCTAAAAAACACGTTGCTGGCAAGAGAAAACCACCGGTTGGAATAAAGGTAAAGGTTTTTGAACTTTTTTAAAATTAATGTAACTGACTTTCAAATTGATCAGAACAACCTGATTCCATCAAACAATGACATTTCAATAAAAATACGAGTTTAAATTTTGCTGAAATTTTTATCTAAAGAAATCCTCCGCCAGATTTAATTTTGATATTATATTTAATTGGCCGTCTTTTGACGGCCAATTAAATATAATATTTGAATATTTCTAACCCTGAGATTCCAGTTTCCAATCCAGGTAATTATGCAGATCGGTTTCAATAAACCGTAATCCGAAAGAAAAGACAGCCAGATCATCAATATATCCTATAATGGGAATAAAATCGGGAACAATATCAAATGGATTTAAGATATATAAAAAACCGAATGCTATAGTTGCTATTGTAAACCAAGGCACTTTGGTGTAAATTCCTTTTCGGTAATCTGTGAGCATCCCCAGCATAACCTTGCCAAGTTCGGCGTATTTCTTCAGGACATTCACATTGACTAGTTTACTGGAAATTTCCTGCTGGTTGTCCATAACCACATCTACATCATCCTCTTTAATTTTAATGATTGAATCATTCACATAATCTTCATCAATGATTTTGCTCTTTTTATTAAACATAATTTTATTTATTTAGGAGGTTGTTGTTTTAATTTTATCTTTTTCATTTCCATATTCTTTCTTATATATTTTTAATATAAGCAAAAATAATGAGATTAAAAGAGGCCCGAAAATAAGCCCAATAAACCCGAATAAAGGAACACCAATTACTACGCCAATCAAGGTGATTAAAGGATGAACGCTGGAAAGCTTTTCCAGAACATATAGCCTTACCAAATTATCTGTAACGCCTACAACGGTAAATCCATATATCAAAATTCCTATAGCTTGCCAGTTTTGGCCTTGTGAAAATAGTAAAATGGACACGGGGATAATTCCCAATGCAGTTCCTACAAATGGGATCATAGAGCTAATTGCCGTAATTGCAAACCAGAATATGGGTTCCGGAACATCAAAAATGAAATAACCTATTAAAGCAATAATTCCCTGGAACAATGCTACCAAAGGAATTCCCATAGCATTTGAGCGTACTGAAATATCACTTTCTTTCCCTATTAATTTGATATTTTCTTTTCCTAATGGAATATAGGAAATCAAAATTTCTTTCAGCTTTTCCTGGTTGATCAGCATATAGTAAAGTATGAAATACATGAGCGCGATGGCGATCATAGCATTAAATGTGCCACCGGCGAAATTTTGTAGGTTGTTAGATATCCATTTTGTAATTGACGCACTATCTAAAGTATTGCTAAAGTTATAATTAAAATATACTTCAAACTTCCCGATTTGGTCTTTAAAAATATTGATTATTTTTTCTGAATTGGTTATGGCCTTCTTAATTTTTGAGGAAAGCAGTAGTGCTATTAAACCTACAGGGATCAGAATTACTATAAAGGATGCCAGCATCAATAATCCTGCTGCCAGGGATTTGTTCCAGCCTTTAGCCACCAACTTTTGCATCCAATTTCTGGAAATCACAAAAAGGGTTATGGCTCCAAGTACTCCTGAGATATAAGGCACTAATTCCTTAAATATTAAAATCCCTAAAAACAAAATAATAAACAGCACGAGTAATTGACGCACCAGATTGGAATTTAGTTTATTCATGGATATAATTATTTAGCAAATAGCTGATCGATGTTTTTAAAGGCTTTAAATTCCAGTGCATTTCCGGAAGGATCTCTAAAAAACATCGTTGCCTGTTCCCCGGTTTTACCCTGAAACCTAATATAAGGTTCAATCACAAATTCAATACTTTTTTTTCTTAAATTTTCAGCAAATTCCTGAAATACTTCCCATTCTAAAACCACCCCAAAATGTGGAATTGGGACTTCTTTTCCATCTACCCGATTGCCATTTATGGCCGGAGATGGTTGAGATTGTTGTTCGTGCAATACCAACTGATGACCGAAAAAATTAAAATCCACCCAATGGTCACTACTTCTGCCTTCTGTACAGCCTAAGGTTTCACGGTAAAAGACCCTGTTTTTTTCAAGATTCGATACTGGAATAGCAAGGTGAAAAGGTTGTAGTTTGCTCATATCAATTATTTATTTTTTCGCACTTCTTACAATTATCTATTTAAGAGATGAATTTAATGATTATTACCTAAGTAAAATTATGAGCAATAGAGAAGAATTTTTGTCAAAGCTTCCCTTCTAAAAGCTTCGTCCGGATCTTGATCCCTGATTTGATTATTACCTGCTTAAATTTATTGTAAAAACATAAAGATATCCTTATAATAACTCAAGGTTAATCGCTAATAATCTGTTAACATTTCTATTCTGAAGGATTCCTGCGCTTAGAATGTTTTGAATCTGAAGAATTAGATGGATTTTGATGAGGTCTTGACTCTGCCAATCCAGATGGTTTATTCGCAGGTAAATTTGAGGAGTTAATAGTTTTTTCAGATTTTAGGACCATATCATTTATGGTTTGCAGTTCCTCCAAAGTTAAATCGCGCCATTCACCCACTGGAATATCAAGTTGGACATTCATTATCCTTACTCGTTTTAAATGAGTAACCTCATATCCTAAATATTCACACATCCGGCGGATTTGCCTATTCAGGCCCTGGGTAAGTACAATCCGAAAATCAAATTTGCCGAGGCGTTCAACCAGGCACTTTTTGGTATAGGTCTCCAGTATAGGAACCCCCTGGCCCAAACGTTCTATAAAGTTTGGGGTAATTGGCCGGTTTACAGTCACAATATATTCTTTTTCGTGATTGTTTCTGGCTCTTAAAATTTTGTTTACAATTTCACCATCGTCCGTTAAAAAGATAAGCCCTTCACTGGCTTTATCTAACCTGCCTATCGGGAAGATGCGTTTGGGATAATTTATATAGTCTATGATATTGTCTTTTTCCACACCCGTATCAGTGGTACAAACAATTCCTACAGGTTTATTAAAGGCTATGTAAACAGGTTTTTCATTCTTGTTCAGAATAGTTTTCCCGTCAACCTTTACTACATCTCCTTCGGCAATTTTAGTACCCATTTCCGGAACTTTTCCATTTAGGGTAACTCTTCCCTGTTCAATTAATTTGTCGGCTTCACGCCTTGAACAATATCCGGCTTCGCTTAAATATTTATTGATTCTGGTAAGTTGCATCTGGTAATTTGAATTAGGACTGCAAAGATAAAGGTTCATCAGCTAAAAATCCAGCTGATATGAACAATTTAAATTTGTGTCCTTTTGGAGAAATTATTTATTGTGTGAATTTTCAGCATCAATAACTTCAGAATCTTTTCGGTATTTCAGCATTGAAATCCCGGCGGTAAAAAAAATAAGTCCGAGAATTGCCAAAGCCCATGGACTTAAAGCCGGAATTAATGAACCTCCAAAAATCCCCAAAACACCCATTACCAAACCTACAGCTCCGACAATTGTCATGATTAGCGCTAAAATCTTGATCATAATAAAAATTATTAGTTAGAGGATAAAGGTAAACAAAGAATTTAAACGCTACTTTTTATTAACACTTCTTAAGAGGAAACAAAATAAACTCTTAATAATTTTGAGATTGTTCTAAAATAAATAATGGATAATTTCCCTGGTTTATATCCTGAAATTATCCTCAATCTATTATTCGTTCGAATGATTTACCAACTAATCATAAAATATTTAATTTTTGCATTGTCAGGAATTTGGGAAGCAATTATCCTGGTATCGGTATCATACCTGAGGCTGGAGGGCAATTCTTTTTTATCGATTGTGAGGTATAAATTGAGTTCATCTATAAATATCACCGCAGAATTAAGGGTGTTTTCAATTCTGGAGATTGCATATTTCTCAACCACCTCCCCAAAAGTGCTTTTGATGTTCAATCCTTTAGAAGTTTGAAATTTGGGATCCAAAATTTGTATGTATCCAATGGTACTTGTAGAATCAAATTGTTGAACCGGTTCGAGAATTAAAAGTGGGGAGCCGTCACGATCAAAAATTTCAATATTGTTCACAACATTCAAAAACTGGCTTTTGGATATATTTCGAACAATGGAATCTTCTTTAAATATGGAGTCCAGCTGATTGATTCTAACTTCTTTTGTTAGGGATCCAACCCGATTAGTATCAATTAAAAAAGGATCGGAATCCCTATCACAGGCCACTAATAGAACTGCAATTATTACAAAACTTAATATTTTCATAACTTAATTTATTTTTTCCGGCCAATAGCGTAATCTTCAATTTGATGATTATTACTATATAATTATTAGGCAAGGGTACTGGTTTTTTTTGATAAAACCCCATTGTGGGCTATTTAAAAGCTTTGTTCAGAATGCTCATAACGCCTCTTATAAAGGTCGCGCTGGTTAGTACTTTGATAATTGCACCTTGAGATTTGCCGGAGCTTCTCCTTGATCTCGAAGCTGTACGTTCGACAGTTTCCCGTTCCTTTTTAGCTTTCTCTTTGGCAACTTCTTCTTCGGCACGTTCAATTTTATGATTTAATAATTCATAAGCACTTTCCCTATCTATAGTTTTATTGTATTTGGAAAAAAGCTGAGAAACATTTATCAAATTATTTATTTCCTGAGGTGTTAAAATATCCATCCTGCTCATTGGGGCACGCATCATAGTAGCCGCAAGTGGGGTAGGCCTCCCTTTTTCATCCAGGGCTGAAATCAAAGCTTCTCCTATTCCTAACGAAGTTAAAACATCTTTGGTATCGTAAAACTCTGAAATTGGATAATTTTCAGCTGTTAATTTTATTGCTTTTCTGTCATTGGCCGTAAATGCACGGAGTGAATGCTGGATTTTTAATCCTAACTGGCTCAATACTTCTTTAGGAACATCGGTTAGATTTTGTGTTACAAAAAAAATGCCAACTCCTTTTGAGCGTATCAATTTAATAATACTTTCAATTTGATCCAGTAAGGCACCGGAAGCTTCTTTAAAAATTAAATGCGCCTCGTCTATAAACAGCACTAATTCCGGTTTATCACTATCTCCTTTTTCCGGAAATGTCGAATAAATTTCAGCTAATAAACTGAGCATAAAAGTTGAAAACAATTTGGGTTTATCCTGAATGTCAGTTAGCCGAATTATATTTACATAACCTTTTCCTTCAGGTGTTTTTCTTACAAGATCCTGCACCTCAAATGAAGGCTCGCCAAAAAACAAATCGGCACCCTGTTGTTCCAAAGCCACAATTTTTCTAAGTATAGTGCCAGTGGACATTTTGGACATACGGCCATAGCTTTTCTCAAATTCTTCCTTGCCTTCTTCTGTAGCAAACTGAATAATTTTTTTGAGATCTTTTAAATCCAGTAAGGGTAAATGATGGTCGTCACAATATTTAAAAACAATGGCCAGAATCCCGGTTTGAGCATCGGAAAGGTCGAGGATTCGTGCAAGTAATACTGGGCCAAATTCACTTACGGTAGCCTTCAGCCGCACTCCAGATTGTTCAGAAAGGCTTAAAATTTCAACCGGAGATGCCTGAGGTTTAAATTCAAAACCTATGTTCTTGTGCCGGGCTTCCAGCTTTTCATTGATTGAGGCAGGCTGGGCAATTCCACTTAAATCGCCTTTAATGTCCATCAGCAAGACCGGGATCCCTTTTTCGGATAAATTTTCAGCGAGGATCTGCAATGTTTTGGTTTTTCCGGTACCTGTAGCCCCCGCGATAAGGCCATGACGGTTCAGGGTCTTTAACGGAATTTTTACTTGGGCTTCCGGAAAGGGTTTTCCTTCCAGCATTGCTGCACCCATAAAGATGTAATCCCCCTTGGTGGTATATCCGTTTTGGATATGTTCAATGAATTTTTCCTCTTTTGCCATTCGACTAAGTTATTATAAAAATACAGTTTGTAACAAAAACAGTGGCTAAAAAATTGTTGTTTAATACATTCTTCGGTATAAAAAAGATCTCACTAAAACCTATTTTACCGCAGGAGCAAGCATTTGTATAGTTCCTTTTTCGGCATTTATTTCAGCTTCAATTCCATTGGGAATAGTGAAGTTATCCTTTATATGTCCAATCATAGCCCCGGAAAAAGCAGGGATTTTCAACGGTTTTACATAGTAATCTATTACTTCTTCAAGCGTTAGCGATCCATATCCATTGCCGCCGGGATCACAATCTGTACATTTTCCAAATACAAACGCGGAAATTTTATCTAGAACGCCACCAAGTTTCAACTGGGACATCATTCTGTCCACCGCATAAATTTTTTCACCGACATCTTCAAGATAGATTATTTTGTTTTCCCAATCCGGCAGGTATTCAGATCCCATAATCCCTGTTAATACCGATAGGTTTCCTCCCATTAAAACGCCACTGGCGTTCCCTGGATTGATTGTACGTATCCTGTTTGAAACCTGGGTGAGATTATCGCCTATTTCGATAGGGTTTTCCATCAATATTGCCTCTCCGTCAAAAAGGATCTTCCTAAAATAGGAATAGCTGAATTTATTCCAGGTGGAAACAGCCAAAGGTCCGTGAAAAGTAACCAAACCGGTTTTTGTATAAATAGCCAGGTGCAAGGCGGTAATATCACTATAACCTATGAAAATTTTAGGGTTTTTTGAGATTGCCTCATAATCGATCTTATCTAAAATTCTGGCAGCGCCGGACCCGCCTCTTAAAGCTATAATTGCGTTTACTTCCGAATCTATGAACATATCATTGAGTTCCTGCGCCCTTTCATCATCGGTTCCGGCAAGATGACCATAACGGTTGCTTACATATTTCCCCAATTTCACCTTAAGGCCCATAGCCTCAAAAGTTTCTACCGCAATTTCATAAGGTTCGGTTTCAAAAATGGCCGATGCTGGACTTACAATCCCAATAGTATCTCCGGCAGATAAGTGTTTTGGCAAGAGAAATTTTCCGTCATTAAGGCGCGAAGAAAGATCAAGAGGGGAAATAAATGAAGATAGTGTGAGCGCTAATCCTCCTGAACCTATGTTTCTTAAAAAATTTCTTCTTTCCATATTATGTGTTTTGATTGATTAATTCCAGCTGATTTTAAATACGGTTGTAATTTAAAGCAATTTATTTTTAGTTTTCAGGTGGAAGGGGCAAAGCTTAATATTTTTCATAAATTTTTCTGAGAATTAATTCCATCTGTTTTTTTAATTCAGAAGAAGGAACCGTATAATTATTATTCATAAAACTGAAGATCAGGACTTTTCCGGATCTTGCTTTCAGATACCCGCTTAAATTGTGATTATTCCTTAAGCTTCCAGTCTTGGCAAAAATATATGGTTCATCTGCAACATAACTATTTTTTATAGTTCCTGATTTCCCTCCGGTAGCCATCAATTTAAAAAGTCTTTTCTGTGGGACTTCCCTGCTTATTTTTTCCAGTAATCTAACCATGGATCGAGGGGTAACAAGATTATACCTTGAAAGCCCGGAGCCATCTATCCAAAAAGGTTCCTCGGGCAAGTCCTTTAGAAAGTTTTCTTTTATATGGTCAATGGCAAGATCTGTTTTTAAGCTGTCCGAAATTTTCCCGGATACCATAAAAAGAATCTGTTCTGCGATAAAATTATCACTTTGCTGCAACATTGTTTTGTAAAGACTATCTGCTGGCAGGCTGTAAAGAGTTTTTATATCTGAAAAACCTTCCGTTTTCTGTCGAATAATCTCAACCGGCTTTTTAAGGGTGTCAGCCAGTAATTTGACAAATAATTCCGGGGAATATTTAAAGGGAACAATTTGGCTATAACTTTTGCTTCCGATAAATGTTTTATGGCGAAAAATATTTGCCTCCGGATCCCTGATTATTCTTGGTAATGCATCAGGCTCAAGCACCAGATTATCTTTAAAAAATGAAGGAAATATTTGGGGAATACCAAGTCCCGGAATAAAATCAAATTTCACGTAATTCCCATAGATGGGAAAGGCAGAGCGTTCAACCGAATAATAGGCATTATAATCGTCCCAGGCCCATCCGGGACCAAAATGCGCCTCGGTAAAAACGGGAGGCAGATAGTACAATTTTTCCTTGCTGTTTTTTAGGAATTGATAAACCGCGGATTCCGGCAGATCCGGATGCAAAAATGAAGGGTCACCTGTGCCCCAAAAAATCAAAGAATCATTTTTTACAACATATTTTAAGGCGGGAATAGAATCGCCCAAAATTTTCAGGCCTGCATAAAAAGTCAATAATTTGACGTTAGAAGCCGGGGTGAAGTATTTATCGGAATAACGCTCGTAAATCATTTTGTTTTCTTCCGGATCGAAAACCGCCAATCCCGAAAACCCTTGTTTAAAAGCCTCCGCTTTATTAAAAGTGGTAGTAATCTGATTTGTTGTGGAACAGGAAGATAAAATTAATGCAGCAAAAAACATAAAGAGCGAAGCTGATGAGGAAAGTCTTAGATGGTTTTTTTTCAATGTATTATTGGGTTTATTGGAAGAGTATTAAGTTTGCCTAAATTATAGGACAAGTTAGTTTAAAATTAATGTTTTTATTAAAAGTTAAATTTTTTTTAAAGGATCTGGATCTTATTGTCAATTCCATTATGAATGATTTAATTCCTAGATTAAATTTATGCTGATCAGGTAAAGAGACAAAACTTTGAGTCTTTTATTCCGGATTGAAAAGAATGAGCAGGCTGTGTCTTTTTCCTTACATTTGCGGCATGATAAAAGAGGATATTAATGCACAGGTAGAGAAGGGGACTATGTTGCCTTTGATGGAAGCGTTTTACACGATACAAGGTGAAGGTTTTCATAAAGGAACTGCCGCTTATTTTATTAGAATTGGTGGTTGTGATGTGGGATGCCATTGGTGTGACGTAAAGGAAAGCTGGAATGCCGAACTACATCCGCCCACTGTAATAAATGATATGGTAAATGAAGCCATAAAACACAGTAATACCATTGTTGTTACTGGAGGAGAACCACTTACCTGGAACATGGAACCTTTGACAAATTTGTTAAAGGAGAAAGGGTGCCAAATCCATATTGAAACCTCAGGAGCTTATAAATTGACCGGAACCTGGGATTGGATTTGCCTGTCTCCCAAAAAGATTAAATTGCCGACAGATGAGATCTACGAGGTGGCGAATGAATTAAAGGTAATAGTTTTCAATGCCCACGATCTTAAATTTGCCGAAGAGCAGGCTGCCAGGGTCAATAAAGATTGTATTCTTTATTTGCAACCGGAATGGAGTAAAAGGGAAAAGATGATGCCTTTAATAGTGGATTATGTAATGAAAAATCCTAAGTGGAAGGTTTCCCTTCAAACGCATAAATATTTAAATATACCATAAAAAAAGGCGGTTAAAAGTTCTGTATATGGAACTTTTTAACCGCCTTTTTCCATCAAGGAAATTTCCCTTAATTTATTATTTAACAACAGTCTTAAATGGCACTTCAATATACCTGTCATCCCAACCCATCAACAAACTGGCCCCATCTGCACTGGGAACAAAAGCCATTGAAAAGGATTCAATAGAAGTTGGGGATTTCCTTACAGGTACTGTTATGCGCACCCGGTCTTTTTTGTCAGTATATTCATAAGCTCCCCAGGTATGCACGTCATTGTTCAAAATAACAACCCATTCATTTTCCCGAGGGATAGTATAAATAGTATAAGTACCTGCATCAACGGTAACGTCGGCCACTTTCATATCCTTATACAAAGTAAGTTCGGTGGATTCATTTGCGCCTGTGCGCCATACCTCTCCGTAAGGCACCAATTTTCCGAAGATCTCGCGATCTCTTTTTTGAGGCCTGCTATAAATTATCCTTGCAATTACCTCGTCTTCCTGATTTTTATACATTATCAAATCCATAGGACTGGCATCCATTTTTGAAAAATTGGGTCCTTCCGTTGGATTTTCCTGGGCAATTAAAGAAGTGCTATTTAATGATATTAAGGCAATAGCTGCCATAAAAAATACTTGTTTCATAATTTTAGGTTTTTGTTAAATTTTGGTAATGAAGATACAAATTCCATACCACCCTTTTGGCAAACAAATCCTTATTAATTGTTAAATTTAAATTCTTCCGGATTGTTAAAAGCTGGATCCTGAAACGGCAGAAAGATTTGTATACAGGTGCAAGGGTAAACACCCGCCATGTTGAAAAAAGGCAGTTAGATAAAGGAAAGTAAAATCAATTTTTTACACACAAATTGTTAATAACTTAAGTGTATTGAAGTACGCTTCAAGCTAATAGGAATGAGGGTTTTCTTATATTTGTCTGTTAAATGAAATATTGAAAATTAACAGGATCATATATGAGCGAAGAAGCTAAAAAAGACAATTATTCCGCAGATAGTATTCAGGCGCTGGAAGGAATGGAGCATGTGCGCAAGCGGCCTTCTATGTATATCGGTGATACCGGGGTGAGAGGTTTGCACCACTTGGTTTACGAAGTTGTTGATAATTCTATAGATGAGGCAATGGCAGGCCATTGTGATACTATTAAAGTTATAATACAAAAAGACGGGTCGGTTTCTACTGAAGATAACGGACGTGGTATTCCTGTAGATCTTCACAAAAAAGAAGGAGTTTCTGCGCTTGAAGTTGTAATGACTAAGATTGGGGCCGGAGGAAAATTTGATAAAGATTCCTATAAGGTTTCAGGAGGTTTGCACGGGGTTGGTGTAAGTTGTGTAAATGCACTTTCTGCTAGTTTGAAAGCTATCGTTTACAGGGAAGGTAAAATTTGGGAACAGGAATATGAACTGGGAAAACCACTTTATCCTGTAAGACCCGCCGGGGAAACCAATTCAAGGGGAACCGTTATTATCTTTAAACCAGATCCAAGTATTTTTGATCAAACCACCGAATTTAATTATGATACTTTGGCAAGCAGAATGCGGGAATTGTCATATTTGAATAAAGGTATTACACTTACTCTTACAGATGAACGTCAGGTTCAGGAAGATGGATCATATTTTTCTGAAACCTTTCATTCCGATGAAGGTTTAAAAGAATTTATAAAATTTTTGGATGGAACCCGGGAAGCCATAATTTCTGATGTGATTTCCATGGAAGGTGAAAAGAATGGAACTCCGGTTGAAGTTGCCATGGTTTACAACACTTCTTTTACAGAGAATCTTCATTCTTATGTAAACAATATCAATACTCACGAAGGCGGAACGCATCTCGCCGGATTTAGAAGAGGACTTACCACAACCTTGAAAAAATATGCCGATTCCTCAGGAATGTTGGATAAGCTAAAATTTGAGATCACGGGAGACGATTTCAGGGAAGGCTTAACGGCCATTATTTCGGTAAAAGTTGCCGAACCTCAATTTGAGGGTCAAACCAAAACTAAATTGGGTAACAGGGAAGTTACAGCGGCAGTTTCTCAGGCCGTTTCTGAAATGTTGGAAAATTATCTGGAAGAAAATCCCGGTGATGCCAGGATCATTGTAGAAAAAGTTGTCCTTGCCGCCCAGGCCCGTAATGCTGCTAAAAAAGCCCGTGAGATGGTGCAGCGTAAAAGCGTTATGAGCATAGGTGGATTGCCCGGAAAATTGTCCGACTGTTCAGAACAGGATCCTTCAAAATGTGAAGTCTACCTGGTAGAGGGAGATTCAGCAGGTGGAACTGCCAAACAAGGAAGGGACAGGAATTTTCAGGCTATTTTACCGCTTCGTGGTAAAATTCTGAACGTTGAAAAAGCCATGACTCACCGCGTTTTTGACAATGAAGAGATAAAAAATATTTACACCGCACTGGGTGTAACCATAGGAACGGAGGAAGATAGCAAGGCGTTGAACTTGTCAAAATTGCGATACCATAAGGTTGTCATAATGTGTGATGCCGATGTGGATGGTAGTCATATTGAAACCTTGATCCTTACTTTCTTTTTTCGGTATATGAAAGAGCTTATTGAAAACAGCCATATCTACATAGCGACTCCCCCTCTTTTTTTAGTTAAAAAAGGTCAGAAGAAACAATATGCCTGGAGTGAAAAAGAACGGGATGCAATTGCAGAAAGTTATAGTGGTGGAGTTCAAATTCAGCGATATAAAGGTCTGGGTGAAATGAACGCCGAACAATTATGGGATACTACCATGAATCCTGAATTCAGAAAATTGCGCCAGGTGAACATCAATAACAGCAGTGAAGCCGATAGGATCTTCTCAATGCTGATGGGTGATGAGGTTCCCCCAAGAAGGGAGTTTATCGAAAAAAATGCGGTATATGCCAATATAGATGCATAATAAATCAAAAAAAAGCCCACGTTATTCCGTGGGCTTTTTTGATTTTAAGCAAATTTCTTAAAACATCATTTTCAGAACGTATTTTTAGTATTTTTACTCTGAACTTAAAACCAGATACCGTGAAAAACATCATCCAAAACCTCTTGTTTATTTGCTTGCTTTTAGCTTTCGGATGTACAAATGCCCAAAGCGATCAAAAACTTTTAATTCAAGATATGCTGCTGATTGCCGATAATTTTGCTGCGCCAGGAGCTGAAGCCGCTGCAATTCAATCCAGTGCAGGCTGGTTCTCATCTGCAAAAAATCTTGGAAAATGGAATGTTGAAATTTCAATGCATGGAAACGCTGTGTTCATACCGGGCAGTAAACAAACTAAACTGGCTTCCAATAAAGATTTTTCTATTTTAAATATTCAGGGCAGTTCAAATGCACTACTTCCTACGGTATTTGGTGGGGATACAGATGTGATTTTTGAAGGTGAAATAAATGATCCGGGATTATCCTTTGACTTTACATTTGATGCTATTGATGGCTTAAATAAAAAGGTCATAATCCACCCCTTTCCACAAGTGACGGTAGGTTTACCTTATGGAACCGAAGTGGCTTTGAGATATGTTCCCAAGGTTACAATAAAGGATGTGGGGGTGAGTACATCCGGGATTGGCTTAAAGCATAATTTTGCCCAATATTTTAAATATTCCAAACCAGATGATTTTCAAGTGGCGGCAGTTGTTACCTACAGTAACATTAATATTGATTATGCATATGAGCCAATTACAATTGATGCAAATGGGTTAAAGGTTCTTGAATTGAACAGCATAGATGTGGAAGCAGATCTATGGTTGCTTCAGGCATTAGCTTCAAAACTGTATGGAGATTTTGAGGTTTTTGGTGCCATGGGAGTTACGAGTTCAAATTTCGATTATTCTATGGGGGGAGGAGGAAGTTTACTTCCAACATTAAATAATGAATTGGTCGCTTTAGGAGGAAATGACGTAAAATTTAAAGCAGATCTTGGGTTTAATTATTACATAGGCAATTTCAAAATAAGCAGTGCTTTTACAGCCGGCAGCTTTTTTAATGCCAATTTAGGCCTTCATTATACAATTTAAAAGGTTAAATATTTGTCATTTCAATACTATGAATTTGGCCCATTATTCGTATTTTCGTAAAAAGTATAATAAATTAATAAAAATCATATAAAAATGAAAGTTACTATCGTAGGAGCAGGAGCAGTTGGTGCTAGTTGTGCTGAGTATATTGCAATTAAGGACTTTGCTTCAGAAATTGTATTATTGGATATTAAAGAAGGAGTGGCAGAAGGCAAAGCAATGGACCTTATGCAAACAGCTTCACTAAATGGATTTGATTCAAAGATCGTTGGAGTTACAAACGATTATTCTAAAACGGCAGGAAGCGATGTAGTTGTAATAACCAGTGGTATTCCCAGGAAACCGGGAATGACCAGGGAAGAACTAATAGGAATAAATGCTAATATTGTAAAAGAAGTTTCTTCCAATTTAATAAAGCATTCCCCGGATACTGTTATGGTTGTAGTGAGTAATCCTATGGATACCATGACTTATTTGGTTCACAAAACTACCGGATTGCCTAAGAGCAAGATAATAGGAATGGGTGGAGCTTTAGATAGTGCCCGTTTTAAATACAATTTAAGCCAGGCTTTGGAATGTCCTCCATCAGATGTTGATGGAATGGTATTAGGTGGACATAGCGATACAGGAATGATCCCTTTATCCAGATTAGCAACCAGAAACTCTGTCCCGGTATCAGCTTTTTTATCTAAAGAAAGGTTAATTCAGGTAGCCGAAGACACCAAAGTAGGGGGTGCAACTTTAACCAAATTATTAGGAACCAGCGCATGGTATGCTCCGGGAGCAGCTGTTTCTGCATTGGTACAGGCAATTGCCTGCGATCAGAAAAAAATGTTCCCTTGTTCAGCCTTGTTGGAAGGTGAATATGGTTTAAACGATTTATGTATTGGGGTTCCTGTAATTTTAGGGAAAGACGGATTGGAAAAAATTG
>Ga0314774_1000678_pt1 | contig 25269 bp, 16 predicted proteins | sample MetaGCBIA2018_FD_204515 | JGI IMG/M metagenome (GOLD analysis project Ga0314774, IMG submission 204515) | Cryopeg brine microbial communities from Beaufort Sea near Barrow, Alaska, United States - CBIA 2018 | ecosystem: Environmental > Aquatic > Marine > Coastal | place: USA: Alaska | collected...
TAAGTTTTAAAGGCCAAAATGGCCAAGGCGTTTTTTCACTTCTGTCTACCGGAGGTTTTGGCATGATTTCAAAGTTCGTCACACTTTTTGCGCCGTGACGGTTTGAGGTGCCAATGCAATCGGAACCCGTATCGCCTCCGCCAATAACAATGACGTTTTTATCAGTGGCCAAAATCTCTTCATCGGTAATTTTAATTCCGGCATTTCTTTTATTTTGCTGTTTTAAAAATGTCATGGCTTGCACCACACCTTTAATTTTAGCACCTTTTGCGGGCAATTCCCGGCTAAGCGTAGCGCCGCCACACAATACAACGGCATTAAAATCGTATAATTTTTCAATCGGATAATTTACCCCAACATTTGCATTTGTTTTAAACACAATGCCTTCTTCTTCTAAAATAGCAATTCTCCTGTCGATGATTTCTTTTTCCAATTTAAAGTTTGGAATTCCGTAGCGTAACAAACCGCCCAATGCATCATCTCTTTCAAAAACAGTCACTGAATGTCCTGCTCGGTTTAATTGTTGCGCTGCTGCCAAACCAGAGGGGCCGGATCCAATCACAGCAACTTTTTTATCAGTTCTGTCTGTTGGAGGCTGCGCTTTAATCCAGCCTTCTTTAAATCCTTTTTCTACAATGTATTTTTCTAAAGTTTCAATGGTTATTGGTGGTTTTACAATACCCAGAACACATGCTTGTTCGCAAGGCGCAGGGCACAATCTGCCTGTAAATTCAGGAAAATTATTGGTTGAGTGTAAAATATCCAGGGCCTTTTTCCATTTTTTTTGATGAACCATATCATTAAAATCTGGAATTAAATTTCCCAGCGGACAGGCACTATGGCAAAATGGAATGCCGCAATCCATACAACGTGAACCTTGTTTTTCAACTTCATCGGTTTTTAATGTGGTTGTAAATTCTTTATAATGTTGAACCCTTTCTTTTACAGAAATATAATCCTCCTCTTTTCTTTCAAACTCTTTAAATCCGGTATCTTTTCCCATAATTAAGCTGTTGCTGCATTAATATTCTTTTCTTTTTCTAGCCTAACCAATGCTTTTTTGTAGTCTGTTGGCATTACTTTTACAAAATGGGCCAAGCTTTTTTCCCATTCATCTATAATTCTGTAAGCCAAATCGCTGTTGGTATACTTGAAATGATTTTTTATCAATTGTTTTAATTCCGTTTTATCGTCTGCAGAAATTTCTTCAAATTCAACCATTTCCATATTGCACAAACCATTTCTGAATTTATGATTTACATCATAAACATAAGCGATTCCGCCGCTCATACCTGCTGCAAAATTTCTTCCTGTCTTGCCCAATACCACTACTTTTCCGCCTGTCATATATTCACATCCATGGTCTCCAACACCTTCAACAACCGCAATAGCGCCTGAATTTCTAACACAAAAACGTTCGCCTGCGATACCATTAATGTAGGCTTCTCCACTAATTGCTCCATACAACGAAACATTTCCTACAATAATATTTTCTTCTGAAGCAAATGTCGCTTCATCAGGCCTTTTAATGATCAGTTTTGCACCTGATAAGCTTTTGCCCAAATAATCATTTGTGTTTCCGTCAATTTGCATGGTCAATCCTTTGGTTGCAAATGCCCCAAAACTTTGTCCGGCAGAACCTTTGAATTTCAGATTTAAAGTGTCTTCAGGTAAGCCGTTTTCACCATAAATTTTTGACAATTCATTGCTTACGATTGCTCCAACAGTTCTGTCAGTATTTTTTATGGGAAATTCCAAAAACATTTTTTCCTTTCTGTAAATAGCAGGATGTCCCATTCTAAGAATGTCAAAATCCAATACATTTTCCAATTCATGGTTTTGAGACTCCGTATTGTATAATGGTTTGTTAGTTTTTGGCTTGTGTAAAATAGAGGTCAGGTCAAGCCCTTTTGCTTTGGCATGGTCAATTGCCTTGTTTATATTAATTTTTTGGCTTTGACCTACCATTTCATTGATGGTTCTGAATCCCAATTGCGCCATAATTTTTCGCAATTCTTTGGCAATGAAATACATAAAATTAATAACGTGTTCTGGTGTTCCTGTAAAGTTTTTACGCAATTCAGGATCTTGGGTTGCAATACCGACCGGACAAGTATTTAAGTGGCATTTACGCATCATAATACAGCCGGAAGCTACCAATGGAGCCGTGGCAAAACCAAATTCTTCGGCACCCAATAAGCACGCAATTGCAACATCACGACCAGTTTTTAACTGTCCGTCGCATTCCAAAACCACCCTGTTTCTTAAATTGTTCAAGACCAGAGTTTGCTGCGCTTCAGCAATACCAAGTTCCCATGGCAATCCTGTATGGCGCAGTGAGGTTAATGGAGAAGCACCTGTACCTCCGTCAAAACCCGAAATTAATATAACATCGGCCTTTGCTTTTGCAACACCAGCCGCAATAGTGCCAACACCAACTTTAGAGACCAGTTTCACATTGATTCTGGCTTCCCTGTTGGCATTTTTTAAGTCGAAAATTAATTGCGCCAAATCTTCTATGGAATAAATATCATGGTGTGGCGGAGGTGAAATTAATCCTACATAAGGTGTTGAACTTCTGCATTCTGCAATCCAAGGCAATACTTTTTCAGCTGGCAGCTGGCCACCTTCGCCAGGTTTTGCGCCTTGAGCCATTTTAATTTGAATTTCTTTCGCATTGGTTAAATAGTTGGTGGAAACACCAAATCTTCCCGATGCTACTTGTTTAATGGCACTATTTCGGCTATCGCCATTTAAATCTTTTCTAAAACGGTTTTTGTTTTCGCCACCTTCACCTGAATTGCTTTTACCTCCAATACGGTTCATGGCAATCGCTAAATTTTCATGGGCTTCCTGGCTGATTGAGCCATAGGACATGGCGCCAGTTTTAAAACGCTTCACGATTTCTGTCCAGGGTTCAACTTCTTCCAATGGAATTGGATCTAAGTTGTTAAATTCAAACATTCCCCGCAGGGTCATCAATTCTTCGCTTTGTTCGTTGATGGCTTTGGCATAAATTTCATAACTTTCATAGCTGTTGGTTCGTACGGCCTGCTGCAGTTTTGAAACGGTGGTTGGATTAAACATATGGCGCTCAGCATTACGTCTCCATCGATAATCACCGCCAATATTTAATGGTAAATTTCCTGCGACTTCAATAGGAGGAAAGGCACTTCTGTGGCGCAAGAAAATTTCTTTTTCAATTTCATACAGGCCAATTCCTTCAATCCGTGAAGGCGTATTTGGGAAATATTCTTCCGTAAATGCACTGTTTAAACCTAAAATTTCAAAAATTTGCGAAGCGCGGTAAGAATGCAATGTGGAAATTCCTATCTTATTCATGATTTTCAAAACACCGGTGGCAATGGCTTTATTGAAATTTTCAATCGCTTTTTCTCCGGAAATACCTACAATATCACCATCTTTAACTTGCTGTCTAAGGATTTCATTGATCATGTATGGGTTAACGGCACTTGCACCATAACCAAATAAAGTGGCAAAATGATGCGGTTCACGCGGCTCTGCGGATTCTATGACAATTCCAAAACTCGAGCGTTGCCCCAATTTGCTCAGTTCACTTCCAACGTATGAGCAACTTAATAAAATTGGTGTTGGAGCAAAATTTTCATCAACATTTCTGTCGGTTAAAATAACAACATTACATCCTTCAGAAACCGCCTTTAAAGCTTGTTTTACCATATCTTTTAAAGCAGCTTCAATACCATTTAAGCCTTTTGTGATGTCGTAAAGGGTTGAAATTGAAACGGATTTAAAATCGGGATGGTCAACGCTTTTTAATTTATCGATGTCTGCATTTGAGATGACCGGATTTTGAATTTTTAGTTTTTTACACTGTTCCTCTGAAATATCGAAAATATTTCTGTCGCCTCCAATGGCCAGACTGAAATCTGTAACAATTTCTTCTCTGATACCGTCTAAAGGAGGGTTTGTAACCTGGGCAAATAACTGTTTAAAATAATTGAATAACAGTTGAGGTTCATCTGATAAAACGGCCAAAGGAGTGTCATTCCCCATAGAACCCATAGCCTCTTTACCTTTGGTGGCCATTGGGGTAATGATGGTGTTTATTTCTTCAAGAGTATAGCCAAATATTTTTTGCCTTGCTACCAAATCTATTTCTTCCTTTGGTGTTTTGTTTCCGGTGTATGGAATTTCTGACAACGGTAATAAATTATTATTCAACCATTTTCTGTAGGGCTTTTCAGAAACAATTTTTTGTTTAATTTCTTCGTCATTTATAATTCGGCCTGCATTCATATCAACCAAAAACATTTTACCGGGTTCTAACCTTCCATGGTGAACAACATTTTCAGGTTTTATGTCTAAAACGCCAGTTTCGGAGGACATAACCACGTTTCCGTCTTTTGTGACCGTGTATCTTGAAGGGCGTAAGCCATTTCTGTCCAACAGGGCTCCAATAAAATTCCCGTCGGTAAAAGGGATAGATGCGGGGCCGTCCCAGGGTTCCATAACACATGAATTGTATTCGTAAAATGCCTTTTTATCATCGCTCATTGTCGGGTCTTTTTCCCATGCTTCAGGAACCATCATCATCATCACTTCAGGCAAAGAGCGGTCGGTCATTAGCAATAATTCCACCACCATATCCATACAAGCAGAATCTGATTTTCCATCTAAAATAATTGGAAAAAGTTTTTTGATGTCGTCGCCAAAAGCAGGGCTTTTCATTAATTCTTCACGCGCTTTCATCCTGTTGATATTGCCGCGAAGTGTGTTGATTTCTCCATTGTGGCACATATACCTAAAAGGCTGCGCCAAATCCCAGGAAGGAAAAGTATTTGTTGAAAATCGTTGATGAACCAATGCCAAACGGGTAACCAGGTCAGGACTGGAAAGATCCGTATAATAATTTCTGATGTCTTCAGGAATAAGGAGTCCTTTGTAAATCAGGGTTGTTGTTGACAAACTTGGCAAATAGAATTTCTTTCTGTCAGATAATTTAGAATTCTCAATCGAATGTTCCGCAATTTTACGTGCGGCAAACAATTTTGCATTGAATTGATTTTCAGTTAATGTTTGCCCGTTTTTACCAATAAATATTTGCTCAATGGCCGGTTCATTTTTAGCTGCGATATTTCCAAGATGCGTTTTGTTAACCGGAACTTTTCGCCATCCCAAAACTGCCAATCCCTGATTTTTCATTTCGGTTTCTAAGCAATTTTTAAAGAAATTTAGCTGATTTTCATTTTGTGACATAAACACCATCCCAACACCGTACTCTTTTGGCTCAGGCAAACTAAATGTGGTGTTTTTTACAAAGAATTCATGAGGAATATCAATTAATATTCCTGCACCATCACCGGTTTTTCCGTCAGAACTCACAGCCCCGCGGTGCTCAAGCTTAATTAAAATTTCTAAAGCATCGTGAATTATTTTGTTTGATTTCTCTCCGTTTAAATTGCAAATAAACCCTGCACCACAATTATCTCTTTCAAATTCCGGTAAATATAATCCTTGTTTCTCCATGTAATAAGTTTATTGTATTTCTACAAAAATAAGACAATTCATGAGTTTAAGATATAATAATTACGAAAACGTTGTAATAACACTATAAAAAAATATAAAAAAATATAAATAATTAAATGCTTAATATTTAAGTTAATATCTTAATTATTCAATAATAATGATTGGGATAGGATGTCTAAAAAATAAATAGGATTAGTCATAATTCTTTAAAATTTTGTTGTTTAAAGGAAGAAAATAATAATAATTGGAATTGATTATAACCAAAGGTCCTTTGTTAAAAAGATGTCCTAAAAATATATATTTTTTCGAATTGCATTAAATTTAGCGAAAGCTTATTTATTTTGATGAATCTCCAATAAAACAAAGGGGGATTTGGGAAGTTGATGTGAAAAAGATCAATTAAATTTGATTTATTCTGCTAATAAAGTATATTTATGCAAAAATAATATATATGAAAATTACCTGTTGCCCAAATTGTAGTTCCAGCGAGTATGTTAAAAGTGGTGTGATAAAAGACAGACAGCGCTATAAATGCAAGAAATGTAACTATTATTTTACTGTAAATAAAGTTGGTAAGCAAATTGACTCCTATTTTGTGAATAAAGCTTTGCAGCTATATTTGGAGGGTTTGAGCTATAGGGAAATTGAACGCATTTTGGGTATTTCGCATGTGAGTATCATCAATTGGGTTAAAAAATACAATATTAAACGCCCGTATAGTTTTGAGTATCATTCTACCTACAAGATTTTAAATGCTGGTGAACTTGCTAAATACTTTGCAGACAATAAAAATTTAATTGGCGCAGGTGTTATTGTTACAGAGCTTGGAGATAAATTCATGTTAATTCGTTGGGAGCGTTTTAAAGGATAACTATATCAATTTACACTTATATATATTAAATTTTAGCACCTGCATTTTTCTTTTCATATTGTTATCGCTAATAATGAATTCTTTAGCGAAAAAATAATTAATTAACCAAATTTAACTATTATGAAGAAATTAACTTTACTACTCTTTAGTATTTCTTTGTTTTCGTTTCAAATTATTTTCTCTCAAGGTTCACCAGATTATGGTGGAGGATTAAAAGTGAAAATTAGTGAAGATGGAAGCAAATACTTTAGAGTAATTTCATGGGCACAAGTCCAGGCAACTTATAATGATAATGTTGCTGCTGATGCAAGTAAACTTAACTTTAATGTGAGAAGAGCTCGGGTTTTGATGTTTTCTCAGATTAATAAAAACTTTTTAATCCTTACTCATTTTGGATTGAATAGTTTAAATAGTGGAACGATGTCTCCTGTTGGAAAGGGAGATGGTGCCCAACTTTTTATGCATGATGTTTTTGCTCAATGGAGTTTGAGCGCAGATCATGCAGTTGGCGGTGGTTTACATTATTTCAATGGGATCTCTAGACTAAATAATCAAAGTACCTTGAATATGATGACCTTAGACAATAACAGACAATCTTGGGCCACCATTGGTTTATCAGACCAGTTTGCACGTCACGTAGGGTTTTTTGCAAAAGGTAAATTCGGGAAATTACAGTATCGAGTTGCTATTAATGATGCAATTACAAATGGATTAGATGCACGTACACCAGAAAATGGTGGAGATGCAGTATATGGCGGAAAAAGATTATTGGGATCTAAAGATGCGGGTAAAGCGTATGCTGGATATTTTGAATATAACTTTTTGGACCAAGAGTCTAATTTTTTACCGTTTAAAGTTGGAACATATTTGGGAGGTAAAAAAGTATTTAATATTGGAGCTGGATTCTTTTTGCATCCAAGCGGATCTGTAAGTGCTGATTTATCTGGAAATTTAACAGGTGAAGATGTTTCCATTTTTGCTGTTGATGCTTTTTACGACGCACCGCTTGGTGATGATGGAAGCGCAATAACTGCTTATGCAACTTACCAATCAAATGATTACGGTACAAATTATAAATACAGCGCTTATGGAACAGGAAGTATGGTGTATGCTCATTTAGGGTATGTCTTCGCAGGTGATCAAGCAAAAGCAAGATTTCAGCCTTATGTTTCGTATGGCAGTAATAGTTATGATGCTATTTCTGATAATTTAAATGTTTTAGGTATTGGAACCAATGTATATATGAGTGGTCACAATTCAAAAATAACGTTAGAATACCTAAATCAAAAGACAGGCCCTTCTAAAACAGGAACGGTTACATTACAAGGAATGATTTATTTATAAACATCAAAAAAACCAATAATTATGTCAAAAGAAAATATGAAAGCATATTGGAAAGAAAATCTTAAATATTTGGCAATATTGCTAAGTATCTGGTTTTTGGTTTCCTATGTGTTCGGAATCTTTTTAGTGGAAGAGCTAAATACCATCAAATTTGCCGGGTTTAAACTGGGCTTTTGGTTTGCGCAACAAGGATCAATGTACGTGTTTGTTATCTTAATTTTCGTCTATGTAAAATTGATGAATACCTTGGATAAAAAATATGGTGTTGAAGAATAATATAAACTTTAAAAAAAATTAAATCATGGGAATATTAGCATGGACATGGATACTTGTAGGGATCTCATTTACGCTTTATATAGGAATTGCAATTTGGGCCAGAGCAGGAACTTCAAAAGAATTTTACGTAGCAGGGGGTGGTGTACATCCCGTACTGAATGGGATGGCTACAGCAGCAGACTGGATGTCAGCAGCATCATTTATCTCCTTGGCAGGGATTGTTTCATTTACAGGATATGATGGTTCTGTTTATATTATGGGATGGACTGGCGGATATGTGCTTTTAGCACTTTTGCTGGCGCCTTATTTAAGAAAATTTGGAAAATTTACAGTACCTGATTTTATTGGGGACAGGTATTATTCAAATACTGCCCGAGTAGTTGCAGTAATTTGCGCGTTGATAGTTTCATTTACTTATGTAGCGGGTCAAATGCGTGGAGTTGGTATTGTGTTTTCAAGATACCTTGAAGTAGATATTAATACAGGGGTGTATATTGGTATGGCGATTGTCTTCTTTTATGCTGTATTGGGTGGAATGAAGGGAATAACTTATACGCAAGTAGCACAATATTGTGTATTGATATTTGCTTTTATGGTGCCAGCAATATTTATTTCATTTCAAATGACAGGAAACCCTATTCCTCAATTGGGATTTGGTAGTCATGGTGAAGATGGTGTGTATTTATTGGATAAATTGGATGGCTTGTCAACAGAACTTGGATTCCATGAATATACTTCGGGTAGCAAGTCTATGATTGATGTATTTGCAATAACATTTGCATTAATGGTTGGTACAGCTGGTTTACCGCATGTAATTGTGCGTTTCTTTACGGTACCAAAAGTAAAAGATGCACGTATATCTGCAGGTTGGGCATTATTATTTATTTCAATTCTTTATACAACTGTGCCTGCAGTAGCTGTTTTTGCAAGAACTAAATTAATTGAAACTGTTAGTAATAAAAACTATAGTGAAATGCCCGCGTGGTTTGGCAATTGGGAAAAAACAGGATTGTTAGCATATGAGGATAAAAACGGAGATGGAATTATACAATATGTTGCTGATAAAGATGCAAATGAATTAACAATTGATAGGGATATTATGGTATTGGCAAATCCTGAAATTGCAAATTTACCTAACTGGGTAGTTGCATTGGTAGGAGCTGGTGGATTGGCAGCAGCATTATCTACTGCAGCCGGCTTATTGTTGGTAATAGCATCTTCAATTTCTCACGATTTAATTAAAAAAATCATAAATCCTGAAATTTCAGAAAAAGGAGAATTGTTAGCTGCACGTATAAGTGCTGGTGTAGCTGTTGTTATAGCTGGTTATTTTGGAATTCATCCACCTGGATTTGTTGCCGCTGTTGTGGCGCTGGCCTTTGGTTTGGCAGCAGCATCTTTCTTCCCGGCAATTTTACTTGGTATTTTTGATAAGCGAATGAATAAAGAAGGTGCAATCACAGGGATGATTATTGGGATTTCATTAATGTTATTCTATATGTTGAAATTCAAATTTGGACTATTTGATGGAGGGAAAGTAGCCGTAGCAGGTCTTACGCAAGACTGGTGGTTTAATTTTGGAAATGGAGGGATATCTCCTGAAGGTTTTGGAACTGTAGCGATGGCAGTAAATTTCATTTTTTCTGTAGTTGTTTCAAGATTAACGCCTGCACCACCTCAGCATGTTCAGGAAATTGTTGAACATATTAGAATTCCGTCAGGAGTAGAAGCGGCACAAGCAGCTCACTAGTAAAAAGTTTAGTAATAAAACAGCACTATTTATTTGTAGTGCTGTTTTTATTGTATTTAAAACCAATATAACAAATAGTGAAAAAAAGACACCAACAAAAGTTAATTGTACTATCAATATTATTATTATTATTGTTTAATATTCCAATATTGTTGATCTTCAATAGGAGTACAACTTTTATGGGTTTTCCTTTACTTTATTTTTATATATTTTTTATTTGGATACTTAGTATTATTGTCTCATATGTCATCTTAAAAAAGTATTATGAGTAGTTTTTTGGTGATATTTATAATGTTGGTTTACCTGTCAGTCATTTTTTATGTGGCTTTTTGGGCTGAAAAAAATGCTAAAAGCAGGTGGGTGAATAACCCCTATATTTATACCCTTTCATTGGCCGTATATTGCACAGCATGGACCTATTACGGCAGTGTTGGTTTGGCTGCTACATCAGGTTTAAAATTTTTGACCATTTATTTGGGTCCCATTATTATCATACCAACTTGGGTAATATTAATGCGTAAAATTATCAGAATTTCCAAAGGAAACAAAATTTCAACATTGGCCGATTTTATTTCATTGCGTTATGGTAATGATCGTTTTTTGGGTGCCTTGGTGACTTTAATTTGCGTTTTGGCAATTGTTCCCTATATATCATTACAACTAAAAGCTATTTCTGAAACTTTTAATGTGATTACCAATCATAGGATTTCACCAATTTCCATTTTAGATGACACCACCTTTTACATTGCGATTTTATTGGCAATTTTTGCGGCATTTTTTGGAACGCAGCATACGGATGCCTCTGAGCGCCATAAAGGAATCATTACTGCAATAGCATTGGAATCAGTTATTAAGCTGGTGTTTTTTCTTGTCATAGGTTTTTATGTAACCTTTTATTTGTTTAATGGCCCAGTCGATATTTACGATAAGGCATCGGTATTGCCCAATTTTGAAACCCAACAAACCATGGATGGTTTAAATGGTGGTTTTAATTGGTTCTTGCTTAGTTTATTGTCTATGGTTGCCATTTTTTTATTGCCAAGACAATTTCAGGTTACTGTTATTGAAAATGAACGAGAAAAATATTTAAAAAAGGTAATATGGTTATTTCCTTTGTATTTGTTGCTTTTTAATTTTTTTGTAATATTTATTGCCTGGGGAGGAAACATCATATTTCAAAATCAAGCTGTTGATGCTGATTTGTTTACCTTAATGTTGCCTTTAAACAATCACCATGAGTTTTTAGCATTGTTGGTATTTTTAGGCGGATTTTCAGCGGCAATTTCAATGGTGGTTATTTCATCATTGGCATTGGCGACCATGTTAAGCAATAATTTAATTATTCCTTATGGATTTCTGAGGAGGTTTAGTGAAGCTGAATCAAAAGAAAATGCGGAATCCATTAAAAACATTCGACGCATCTCCATTTTTTTGTTAATTATTGTCGCTTATTTATTCTATAAAAGTTTTACGTTAGATAGACCATTGGTCTCAATTGGATTAATTTCATTTGTGATAATTGCCCAATTGGCTCCGGCATTTTTTGCGGGTTTGTTTTGGCGAAGAGGTTCGTCAAAAGGCGCTAAATATGGGATTATTTCAGGTTTTTTAATTGTAGTTTATACCTTAATAATTCCGCTAATTATTGATTCACAATCAATAGCATCGTCTTTTGTAAATGAAGGATTGTTCGGTGTCAATATTTTAAAACCTTACGAATTGTTCGGGTTGCAAATATTTGAACCTGTAACTCATGCGTTTTTTTGGAGTATGTTTTTTAATATCATTATTTATTCTTTGGTGTCAGTGAATAAATTAGGAAGTTACAGGGAACGAAATTTTGCCGAAATGTTTGTTGACAATACCAAATACGCCTCCTTGCAAGAAGGTGCTTATGTATGGAAAGGAGAAGCCTATGTGCGTGACATTAGAAAAATATTAACTCGTTTTTTAGGAGAAAGAAGGACTGAAAGAGCCTTGAATTTGTTTCATATGAAGTACGGTATAGATAAAAACACACAATTGGCAGATGCCCGTTTGGTAAATTTTTCTGAAAAATTATTAACAGGAAGCATTGGCAGCGCTTCAGCCAGAATATTGATTTCTTCTGTAGTAAAAGAAGAAGAAATAAGTTTAATGGAAGTGTTGAGTATTTTAGATGAAACTCAAAAGACAAAAGAATCCAATAAAGAATTAAAGGAACGCGATAAGCAAAAAGATGAATTTTTGGACACAGTAGCGCATGAACTTAAAACACCAATTACTTCAATAAGAGCACTTTCTGAAATATTATTGGATGACGATGAAATTGACCACACCACGAAAAATAAATTTTTAACAAGTATTGTAAGTGAAAGCGAAAGAGTGAGCAGACTTATCACCAATATTTTAGACCTGGAAAAATTAGCCACCGGAAAAGAAAAATTAGATTTAAATGAGAATTCAATTAAAAATACAATTTTAAAATCCATAAATCCCTTTAAGCAACTAGCTGTAAAAAAAGGAATTAAAATTAGTTTGAACGAAATTAATGACGTTGATGTATTTTATGATGAAGACAGGATTCAGCAGGTAATTGTTAATTTATTGTCGAATGCATTTAAATTTTCAAATGAAGGAAGCGGTGAGGTTAAAATTTCTACCCATGTAAATCAAAATACAGTTGAAATAGCTATAGAAGATAATGGTAAAGGAATTGAAGTAGACGATTTAATGTCTATATTCAATAAATTTTACCAATCTAAAAACCAAACCATTTTGAAACCAGTTGGCAGCGGATTAGGATTGGCAATCAGCAAGCAAATTATAGAAAGTCACAATGGTAAAATTTGGGCCGAAAATGTTAATCCTCATGGGGCAAGATTAACTTTTACCTTACCCTTAAATATAAAGTATGATGAAAAAAATATTAATAGTTGATGATGAGCCTAATATTGTAATGTCGTTAGAATACATCTTTAAGAAAGAGGATTTTGAAGTATTTATAGCTCGTGACGGAGCTGAAGCAATTGAAATAGTGGAAAATTCAATGCCGGATATTATTTTGTTGGATATTATGATGCCAAATGTTGATGGGTATCAGGTGCTTAATTATTTAAAAGAAAGCGAAACTTTAAGAAAAATTAAAGTCATATTTCTTTCGGCAAAAAATAAATCGTCAGATATAGAATTAGGACTGCAATTAGGAGCAGATAAATATATATCAAAACCTTTTTCAGTAAAAAATTTAGTAAAAGAAGTAAAAGAACTTTTAAATAAAAAAATAATAAAATGAATTATAAATTGGGAAATAGAACGTCAGATATTGTAATTACCATTTATGCAATAATTACAATATTTGGCAGGATATACATTGAATCATTATTTCAAATCAACTATTTAAGTTCACTTTTTATGGGATTTTTTACCCTATTTGTACTGTGGGTATTGATAAAAATAAAATTTTTAAATCCAGTTTGGTTTGGATTGTTTAACAAGAAAAATAAATAATTATGAGTTACCAGAAACATTACGACAACAGTATTGAAAACCCGGAAGCGTTTTGGGGAGAACAAGCCAATAATATAAAATGGTTTAAAAAACCAACAACTGTTTTATCAAAAGACGAAAACGGATTTGACCGTTGGTTTGCCGACGGAAAATTAAATATTTGCTATTTGGCGGTTGACAAACATGTTGATGCCGGGTTTGGAGAACAAACGGCCATTGTGTATGATTCTCCAGTTACACAGCAACGCATAAATTATTCTTATAATGAGGTTAAGAGACAGGTTTCACGCTTGGCTGGCGGACTTCGTGATTTGGGGGTGAAAAAAGGCGATACAGTTATTATCTACATGCCAATGATTCCACATGCAGCATTTAGTATGTTGGCTTGTGCCCGTATTGGCGCCATACATTCCGTTGTTTTTGGTGGTTTTGCACCCCATGAATTGGCGATAAGAATCGATGACTGTAAACCAAAAGTTATTATAACAGCCACATCGGGAATGGAAGTTGACCGATTAATTGCCTACAAACCTTTGGTTGATGAAGCGGTGCAAAAAGCAACGCATAAAGTTGAAAAAGTAATTGTTTACCAGCGTAATCTGGGCGCTTTAAACCCTAAAACTGAACGTTACGTTAGTTATAAAAAGTTAGTCAAAGCTTCTGAACCTGTTGATTGTGTTGAGATGGATTCTACAGATCCGTTGTATATTTTATATACTTCAGGAACCACCGGAAAACCAAAAGGGATTTTACGTGATACCGGTGGTTACGCAACTGCTTTAAAATATTCTATGAAATATATTTATGGGGTTGATGAAGGAGATACCTTTTGGGCAGCATCAGATGTCGGTTGGGTTGTTGGTCACAGTTACATTGTTTACGGACCGCTTATCAACAGAAACACCACCATAATTTTTGAAGGAAAACCTGTGAAAACACCAGATGCAAGTACATTTTGGAGAATTATCAGCGAAAACAACGTAAAGGTCATGTTTACAGCGCCAACGGCAATTAGGGCTATCAAAAAAGAAGATCCTGATGGTAAATTGCTAAAGATGTACGATTTAAGTTGTTTGAAATACCAGTTTTTGGCAGGGGAGCGCTGCGATGCGGCAACCTTACATTGGCTGGAAGAACAATTAGAAATACCGGTAATTGACCATTGGTGGCAAACAGAATCCGGTTGGCCAATGGTGTCAAATATGATGGGGTTGGAAGCATTTCCGGTAAAACCAGGTTCGGCTGCGAAACCAGTTGGCGGTTATAATATTCAAATTTTAAATAATGAAGGGAAACAAGTTGAAGCAAATGAAGAAGGATTGGTTGCGGTTAAGTTGCCGTTGCCTCCAGGAAATATGCTCAACATTTGGGGCAATACAGAACGATTTATAGAAGGTTATTTAAAGCGGTTTGACGGTTATTATTTTTCTGGTGATGGCGGTTATATTGATGAGGATGGCTATGTTTTTATTACTGGTCGTGTTGATGATGTAATCAATGTTGCAGGTCACCGATTGTCAACTGCTGAAATGGAAGAAATCGTTTCTTCAAATAAATCAGTTGCTGAATGTGCCGTTTTTGGTATTGAAGATGCTTTAAAAGGACAGGTTCCATTGGCTTTGGTGGTATTAAAATCGGGTGATTATGTTTCAAGTTTTGAATTGGAACACAACATCGTTCAGGAAGTCAGAAATATTATCGGACCAGTTGCTTCATTAAAAAGAGTGCTTATTGTGAGTCGTTTGCCTAAAACGCGTTCAGGAAAAATTCTTCGTAAATTATTGCGAAATATGGCTGATGGTGTTGATTATACCATTCCTTCAACCATTGATGATCCAGAAATTATTGAAGAAATCATTCATGAGTATAAACTTTTCAAAATTGGAATTTTTGAATATGCAACTGAGGAAGAAAAACAAACACTTGCTGATTTACGTATAGATTCATTTATAAAATATTACAAATCATACCAACACAGCGTAAACGATCCCGAAGGTTACTGGGCTCAAATTGCAGACACTTTTACATGGCGTAAAAAATGGGATAAAGTGGTGGAATACAATTGGGACACACCAAAATTTGAATGGTTTAAAGGGGCTAAATTAAATATTACCGAAAACTGTTTGGACCGTCATTTAGAAAAAAGAGGTGATGATAATGCAATAATTTGGGAACCAAACAATCCGAATGAAGCTGGTAGAATTTTGACATATAATGAATTGCATGCGGAAGTCTGCAAATTTGCCAACGTTCTGAAAAATAATGGCGTTGTAAAAGGTGATAAGGTATGTATTTATATGCCGATGGTGCCAGAACTGGCCATTTCCGTTTTGGCTTGCGCACGCATCGGAGCAGTACATTCCGTTGTATTTGCCGGATTTTCTGCAGTGGCGCTTTCCACAAGAATTAATGATGCCGAATGTAAAATGTTATTAACTTCTGATGGTGTTTTTAGAGGCAATAAAGCAGTAGATTTTAAATCTATTGTTGACGAAGCACTGGAAACTTGTCCAACTATTGAAACATCTATTGTATTAAACAGAGTGAATGGTAAAGTTACCATGAAAGAAGGTCGTGATATTTGGTGGCATGAAGAATTGGAAAAAGTAGATGCCAATTGTCCGGTTGAAATTATGGATGCGGAAGATATGTTGTTTATTTTATACACTTCAGGCTCAACAGGAAAACCAAAAGGAATGGTACATACCTGTGCTGGTTATATGGTGCAAACAGCCCATAGTTTTAAAAATGTATTCCAGTATGAACATGGAGATGTTTATTTTTGTACTGCCGATATTGGCTGGATTACGGGTCACTCCTATATTGTGTATGGTCCTTTAGCTGTTGGCGCGACCACCTTAATGTTTGAAGGAATTCCTTCATACCCAGATTATAGCCGTTTTTGGCAAATCGTTGAAAAGTATAAGGTAAACCAATTCTACACGGCGCCAACTGCCATTAGAGCTTTGGCTGCCCAAGGAAACGAAATGACAGAAAGAAACGATTTAAGTTCCATAAAAGTTTTGGGAACTGTTGGAGAACCAATTAACGAAGAAGCTTGGCACTGGTATGATGAAAAAATTGGGAAACGAAGATCACCTATTGTGGATACCTGGTGGCAAACTGAAACAGGAAGCATTATGATTTCACCATTGGCAGGTGTTACTCCTACAAAGCCAACTTTTGCAACACGGCCAATGCCGGGAGTGCAACCTTGCCTGGTTGATGAGCATGGAAATGAGCTAAACACAAATCCATCCGAAGGAAGATTGTGTCTTAAATATCCTTGGCCATCTATGGCACGTACCATTTACGGAGATCATAAACGTTATAAGGAAACCTACTTTACTGCATTTCCGGGAAAATATTTTACAGGAGACGGTTCATTTAGGGATTTGGAAGGAAATTACAGAATTACGGGCAGGGTAGATGATGTGGTGATTGTTTCCGGCCATAACTTAGGAACTGCGCCAATTGAAAACATCATTAACGAGCACAATAATGTGGTTGAGTCTGCAGTTGTAGGATTCCCTCATAACATTAAAGGAAATGCTTTATATGCTTATGTAATTGTTTATGAAAGTCCTGAGAACCCTGATGCTTTGCGTCATGAAATTAATGAGTTGATTAGGCGTACCATAGGGCCAATCGCAAAATTGGATAAAATTCAATTTGTTCCAGGATTGCCAAAAACACGTTCAGGAAAAATAATGAGACGTATTTTACGTAAAATTGCCGAAAATGAAACATCAAATTTAGGCGATATTACAACCTTGTTAAATCCTGAAGTTGTTGAGGCCATTAAGGAAGGATCATTGGTTAAATAAATTGATAAACTCTGAAGTAAAAACGCTCTCAATTTTTGAGGGCGTTTTTTTATAGCAACCCTTCTTTGCCAGAAACCCTAAACAAATCGGAATAGTGCAAGTTGCGCTGATTTTTTAATGTTGCTACGATTTTTAAAAAAAGCAAGGCGGTGATAAAAGCATCTCCGGCAGCGGTATGACGGTCATGTTTTGGAATGTTAAATTCTTTGCATAATACATCAAGATTAAAATGCTTGTCTTTTTTACCCTCTAGTTTTTTATATAATATACCGGTGTCGATGGTTTTGTTTTTTAATTTTGGCAATTCCAATCTTTTTAAAGCTGCATTTATCATTTCAATGTCAAAAGCAGTGTGGTGCGCCACCAAAACAGCATTTCCTATATAATTAATAAAATTTTCCAGCGCTTCAGCTTCAGGGAGTTTTGTAAGTTTACCTTCTTTTAAAATTCCGTGAATTTCTACGGTTTCAGCTTTAAAGGCATCTTGTTTTAAATAGATTTCAAAACTATCGGCTACATCAATACTGTTGTCAAAAATAGCAATCGCACCGATTGACAATATTCTGTCACTTTTAATGTCTAAGCCCGTAGTTTCTGTGTCAAATACAACAAATCGAGTATTTTCAATACTTTTTGGCTGTTTTTGTTTGAATTTTTTCGAATACAGTTTCCAAAAATGCGGGTAATTTTTATATTTAAACCAGGAAATCATCACATCATTTGGGCTAAGTTATACCTAATGTTCAATAATTCCTGAACATCTTTAATAGGTTTAAAACATCCTTTTAATTTTAATTTTTCAAATTTGCTAAGATTGTTAAGGTCAACGTATCTTCCCGTATCACTATTTTTTAATCCTTGTTGTGTGCGGAATTGCAGCAATATTTTAAATGAATCTATGCATGATAAATATAAATCTTGGTTTTGGGGTTCTATTTTGGTTAATTTTTTAAATCGGGAAATGGTGTTGTTTTTATCTTTAATTTGATGTGATAGCGTTAACAATCTTGCGGCATCCACCAAAGGCATTATGGCCCTGCTTTTTATATCGAAATGGTCTTTATGTGCTCCACCGTCTTCCACTAAAAATTGCCTAAAAAACCCAATAGGAGGAGGGTTTCTGAGGGCATTTCTTCCTAAGAAATTTAAAAATATTTCAAAAGATTTTATGGATTCGTAAATACTCTCGGACATATCATTTACCAACTTTTTATCCCCAAAAACCAAATCATAGTCAAAAAATATAGTACACATCATAATGGCGTCTTCTGAAGGGGATTTAATCCAGTTACTAAATTGGTTTTTCCATTCGGATAGTGACAGGCACCAATTTGGGTTGCTTGCCATCATATTTGCAGGGCAATACTCAAACCCAATAACGTTGAGTTTTTCGGTAATCTTTTTTGCAAGTTGTAAAAAATACTGTTTTGTAGGTTGGTATTTATCTGGAGGAACATCTTTAAAAACCAAGGCATTGTCTTGATCGGTCATCAGCAACTGTTCTTTTCTGCCTTGACTTCCCAATGCCAGCCATCCAAATTTAACAGGTGGCTGTTTATCCATTTCTTCAACGGAAAGTTCAATGGCTTTTATGGTGATGGCTTCATTTATTTCAGAAATAATTTTTGATATAAATATAATCGGAATATTTTGTTCAATATATCCTTGAAGTAAATTTGATGTTTTTTCCCGTATATATTTTAAAGCATTTACATCTTTTGCCCGATTTACCTTTTTTATGAGTAAAGAAGGATTGTTGCCATGCATAACTACAATGTCATGTTCCGATAAAACACCAACTAATTCGGAGTTTCGGGTGCCGTCTTTGGTAATGCACAAGTGCGTAATTTTGTTTTTTATCATTGAAATTTGCGCTTCTGCCACCGTAATTTTTTGCTTAAAAGTTTTAACAGGTGAAGACATGATTTTGGTTACGCTTTCATCAATGGAGACCATACCTGTGGCAATTTTGGAACGTAAATCTTTGTCGGTTATAATGCCGATCGGATTGTTTTTTTCTACAATTAAAATGGAGCCGACGTGTTTGGAACTCATTATTTGGGCAGCTTCTTTTATGGAGGAAGTTTTTAAGGTGGTAACAGGGCTTTTACTGAATTCAGCACTTTGAATTTCAGTAAAACTGGTATTTGAAGTTTGCAGAATTTCTATATTGGCAAATAACTGTCCGTTCGTGCCTTTTGCATAAGGCGTTTTAATATTTGAAGAGAAACTTGCAATTAAAAATTTCTTTACCTTATCATTGGTCTCAATAATTTCTTTTAATATTTCTACGGAAACGGCATACAAAACAGACTCTTCATTGGCTTTGGCGCTCATCAAGTATAAATCGTTTTGTATTAAGGGCCGAAGTCCAAAAATATCGCCTTCATCACAAATATCAACCAAAATTTGTTCATTGTCCATGCCTCTGTACAAGCCAATGGCGCCATCTTTCACTACATAAAAATGTTCATGGGGTTTTTCTTCTTGCTTAAAAACAAAATTATCTTTTTCCACATAAGTTACCTTAACATTTGAGGCAATTTTAAAGAGTTGTTCTTTTTCTAAAACATCAAAAGGAGGAAAGTTTTTAAGGAAATCGTAAATTCGTTCTGCAATCGTATTTTTCATAAAAAAGTAACAATGTTAATCAATAAAGTTACAAAATTTTATGGGTTTATAAAAGCGTTTTTATTTGAGTAAATGATAGTTGGTGTTTATTAAATCGAACAAGTTTAGTACATTGTTTTTTTTGTATTTGGCGGTTTGTTTCAGGAATAAAAATGCGGTAATCAATGCATCACCCATAGCAGTATGGCGGTCGTGCATTTTTACGTTGTAGATTTCACAGAGCTCATCCAAACTGTATATTTTTTTGTAAGTATCAGTTTTTGCTATTTTTTTATGGATGTAATTGGTATCCAGTTGTTTTGATTCCAAATGGCCGGCTTTTAAACGTTTTAAGGCCATATTGATCATATTTACGTCGAACGCCGTATGATGTGCAACAATGACGGCATCATCTAAATATTCTATAAATTTAATAATAGCTTCTTCCTCACTTAATTTTGCTTCATCTCCATTTTTTCTGATCCCATGAATTTTTACGGTTTCTTTGTTGAACACCTCCTGTTTTATGTAGATTTCAAAAGAATCAGAAACTAGAATCTTATTATTTTTTATGGCAATTGCGCCAATACAAAGAATTCGGTCATTTTCATAGTTAAAACCTGTTGTTTCAGTATCAATAGCAACAAATCGGATATTTTCGAAATTTGAATATTTCTGGCTGTTATGTACTTTATCAAGATGCTCTTTCCAAAATTTCGGAACCTGTTTTTTTTTGAAAAAACGAATCATATTTGTGGGATTTGAGAAGTTCTAAAGCGCATCTTTATGGCTTCCTGCACGTTTTTTATAGGTTTAAAACAACTTTTTAATTTCAATCTGTCGGCCTTGTTTAAGCTGTTGATGTCCACAAATTTTCCATTGTCATTATTGGCTAAACCTTGAGAAGTCCTGAATTGCAATAATATTTTAAATGCATTGGCGCACGATTCAAATAATTCGCTGTTTTGAGGTTCAACTTCTATCAATTTTTCATAGCGGGCAATGGTATTGTTTACCCTTAAATTATGATGTAAAGATAAAATTCTGGCAGCATCAACCAAGGGTCTTATAGCCCTGCTTTTTATATCAAAACTATCTTTGTTTTCTCCGTCTTCTTCAACCAAAAATTGTTTAAAGAAACCTAAAGGAGGTGGATTGTCTAAAGTGACTTTGCCTAAGAAGCTTAAAAATATCTGATTTTTTTCAATACTTTTAAATACGCTTTCAGCCATTTTGGTGTAAAGGATTTCATCACCATAAATTAATTCAAAATCAAAAAAGATAATGCTTAGCAATATTTTTTCTGGAATTGGGTCAGCTATCCATTCTTCAAATTGCTGTTTCCATTCATCTAAAGAAATACACCATTTTGGATTGCTGGCCATGATGTTTGCCGGACAATAGTCAAAACCAACGATATTTAGTTTTTCGGTAACTTTTTCAGCCAGTTCCAAAAAGTAATTTTTTACGGAATTGTATTCAGCGGGAACTACATTTTCAAATACCAAAGCATTGTCCTGATCGGTCATTAATAGTTGCTCTTTACGTCCCTGACTTCCCAACGCCAGCCAGGAAAATGAAACTGGAGGCGGTTTTCCAATTTCTGAAATCGACATTTTTATCGCTTTTTTTGTAATGGCAGTATTGATTTCGGATATTACCTTTGTCACAAAATAAATAGGAATTTCCTGCTCAAGGTACCCTTTTGTTAAGCCAGACACTTTTACTCTGATATGTTTCAACGTTTCAGCATCCTTGGCATTTTTAATTTCTTTGGCAAGCAACGAAGGACTATTACCCTGTGTCAATATTAAATCTTGTTGTGTTAAAATGCCGACAAGCTCAGATTTATTGGTTCCGTCTTTGGTAATGCATAAATGGGAAACTTTATGCTTCAAAAGCTTTATTTGAGCTTCTGCTACCGAAATGTTTTCATGAAAAGTGACAACGGGGCTGGTCATAATATCAATTACTTTATTGGTGATTGTATATAAGCCGGTTCCAATTTTAGTTTTAATGTCTTTGTCGGTAATAATCCCAATCGGGATTTCATTTTCTGTAATAATGATGGAATTAATTATATTTTTCGTCATTATGATACAAGCCGTTTGCACAGTTGTGTCCGGTGAACAGGTTATTGGGTTTTTATTATAATTCGCCGATTGAATTTCTGAAAAACCATGCTCAATTTTTTGAATGCCCGCAACATTTGCAAATAATTTGCCTTTGTGCTTCTCAGAAAATGGTTCGCGCGTATTTGTAGCAAAACTTGCAATTAAAAACTGGCTTACTTTTGGGTAGTTTAAAATAATGTCATGAAACAAACTAATGGGAATTCCATATAAAATAGTTTCTTCATTTGCGGAAGCGCCCATCAAATAATTTTCGTTCATAATCAGGGGTCTTAAACCGAACAAGTCACCTTCATCGCAAATATCAAGCACATGCTTTTCATTTTCAATAAATCGGTAAAGCCTAACAGATCCTTGATTAATAATATAAAAATGTTCATGAGGAAGATCATTTTGACTAAAAATAATTTGATCTTTTTCAAAATATTGAATTTCCACATTTTCAGAAATTTCCAATAAAGTAGCATTGGGAATTAAATTTAATGGTGGGTAATTTTTTAAAAAATCAAAAATTCTTTCAGAAATGGTATTTTTCATGACTCCTTATATATATCGTTTAAAAAATCTATTAATCAATTAAATTCCAGTCTTTTCTAAATCGGATAAGTTCCTGGTCTATTTCGTTTTTCGACAGGGAAATTAATTCCTCCACATTGTCAGAAAAGATTGGATTTAAATAACTAACCTTAATTTCAGTTCTCCATTTGCTAAAGCATTTTAAAAAATGCGGGACAAAAGTGTCATCGCCAATCCAGGCATCATCAAGAATTTTATAATCTATGGCAACAGGCATAACCGGAACGCCCAAGGCTGCGGCAATATTAAACGCACCAGGTTTAAAATCGATTGTGGTTGGTTTTATATGTGTGGTTCCTTCAGGAGTATTGTAAATAGAAAAGCCATTTTCCAGAACTGAGCTGACTTCACTTAAAGTTTGGTTTCTGCTTGCTTTATCTTCTCTTTTCACAAATATTACGCCTGTTGTTTTACAAACATTCCCAATCAATGGCCAAGACGCGACTTCTTTTTTTCCAACGGGAGAAGCCAAGATATTTTTTAAAATAACCATAGGATCAAAATAACTTCTATGATTGGAAACTATTAAGCCGGAATTGACAGGCTCTTTTCCGTAAACAGTAATTTTTGATCCTAAAATTCGGTGTAAAATTCTGATAAAAAAACGCCTGAGCAATATTCCACGCTCCAATTTTCTTTCTTTGCTTTGATAAATTAAACCAATTACCAATAATAAACAAAAGAAGAATAAAACAATTAATATAAATAGAATCAGCCTGCCAAGTGCCAATAAACCTCCAATTACTGCCATCTATTTAAAATAACTAAAAGTTTCGCCTTCTTTAATGGTAAGTAATGTTTCATAAATTAATTTAATTACATTTTCAACATCATCCTTGTGAACCATTTCCACGGTAGTGTGCATATAGCGCAATGCCAATGAAATTAAAGCCGAAGGAACACCACCATTGCTATAGGCAAATGCGTCGGTATCAGTACCTGTCGCTGTTGAAGAAGCATTTCGTTGAAAAGGAATTTTTTTCTCTATGGCTGTATTTACGATCAGTTCGCGCAAATTGTTTTGAACAGCAGGAGCATAGCTAATCACTGGTCCCCTTCCGGAAAATGTTTCACCTTCTTTCTTTTTATCGATCATTGGGGTTGATGTGTCGTGACAAACATCGGTAATTATGGCAATATTTGGTTTGATGCTTTGCGTAATCATTGCGGCACCACGCAAGCCAACTTCCTCCTGAACAGAGTTTGTGATATACAGCCCAAAAGGTAGTGTTTTCTTATTTTCTTTTAACAAACGCGCAACTTCGGCAATCATAAACCCGCCCATTCTATTGTCTAGGGCCCTGCAAACGAAGTTGTTTTTATTTAAAATAAAGAAAGTGTCGGGATAGGTAATTACACAGCCTACATGTACCCCCAATTTTTCCACTTCTTCTTTATTTTGACAGCCAACATCAATAAATATATTGTCCAATTTTGGAGTTTCTTCTTTACTTTTATCTCTTGTATGTATTGCCGGCCATCCAAAAACACCTTTAACAAGGCCTTTTTTTGTATGAATATTTACTATTTTTGACGGTGCAATTTGATGGTCGCTTCCGCCATTTCTAATCACGTAAATTAATCCTTCAGGAGTGATGTAATTTACATACCATGAAATTTCATCAGCATGACCTTCAATAACCACCTTAAACGCTGCATCCGGATTTATTACACCAACGGCAGTTCCATAACTGTCCGTTATAAAGGTGTCAACATAAGGCCTTAAATAATCCATCCAAATTTTTTGGCCTTCACTTTCATAGCCGGTAGGCGAAGCATTATTTAAATAGCTTTCTAAAAAGTCGATTGATTTTTTATTTAATATAGAGTTACTCATAGTTATTTAAATGTTTTTGTGAACGCAAGATAGTAAAATGTTATCTATGCGAAAATTTATAATTCATAATGTATTAATAAAATAGTAAGATATTTGAAATAGATTTTTGATTTTGTAATTTTGGAACTCTTTTTGATAAGCATATTAATTGATGAAAAATAAAATTAAAAAGTTTTTGTTGCTTCCTATATTATTAATGGGGGTACTTCTTTTTGCACAACAAGAAGAAAAAGATTCTATTCCATTACTTGAACGCTACACGATTTTTGAGGGAGATACATTATTAATAGAATTGGATGAAGTTTTTTTGTTGAAATCATTAAAATTTAGGACAGATTATGATCGTCGCTATTATTTATGGTATCGTAAAAAAACGTTAAAAGCCTATCCTTATGCTAAATTGGCAGCTGACAGGCTAGAAACTTTGAATGAAAGATTAGAGGCAATAAAATCTAAGCGAAAGAAAAAAAAATATATAAAAGTAATTCAAAATTATATGGAAGGTGAATTTACCGACCAGCTAAAAAAATTAACAAGGACAGAAGGAGAGATCTTAATAAAATTGATGCACAGGCAAACTGGTGAAACTGCATTTGATTTGGTTAAGGATTACCGAAGTGGCTGGAAAGCCTTTTGGTATAACACTACAGCAAATTTGTTTAAGTTGTCCTTAAAAGACGAATATGACCCTGAGCACAATACAAAGGATTTTTTAATTGAAGATATTTTACAACGCGCTTTTACCGACGGAACTTTAGAACCACAACCGTCAAAAGTTGATTTTAACTATATAGAATTAGGATCAAACTGGATAGTTGTTCCAAGACCCGGTAAGAAAAAGGGATAAATAAACACATAAATGTTGTGTGATTAATATAAATCACCTATATTGGTAACCCGCCTTTTGAAAAACAAACTCCAATTTTATTTTATATGCATTGTAAATAGCTTGATTTCAATCGCTTGATTTTTTATTCAAAAAAAAGCAAAAGAAAGTTGTTTAGGAATGAAAAAAGGGATTACATTTGCAACCGCTAATAAGGAAAAGT
>Ga0314774_1000680_pt1 | contig 25240 bp, 18 predicted proteins | sample MetaGCBIA2018_FD_204515 | JGI IMG/M metagenome (GOLD analysis project Ga0314774, IMG submission 204515) | Cryopeg brine microbial communities from Beaufort Sea near Barrow, Alaska, United States - CBIA 2018 | ecosystem: Environmental > Aquatic > Marine > Coastal | place: USA: Alaska | collected...
TTTGTCAACTGTTTTTTTGAATTTATTGCAAAAAAAAGAGTGTTATACCTTTTTGTAAAAGTACAACGCTCTTTACTAATTTCCTTAACTTAATGACATTGAGGATGAGCGGCTGCTTGAGATAGGTTCTTGTATCGCTATCCCGATGGCGACATAAGCGACCAGTGCCCTCTTTTAAAATCCTAAGTTACGGGGTCTAAGTGCGTTTTACTCTCAGTAGCCCACTAGGAAATTAATTCCTAATAATAACCTCATGAAAGCCTTCAATAACAAAATAATGGGACAATAAAACTTCCGATATTTTCCCGCTATCATCTAACCTGATAGCAACCCAGTACTTTCCTAGTTTTGACTTAACTACGATAGAATACGTGGTATCTTTAAACATTAACTGTGATCCTCTTATATATTCTATGATTTCAAAGTCTTCACCTATGAATGCTGTTGCTTCCTTATTCTCACTGATCATTCTATACGTTTCACTTTTAATGTATTCATCTTGTTCTCTTACACTCGAATTATTAACCGTTATAAGTGTAGCGAGTATGGCAACGACAACAAACGTAATCCAACCAATTATGCCCCATTTCCTTTGCGCTTTTAAAAAAACTTCCATATTTTCCCATCGCTTATTCTGCCAAGATAATTCATTTCCTTTAAACCCTAAGTAAAAAGGTATGAATATATTAATCACAGGTACAAAAATTAGCAATGATATAAATGTATCATTGAAGTAGCCCCATATAAATGTTGTCCAAAATGCTCCCCAGTTCCATTTTTTAATTTCTAATGGTACTTCAAAGAAATTTCCGTGACCTGATAAATTTTCCATAATTATTCCTCCACTAACTTTATGCTTCTTTTCCTATTGAAATTTTATCATATATTTTGTTATGTTGACAGCAATCATTGTTAAGCTATAGATTTGCATATACCGAGCGCTTCATATGTTGCAGTTTGAGTCAATTTATACAAAAACAGCATCAACCTGATAAACGTGATAAAAGGCTAATACTGAAAAGATTGTAAAAGAATACATTTAATTTTATTATAAGCTTAATCCGAAAATATTTAGTAAGTATAATCGGGGTGACAGGATTCGAACCTGCGGCTTCCTGAACCCAAATCAGGCGCTCTAGCCAAGCTGAGCCACACCCCGCTATATTTTTACAGTGCTTTGCCATTATACGTCAGGTAATATTGTAAGTCAATAGAATATTTGAATAATATGATATTATTATATATTACTTAAAAATGCTAACGTAAACGCTATAAAAAGCCGATATACTACATGGTGAATTTTACGCCAATAATATCTACTCTTGTCTCTATACCATATGCTATTCTTGTTTTTCTATTCCAATTGTATTTTCCTATAATAGGTTAAATAATTATAATGCAATATAATGATTGTTTTGTTTGGGTTCCTACTCAAAATGGTTTATTTCGATTTGACGGTTATGATACCCTCTTATTTAAAGTGTGTGATAATTCATTTCAAACGACTACATTACAGGTATCATTGAAGACAGTATAGGCAACCTATATATTGGTACACAAGGTGGAGCTTCAAATTACTCAAGACAGGAATGAATAAAAAGTATCTTTCTGGCTAATTCTTATGGATGTTATCATGCCTGAAGTTGATGGCTTTGAAACCTATAGGATGTTACAACAAATAGATAGACTTAAGGATATTCCAATTGTTTTTATGACAGCATTAACCGACTCAACGAATATGCTAAAAGCTTTTGCCGTTGGTGGTATGGACTATATATCTAAACCATTTAATTTTGAAGAAATAAAGATAAGAATAGATAATCATTTAAGACATCAAGATCAATGGACCATTATTGAAGATAAAGCACAAGAAGTAGAAACCTTTAATGAAGAATTGCTTGCTTTAAATGAAGAATTACAAAATAGTAACGAAGAACTATTTAGAGAAATTAATGAACGCCAGAAGGTTGAATCAGAGCTTAAGATTGCCAATATTGAAATACAGAAAACGATTAAAGAGCTAGAAGAAATGCAAAGTTTCTTAATACAAACCGAAAAAATGGCTGCACTAGGTAATCTTGTTGCAGGTTTGGCTCATGAGATCAATACGCCAATAGGTGTTGCATTAACCGCATCGTCGCATTTAGAAGAAATGTCAGCACGGGTTGAAAACGTGAATGCTGAATTATCTGAAAACTATATCGAAGATGTTAAGGAAGCCTCTATAATCATTAGTAAAAATCTTTTAAAAGCAGGTAAACTGATCCGTAACTTTAAGTTAGTGTCAACAGATCAATCTATCGAGGAAAAAAGACGTTTTAATGTAGATGAATACATTGAAGAAGTATTACTCAGTTCAAGACCTTTCACCAAAAAAGAGAAGCATCAGATTCATGTTGTTTGTGATACGAATTTAGAAATCGTCTCCTACCCCGGTGCATTAGCTCAAATTCTTACAAATCTGATTTATAACTCATATATTCATGGCTTTACTGATAAACATCAGGGTGATATTGTCATAACCGTAACTTATTCTCCGGATGATAATATGTTGACGCTTTTTTATACTGATAATGGATGCGGTATGGAAGTTGATATACTTAATAAACATTTTGATCCATTTTTCACGACTAATCGGAGTAAAGGTGGTTCCAGTTTAGGAATGTACATTGTTTACAATATTATTACTCAACAATTAAACGGCGATATAAAGGTTAATAGCGAATCAGGTAAGGGCACCCAGTACACAATTAAGATTTCAGCATAATAGGGGGATAATAGTGAAACCTTGGAAGATTTTAATAGTCGATGACGAAAGAGATGTACATGATGTTAGTCGTCTAACCCTAAAACGATTAATTTTTAAAGAGAGGCCAATTGTACTCTATAGCGTTTATTCTGCAGCAGAAGCTAAAGATATCCTTATGGTAGAAGATGACATTGCCCTTTTATTACTTGACATTTTTATGGAAGATGATAGGGCTGGTTTAGATTTGGTTCGTTTTATCAGAGAAGAAATGGAGAATACCAAAACTCAAATAATTATTCGAACAGGACAGCCAGGGCATGCACCCGTTGATGAAGTCATTTTCAAATATGAAGTTAATGATTATCAAGAAAAAAGCGAATTAACAAGTTATAAGTTAAAAACATCTGTAGTAACAGCTCTTAGGGCATATGATTCTTTAAGTAAAATCGAATTATTATATAATGAATTAGAAGTTTCTCAATTCGAACTTTTTTATTCTTTGGGTCAGATTGCAGAATCAAGATCTAAAGAAACAGGTAATCATGTAAAAAGAGTTGGCGAAATATCCAAGGTACTAGCTTTAAAAGTTGGTAAGTCTGAAAAAGAAGCTGAACTAATAAAACATGCAGCTTCTATGCACGATATAGGAAAAATGGCTATTCCTGATGAGATTATAACTAAACCAGGAAAGTTAACTTTTGATGAGTATGAAATAATGAAAACCCATGCTACTATCGGTTACAATATGTTAATCTCATCCGAAAAAACAATCCTTCATATGGCTGCCGTCATCGCTAAAGAACATCATGAAAACTATGATGGCTCTGGGTATCCGGACGGATTAGCTAAAGAAGGTATAAGTCTGCAAAGCAGAATAGTAGCTGTTGCAGATGTATTTGACGCATTAGGTAATAAAAGAGTTTACAAAGAACCGTGGGATTTAAAAAACATACTGGAATATATGAAAGACGAAAGTGGTAGAAAGTTTGATCCGGACCTGATCGATATTTTATTTGATAATATGGATGTGTTAAGTCAAATAAGATCTTTATATCCTGATTATTCTCATCTAGAAGAAAATATACCTGTAAATGTAATATTTTCTTGACATATAGTCAGCTCTAAGTAGTATTATTATAGTAGACACTTATAACTGTGCAATAACCCTAGGAGGTAATAATTATGGACAACAAATATATTGGCGCTAACATTCCTAAGCTCGGCTTCGGTTTGATGAGACTTCCAATGATTGGGAATGAAGTCGATCTTGAACAAACAAAAGCTATGACTGACCTATTTATGGAAAAAGGATTCACTTATTTTGATACGGCTTATCCTTATATAAATGGAAAATCCGAAATAGCTGCTAAAGAATTTCTTGTAAAACGTTTTCCGAGAGATTCCTTTCAACTGGCTTCTAAGATGCCTGTTTGGATGTGTAAACAATATGAAGATTTTCAACCCTTGTTTGATCTCCAATTAGATCGTACAGGAGCTACCTATTTTGACTTTTATTTACTTCATGGTCTTGATAAGGATCGTATAGTTCAAATGGATGAAATCGGTGGATGGGATTTTGTAAAAGCCATGAAAGAAAAAGGATTAATTAAGCATTTTGGCTTCTCGTTCCATGACACAGCTGATGTTCTGGACCAGATTTTAACTGCTCACCCTGAAGCTGAATTTGTACAACTGCAGATTAATTATGCTGACTGGAATGATGACAATGTTCAATCTCGATTATGTTACGAAGTCGCAAGGAAACATCATACACCTGTAATCATTATGGAACCTGTAAAAGGTGGAAATCTAGCAGCTATGACACCAACAATACAAGGTCTTTTTAAAGAAGTGCAACCAGATATGTCAATCGCATCATGGGCTATTCGCTACGCAGCTTCGCTTGAAGGTGTTATTACTGTATTAAGCGGAATGTCAACGATTGATCAGTTGGAAGATAACGTGAGTTTCATGGCTGATTTCACACCATTAAGCGATAGCGAACATGGCGTTATCGCTAATGTCATCAACGAACTTAGCAAAGTGGAAACAATTCCTTGTACGTCATGTAAATATTGTGTTGATGACTGTCCTTCGAAAATCAACATCCCGGAAGTCTTAAATACGTATAACACATATAAAACTTATCATGATTTAAATGGCGGCAAAGGTCACTACAAATGGGTAACCAGTAATGGTGGCAAAGCATCTGATTGTATTGCCTGCGGTTTATGCGAAGGTCATTGCCCTCAACATATACGCATTATTGATGCCTTAGCTGAAATAGCTAATCTCTTTGAAAGTTAGTTTTTGGTTTATTGAGTGATCGTTTTGACAAAGGAGCTTTTGTATCAGCAAATTTTATTTGTTGATGCAGGGCTCCTTTTCTTTATGGCTATTACAATCTCTAATCGGTTTGTGTCGCCATATGCCTCAGCTAAGGGATAAAAAGAACAAAGCAAATGACAGAACGATGGCGACATAAGCGACCAGTTCCTTCTTTAAAGCCTAGCAAGACTTTGTGCAAATATGTTATAATAAAACGCAAGCAAGTAATTGACTTAACATACGAAAGCTTCTCAGAACAAACCCCAACTGGAGGAAATTATGAAATTCAAAGAGTTTGATGAATATATAGACTATCTGGTAACAAATGAAATCCCCCCTACTCTTTTAAAGAGCTTAAATGGTGGAATCAGACTCAGTAAAGCACTTCAACAAGACGACGACGAAAAGGATTATTACATTCTTGGAGAATACATAGAGGATGAGCTGGGTTTCTATATAAACATATATTATGGTTCGTTTATGCACTTTTATGGTGACAAATCTAATAAGATAATCAAGAAAGAAATCCTTTCAACGATTAAACATGAGCTAACTCATCATATTGAATCTTTAGCTGGCAATGAGACCCTTGCCTATGAGGAGGATATTGAGGTTGCTAAACGCAAGAAGGAATAACCTACTTCATCTATGCAAATTAAAAAACTAATGATATGATTATTAAATCAATTTTGAATAACGAAAGGAATGACAATAAATGTTAAAAGATGTTAAAGAAGTACTAATCTCTGAAGAAACTATTGCTGCAAAAGTTACAGAAATAGCTGCTCAAATTTCTCGCGACTATAAAGGTAAACCACTTCTAGTCATTGGCGTGCTTAAAGGTGCCAATGTTTTTGTTGCTGACTTAATTAGAAAAATCGATATCCCTATGGTCTTGGATTTTATGGCTATCTCAAGTTACGGTAGTTCTACCCAAAGCTCAGGGGCTGTTAAGATACTTAAAGATCTTGACGAAGATATTAAAGGAATGCATGTCCTCGTTGTTGAAGATATCATTGATACGGGGCTTACACTTAGTTATTTAAGTAATAATCTTGCATCAAGAGGCGCATTATCCATAGCTATTTGTACACTGCTAGACAAGCCTGAAAGAAGAACGGCGCATATTAACGTTACCTATAAAGGTTTTGATATCCCAGATGAGTTTGTTGTAGGTTATGGGATTGATTTTGATGAAAAATACCGTAATCTCCCCTTCGTTGGCGTATTAATGCCTGAAGCTTATGAAGGCAAAATCTAAACTTTGTTTGTTTCGACTTCTTACCTCCACGACCTATTGAAAGGATACTTCAACTATGCATGATAAAAGCATTTATAACAAACATGAACCAGCGGTTTCTCCTCCCCCGGGTAATGATATTCCATCAAATTGGTTTGTTTTTTCGGGTAATAACCTTCTCGTTATTAATGAAGAAAGAATAACTATTCCGTTTTCAACTAATCTTAACGACATAGGTCTATCTCCCGTTCGGACACAATTTTTAGGCACTCTTGATGGACAACCGTGTTATTGCGCAGAAGTGGCTGTAGATTCTTCAGCACCTGACGGTATGTCTTATCGTGATCTGAGATCTTTATATGGTCAACTTGATGATGCTTTTTTTCAATTAGCCGGAAAAGCAATACAGATAGTAGCTTGGGATCAAACGCATCAATATTGCAGTCGCTGCGGCACACCAATGGAAAATCTTAAAAGCGAAAGAGCTAAAAAGTGTCCTGCTTGTAGTTTCGTTTGTTATCCAAGGATTTCTCCTGCCACAATAACCGCAATTTTCAAAGGCAACAAGATACTTTTAGCACATGCCAAACATTTTCCAGATGATATGTACAGCTTGATTGCTGGGTTTTTAGAACCAGGTGAAACCCTTGAAGATTGTGTAAGAAGAGAAATCAAAGAAGAAGTCAATATTCGTGTTAAGAACATCAAGTATTGGGGTAGTCAACCTTGGCCGTACCCCAACTCAATGATGATAGGATTCAGCGCTGAATATGAAAGCGGCGAAATATGTGTTGATGACGATGAAATAGAAAAGGCTGATTGGTTTGATATTGATACTCTTCCTGATTTACCATCTGATATTAGTATTGCACGAAAGATCATTGACTGGTATGTGAAGAATCAACAACTGACTGATGGATAGCATTAGCACAAGGTGACACCGTTCATGAACAACTCTATCTATAACTTAATTATTAAGCAATTTCTTTAACCTTCCTTATCATGTGAATTTATAGTTTTTTCAATATCTAGTAAGAGACTTATTTGATTCAATATATAAAATATAAATTAAAGGGTGGATAAAAATTGAACAAACAAAAAATAACACTTCTAAGACTAATAATACCTTTATTGGCTCTCATCATTTTTATTGTAACCATTTACATGCTTAACTCCACATCAGCTGATGAAACGCCAACGGCTGCAAGCAAGTTCATGTTCCAGCGCGGACATGTTATTAAGTTACTTAATGATAATGCTTCAACTGACACTTGGACTGAAGGACTTCGGCTAGGAGCACAAGAGGTCCTTGTTGCTATTGACAATGGTGACTATGAAGGTGATGAATTGATTACCATCAATTATCTTACTGCCTATGGTAACATCGATTTAGACGTCGGTTCTCATGTGATTGTCCGTATCGATTTTGATGAAAACCAAAATCCTTATATTGCATCCATCTCCAACTACAATAGAAGTAATATCATCATTGGTTTGGCCATAGTTTTCTTTTCATTACTTATTCTTCTAGGTGGAAAGAAAGGCATTGCGGCGGCTATGGGACTCATTTTCACTATTTTGTCCATCTGGCTTATACTTATACCTTTATTGGAAAAAGGCTTTCCTTCTATTCCTGCTGCGATTATCGTTGTTTCAACAACAACTGTTGTGTCTCTTTACTTGCTTAATGGCTATTCACAAAAAACCCTGATTGCCACTATTGGCTGTATTGGAGGAGTTTCTATAGCAGGTTTGATTGCCTTTATTGCAGGAGTAGTTGCTCCTATCAACGGCTTCAATATGCCGGAAGCTGAAGAAATAATTCTACGTACATCAGGTTCCGGTCTAAAAGTAAGCGGTCTTTTAGTAAGTGGTGTTTTGATTGCCTCATTAGGCGCCGTGATGGATATTTCCTTAACAATTACTTCCGCAGTTTCTGAACTCCACGACATGAATCCTCAAGCGAGCAGTGGAAAACTCTTTAAATCTGGCCTTAATATTGGGCGCGATGCTATGGGTACCATGGCGAACACACTGATTTTAGCATTCGCAGGCGCCTCATTGAACATGCTAATATTATTTAGGGTTTTTGATTATCCTTATATGCAGATTTTCAATAGCGATCTAATGACCATAGAAATTATTCAAGGACTGGCAGGTTCAATTGGTATAGTTTTAACCGTTCCACTAGTAGCTGCACTGAGTGGATTCATATTTAGCAAAAAATAGGTGTAACATATTATAATTGAGTGTTATATTTTATATTTGTTAACACATGCTTCACGTTAAGTTTATTGTTTGTTCACATTCTCCGGAGTATACTTAGATTGTTGTAATGTTGTGACATAGAAGCCGCCCTATTCCATTGGTGGCTTTCATTGACAATATTTATACAAAAAAAGTGATTAAAGGAGGAAGAATAGTGAAAAATCTTAAAAAATTCTTAAGCATCCTATTGGCAATCATTCTATGCTTAAGCACAACCAATGTTCAAGTTTTAGCTGATACTGCACCTACACTCGCTGACCATGTAGTCATCAATCAAGTATATGGTGGTGGTGGCAACTCAGGAGCTCCATACTCCAACGATTATATCGAACTCTATAACCCTACCGATTCTGCTGTAGATCTTAGCGGATGGTCTGTTCAATATGGTAGTTCAGGAGGAACCAGTTATTCGAATATAACAATCCTAACAGGAACGATCCAACCGGGTGGTTACTACTTGATCCAGGAAAACGCCGGTGCTAATGCATCTACTGAACTACCTAGCCCTGATTCAATAGGGTCTATTAGTATGAGTGCATCAAATGGAAAAGTTGCTCTTGCCTCAAACTCTGAAGCAGTTACTTCAAAAGATGATACAGACATTGTTGACTTTGTTGGATTCGGATCTGCTAATGAATATGAAGGTAGTGCTGCAGCTCCAACTCTAAATAATGAAAATGCAGCCATTCGTTCAGCATCAGGTTCTGATACGGATGATAATGCTATTGACTTTGTCAAAGCTACTCCAACCCCTCGTAATTCTTCATATACTGAAGTTATAGAAACCAAATGTTCTACCCCTACTTCAGATACTGCTGAAGGTGCTGTATTAATGGGAAAGACAATTAATTTCTCATCGAGCACTTCAGAAGCTACTATAGAATACAATACAGAATTAGCAGATAGCGTTACCTGGACTACAGGTAGTAGCCTTGTTATTAGTGAAGATATCACCTATTTTGTACGTGCCATTAAAGCAGGTTTAGATAATAGTGATGTTGCATCATTTACATATACTATTGACACATCTGCTCCAATATCAATAGCTGCGGCTAAAGCTGTTGCAAATGATACTGAAAATGTTAAAACAAAAGGTATTGTTACTTATATAAGTTATAATAACGTATATATCCAAGATGGTAGCAATCCTGATACGGACGCTATCTGTTTACGCCTCACGGAGAATGCAACCGGCCTCTTAGTCGGTGATTCGATTATTGCAACCGGAACACGAGGTACTTACTTCAATCTCAATCAATTAAATGATGTTGTGGAAGCTGATATTATTATCGAATCAAACGGCAACCCATTACCAGAAATGGCAACAGCATCAATTAACCAAATCGTTGCAACTTCTGATGGTAAAACTCCAGGTTATGATTATATGTGTGAGTTTGTTAGCATAGAAGGAGCTGTTTTAACTAGCACTTCCTTACTGACACAAGATGGTGCAGAACTAACAATCTACCCAAGTGTTAATCTTGACGACTTTGTAGGTGTTGCTGAAGGTGACACAGTTAATGTTATAGCGAGATTATACGACTACAAAGGGACTTTGGAAATAGATATTACTTCCATATCAATTGGCGTTCCAGCTATAGATACTACTGTTATTCATGCCAAAGATGCCGCTGTAGATACTACTGATCTTCTGGTAAAAGGTATAGTTACATATATTAGTTATCAAAATGTTTATATACAAGATAACAATGACGCTATCTGCCTTAGATTGACAGAAAGTGCATTGACACTTAAGCTTGGTGATTCAATTGTTGCCAAAGGAACACGTGCTATATATGGTAATCTTATTCAGTTAAGTGACGTTGTAGAAGCCGATATCATTATTGAATCAAGTGATAATTCACTACCTGTAAGTGATTCTGCTACAATTGCTGAAATACTTGCAACTCCTGATGGTAAAACTCCAGGTTTTGACCACATGTGTGAATTTATTACAATCAAAGATGTTGTATTAACAAGCACAATACTTCTTAGCCAAAACGGTTCTGCTCTTCCTCTTTATCCAGCCATTGATTTATCAGGCTATGCTGGTGTTACCGAAGGAGCTACAGTTGATGTCACAGTAAGAGTAAATGATTATAAAGGGACAATACAAGCAGAAGTTACTGAACTAAAACTTCCAGATGCACCTTTAACAATCAAAGAAGTTCTTGAGCTAGGTACTGAGACCGAAGACGTAACAGTAATAGGACAGATCGCTTATTTAGCTACAACTTATGCAAATCCTGTTCTCCAATCAGCGATTGATGGCGAAACTTATTCACTCTATGTATTTGGTGGTGCACCTGACGGCGCTAAAGTTGGCGACGTGATTAAGATGAATGGTAAGTTTACGATTTATAATGGTTTACCCGAATTCACAGGCATCCTATCCTCTTCCATCGTGAGTACTACCGAACCTCCAATGTTACCAGAAACCATGACATTGGCTGAAATTAATGCAAATGGTTTAGCTATGCTTGGTCGTTTTGTCAAAATAGAAAATGTAGAGCTTGGAGTATATAATGGTTCAGGTTCAACGACTATTACAGACGCAACCGGCTCTTCCTCTATCTACAGAGCAACAGAATATCCTGTAATGGTTGAAGCTGGTGACATAGTAGATTTATACGCTATGATTGCTTGCTACAAAACAAGCGTTCAATTATATACAGGCACATCTGTTGATAATGGTTTTAATATTTATGATATTACAAATGATATTAAAGCACCTCTCATCACATTACCTGACAATTACCTTGATGCAAAAGCTTTACAAGATTATATAATCTCTATTGAAGCTGCTGATAATAAAGGTATTGATGAAGTAACGATTACCTATACAATCAGTGGTACAACTGTAACCGACAAAGACATGGTTAAAAATCCCGAAACAGGTAAATATGAAGTCATTATACCTGCTACAGAGTTACTGGCAGACGCTACTACAATTACATTTATAGTATCTGCTAAAGATGTTACAGGATTGACGTCAACAACTGAAGAACAAACAATCAACATCGTAAATAAACCTGAATTTTCTTCAGTAACTCCAACAAGAAATAGTAGTACAGGAGATAATAAGACCCCTGTCATTTCTGTTTCATTAACAAATGCTGGAACAAATCCAACCGTAACATTAACCTTAGAAAACGAAACTCAAGTCATCTTAAGCGATATGGCAATGACTGCTAACGAAGGTGACACATACAGTTTCTCAACGCTTCCACTAGAAGATGGTAAGTATAAAGCAACTGTGATTGTTGTGAGAACGGATGGAAAATCAAACACTGAAACATGGATTTTCTATGTTGGCGAATCACAGTTTAACGCTTACTTCGGTCAATTTCATGCTCACACTGCTGAATACTCAGATGGTTCAGGTACACTTACTGATGGCTTAAACTATCTAGCAAGCATTCCAGATAGTGATAATGTAGACTTTGTATCATTTACCGACCACTCAAACTATTATGATTCAACAAGCAAGGCTAATCCAGCTGAAGCTTTAAACGACAAATCATTGATGTCTGCTGAAAGTTTATCTAAGTGGAATCAATATACTTCAACAATTGATACATTTAATGAAACTAACGTTGATTCAAAATCCGCATTAGCAGGATTTGAAATGACTTGGTCTGGTGGCCCTGGTCACATTAACACATTTAACTCTGATGGACTTATCAGCAGAAACAATACTGCTTTAAATAGTAAATCCTCTGATTCAGGGTTAAAAGCATACTATGAAACACTTATTGCAGATACCGATGAATTGGCTAACCTTTCACAGTTTAACCATCCAGGTAAAACTTTCGGTACATTTTCTGACTTTGCCTATTGGTCACCTTCTTATGACAATAAAATGGTCATGATTGAAGTCGGAAATGGTGAAGGCGCTATAGGTTCAGGCGGATATTTCCCAAGCTATAGCGAATATACAAAAGCTCTTGATAAAGGATGGCATGTGGCACCTTCAAACAACCAAGATAATCATAAAGGTCGTTGGGGTAATGCTAACACTGCACGTACAGTTATTCTTACCGATGATTTTTCATCAACAGGTATTTTAACTGCAATGAAAAACATGACGCTTTATGCAACTGAAGACAAAAACCTTAACATAAACTATACCGTTAATGATTTAATCATGGGTAGTATCATCAGCGAAATACCAAGTACACCACTTCAATTCTCAATCAACATCGATGATGATGATACGAACGATGTAATTTCTAAAGTAGAGATCATTACAAATGGTGGACGTATTGCTGCAAGTGAAACATTTGATAGCAACGTTGCTGATATGACATTTGAATTACCTGCTAACCAAGGATATTACTACGTTCGTGTAACTCAAGCAGATAAGAATATGGCAGTTACTGCTCCTGTTTGGGTAGGTCAAGCACCACTCGTAGGTATTAGCTCACTTGAAGTAGATACCAAATTGCCTGTAACAGGTGAATCATTAAACTTAACTACTACTTTATTTAACAACGAAGATAGTGCTGTAACATTGAAGTCAATTACTTACACAATTAATGGTGAAACATTATCAGAAAAAACATTAAGCGATGAAATAGTAGCTGGTGGAACTTATGCTGATGTAATAGCATACACACCTTCTGAACCTCTTAGCAAAACTGTTATAGCAACAGCAATCGTTATGGTTAATGGTCAAGAAAAAATATTTACAGCAGAGTTAGAACTTGATGTACTAGCAAGTGAACAGCTTGTATATGTAGGTATTGACGCTAGTCACTTCAACGAATATGTTGATGGTAACTACAAAGACAGCATGGGCAACTTTGCTAATATGGCAGTTGACTATAATGTTCGTGTTGTAGAATTGACTACAGAAGAAGAATTAATTAGTGCAGCAAATAATCCAAAATTCAAAATGCTTGTTTTGACGCCACCAACACGTCGTAACGGTAATAATTTTCTATTAGGATATAAAAATTACTCCACTGATGTTATTACTGCAATTGAAAGTTTTGCAAAAGTCGGAGGAACCTTAATTATTACAGGTTGGGCTGACTATTACGAAAATTATTCAAGTTATACAGATGGAACACCTTATGCATTACCTGCTGAAGAAGACATGTCTGCACAACAAAACAGTCTGCTTGCAGCAATAGGCTCAACCCTTCGCGTCTCAGATGATGAAATCAAAGATGACGTCAACAACGGTGGCCAACCACAAAGACTATATCTAACAGAATATGACCTAAACAATTTATTCTTAGATGGAGTTAAGCCTGCTGAACAAGTATATTCAAATTATGGCGGCTCTACTATTTATGGCTTAGATTCAGATTCACAACCAACTACGACTCTAGCAGCTTCAGTTAGTCCAATGGTTTATGCTTTTGATACTAGCTATTCAGCAGACGAAGACAGCGATGGAACAACCGATGTTAGTGGTGTAGTGGTACCTAAATATAACAACAAGTATATGGTTGCTGCCTCAGAAACCCTTACTCATGACAACGGTGTAACTTCTACTGTCATTGTAGCCGGTTCAGCATTTATGAGTAACTTCGAAATCCAAGCAGAGTTAGATAATTACTTGACTCCAGCTTACAGCAACTTTACTATTCTTGAAAACATTGTAAACATTGTAAATCCGGTTGTCATTTCAAGTATAGCTGACGTACACGCAGCTGAAGAAGGTTGGAATTTCACAATCCGCGGAATCGCAACTTCTAACGCATCCGGTTATGACAAGGAAACTGCATTCTTTGACTGTATCTATGTACAAGACAGTACAGCTGGTATCAACGCATTCCCTGTAGCGGAAGTTATTATGGCAGGCCAAACCGTTGAAATCACTGGTAAAACAAGTTCATACAATGGCGAACGCCAAATCTTAGTTAAAAGCGTGAAAATCATTGATGAAACTGTTAAAGAACTACCAGAACCAATCAACTTGACAGTTGGGGAAGCTGCTTCCGGTAAAAACTTAGGAAGCCTTGTAACTGTTTCAGGAAAAGTCAAGTCAATAGAACTATCCAATGGTGTTGTTGAAAGTATTTATGTATCTCATGGAAAAGATGTATGCAGAGTTTTCATCGACGGATATATAACTTCAACTAAAAACATCCCTGGTTTAAAAGTTGGTAAAACCGTTATTGTAACCGGTTTATCTTCAATTAATACTAATGGACCAAGAATAAGAGTTCGTGATCGTGCAGACATTCAAGTACTTTCTAACAGCTCAACAAAAAATCCAAAAGTAATCACGGATGAAGACGTACCGCTATCTTCACCTTTTGGTGTAGCAACATTTTCAGCTGAAACAAAAGGTTCAACAGCTACAATAACTGTGAATTTAACACAATTGTATGACGAAAACGCCACTTCTCTTGTTATAACCTCCGATATCGGAACCTTAACATTTGATGAAGATACACTCAACAAATTCAAAGAAGACAAACTCGAAACAATCGACGTTGTCATAAAAGTTTTAGCTAACAAAGATCTAGACCCTAAAACCAAACAACTCGCAGGCGGCTATCCTGTATATGATTTCAGCATCCTATCAGGAGACCTTCAAGTTACAGAATTCGGTGGGAAAGTAACTGTCAAAGTTCCTTATAACCCATTAGAGCAAAACGGGCACGCAATGGTTGTTTACTACATCACCGACGAAGGAACACTTGAAATGATTATGGATGGATACTACGAAGATGGTTATTATGTATTCACAACAAGCCACTTCTCAAAATTCTTAATCCGCTCAAATCTCGTTCATTTCAATGATGTTAACGGATGGTACAAAGAATATGTAGACTTCCTATCAGCTCGTTCAATCATGAAAGGTAAAGGAAACAATGCCTTCGATCCAAAAGGCATCATTACGAAAGCTGAAGTCGTTCAAATCCTTGCTAATTATGCAGGTGCAGAGCTAAAAACTGCAGCAGCACAACCATTTAATGATGTAGAAACTGCTAAATGGTATGCAAGTGCAATTGCATGGGCTAAAGAAGCAGCCCTCATCACAGGCACCGATGGAAACTTCATGCCTAACGAGGCAATCACTCGCGAAGAGCTTGCAGTTCTTATTGCAGACTTCTACCTTTACATGGAAGGAAAAGAATTACCTGAATTAGTTGCTCCAATTGATTTTACAGATATCGCAGATGCTGATAAAGATGCACTAGAAAGCATCCGTAAGCTTCAACTTAGCGGCATCGTCAATGGAACACCCGATGGTAAATTCCTACCAAGTTCAACAGCAACAAGAGCGGAAGCTGCAAAGATCTTCACTCTATTGTTAAAGAAATTGTAATATTAGATTTTGAAACATTGATTTAGGATTTTGATTTAAACCAAAACGAGGTAGTTGAATTATTCAACTACCTCGTTTTTAATAATAGATTGTTCTGCATCCATCTTTATGGCACAAAATATAGTTCACAAGTTACAGTGATATTATTGTCACATTAATAAAACAAACCTAACTCACCGAAAAATTCATGCAGATATTAGGTTACATTTTATTAATGGCGACCACTTGACGATATACAAAACAAAAGCATATAACACTACTTCATTATATGCTTCGAAATCCAATTTAATACATCTTCATATTCGTAACTTCCACTTGCAAGGAATAATCCTAAATCAATAAGTTCATCTTGGGTATATATTATGAAGATCTTATTCAGCTTCAATAATAAAACCATAACTGCAATCCCAATTCTCTTATTTCCATCAGTAAATCCATGATTACAAACCAGTGAATGTGTTATAGCTGCAATTTTTTCAATATCAGTTTTATAAAGATCAATTCCATCAAAACTACTTATCCCTCTATTGATTGCACTATCAATAAGCGACTCATTTCTTATCCCCTGTTTACCACCAGTTTTATCAATCAACTTTTTCTGAAATAAAATCACCTCTTCTAGACTTAGCATTTTCATTATTTAGCCAACTCCTCTAATGCAATTTTATTCTCTTCAATGACATTATCCATTAACTCTTCTAATGACACTTCTTGCTTCTTTTTTAAAAATTCTACAAAGTCGATTACTTCAATTTTCTTATCTTCAGGCAATTCGTTGAAATCATTTACTAACTTTTCTGCTAAAGACATAATATCACCTCTTTTCATTTTTATTATACATCAGATTCATGGATATTGGTACAATATATGGATAAAGTTAGTTTATGGTACATAACCTTGTGCTTGAATTGACACTCTTGAGCACCATGAGCAGGAAAAGTACAGCCTCTTGCTCCTTCTTCAAAACCCCATTTTACATCCCATGCATCATAACCTGCTGCCAATGTTCTTTCCAAAATAGGCGGGTAAACACGAATACAATTTTCCATACCGTTTGGAACCCATTCTGGATTTTCTCTTTTTATTGCTCGCAATAAGTTTTCCTTTTTAGTCAACACATCTGTACCTCAACTTTCATTTTTATTGTATTTCCTTCCATAAATTTGTCAACTCAATTAATTTGTATGAATGCTTAAATAACATTTTGCTTTTATGGATTACTTCTTAAGTATCTACATTATGTATCAATATTCATGTTTCCTTAGTGAGGGTATCTCACCAATGCGGAGATTGGTACAACCATAAGGAATTAAAGTTATTTCTTCGCAAGGTATCAGTGGATCATCTGCTACTAATTGGGGTTGTGCTGCACTACTATTCTCCATACTCCAATCAGGAATAAATTTACCTTTGACTCGAATTTCTATGGGTGCATCACAATCGAATGGTTGTTTCTTCATTTCATTATAAACCACTTTAAAATCAGTGTTCTCCAATACTCCGTACTGCCACTGTGACTTAGGATATATTTCATAATCATTAAAAAAATCTCTTTTCCTAATCATTCGCCAATCTTCTTCTATAGGTAGTGCGTAAACTAACGGACCTCTTTCTATTGAAACTCCATACATATTCCTGGTTTTCATATGCACTTCCATAGGTAATACGATTTGAATCCTATCTTCATCATCCCATAATCTATTAACCTCGATTACTCCATCACTTTCACTATATATTACTTTTTCTTCATTAACAGATAAAGACACTTCTTTACACCACATGGGTTTTCTGAAAAACAGTGAAAATCTTTCTGAACAATCAATATTAATTTTTATTTTGATTTCTTCCCTGAATGGATAATCTCCAAAAATTTCCATAATAAGTGTATTGTCCTTTACCGTCTTATCGCTGATTTTCGAAGGAACATACGAGTTGAAATAATATCCACCTCTTTTTTCTTTCATAACAATACTTGAAGTGAACTTTGGCCACCCCTGATGCATGTTCGATGTACAGCATCCAAAATGTGGCTCAAGACCAAATATGTTTGCGTCAGGCCCATTGCTCCAAGGTCTCTTGGCAACATTGCACATCACTTGATTCACTTGTTGATCATATTGATGAGACATCCAATCCGGAGAAATGGATGCCGGCAACGCATTAAAAGCAACTTTCTCTAATATATCTCCAAAATACGATGTACCATAAATACGAATGAGCTCTTCTAAGGTAAACATATATTCAACTATTGCACATAATTCGATTCCTTGTGCCGGACTAGTTCCTGATAGCCATTCATCCCCCGAAAACATACCATGGGCTTGACCATGGTATTTCATAAGTTCACTAATGCCCTTCTTAATTGAATCTAATTCTTTAGCATTACCGGTACACTCATAAATGATGCCAGGCATTTTCAGACCCATTGCTACGTTTACAACATGTGACGTCCAGTCCCATTTCTCGACTTTTCTCCAAAAAGGGAAATCATTAAACAAACTTGTCCAATCTGTCGTCTGAGTAATCAATAAGTCTGCCAACTTCTTCAAATACACTCTGTCAACATGCTTGCTTATCCAATTGACACATAACAGCATTTCTGAACCTCTGGTTTTTGCCCAACCTCTTAATGGCATATCTTCCAAATTTTCTGATACATAAGATAAAAATTTATCAAGAAATATAATGACTCTCTTATCATCTGATGCTTCATAGTATTGCATCATGACTTTTAACATGATCATGTAGTGCCACCAATCTTGCTCTTTATTGACGTCTTCATTCACTGTATTTATTGTAAGTGGACCAAATAATCCATCGGGTGTTTGGCTTTTTAATGTCCATTCTATCCATACACGTGCTTTTTCAATCAATTCTTTATCTTTCAATGTGTATGCTAGAGCTACCATCCCGTCTAAATAATAAGGTCCTCTTTCCCAACTTTCACCTTTCCCGCCTTTCCATCCATTATCGATACCTACGTCACTCCAATATTCTTCAAGTTTACCGGTCAATCCGTTTTTTTGTAATTCAAGTTGTTTCTTAAGCCATCCCTTTGCCTCTATGCTACCAAGGGATAATTTTTCATATCTACTATATGTCATAGTTATACCTACTTTCAAAATCAGTTATCCTTTTATGCCTGAAAATGTAATACCTTCAATAAAGTATTTTTGCCCAAATGCAAATAAGATAATTGGTGGAATAGTAACAACTGTTGCTGCTGCCATCATCAAGTTCCATTGTGCATTATACATACCCGAGAAAAGTCTAAGACCCAAGTTCAAGGTATATTTCTCTACTTCGTTTAGATAAATGGAAGGACTTAAGAAATCATTCCATATACTGAAGGATGCAAACAATACAACTACCATAATAGCTGGTTTTGCTAGAGGTAAGATAATCTGAAAGTACACTCTTAAGTGACTTGCACCATCTACTTTAGCAGCTTCATCTAAATCTTTTGGAATGCCCATAAAGAATTGTCGAAGTAAAAATATGTAGAAAACCGATGAAAAAGATCCCGTTGCTCCTCCACAGAACCAATTAGGTATGATTAGAGGCAGATATGAATTCAACGCTCCAACACTTCTCCAACCTAAAAAAGTTGGAATTAATGTTGCAAAACTCGGAAGCATCAAAGTTGTCATCAATATGTAGAATACAATATCTCGTCCCGGCCAATCCAGTCTAGAAAAACTATATGCCGCCAACGTTCCTGAAAAAAGAATTCCCATCACTGAAAGGACCAAGATAATTGTTGTGTTCATAAAAAATCGTCCAAATGGAAGCACCGTTAATGCTTGAGTAAAATTACTCAACACAATATTTTCAGGAATCCATACTATAGGCATTTTTAATATTTCATGTAGCGGTATTACTGAACTCCTAATCATCCATAGGAAGGGTAATACAAATAAGAAACATATCGTAATCAATAACAGATATGTGATTACTTTACCAACTACTGTTCTCGTATTTTTTTTACTCACTAGCATAATACACCCACTTTCTAGATAACTTAACAAATAAGCCTGCCAGAACAAGAATAATCAAGAACAGCATCCATGACATTGCACTTGCTGATCCCATCCTAGAATGTTCAAATCCTTCTCTAAATACGTAAAGAGAGTAAAACAAACTGCTAGTACCCGGTCCACCATCTGTCATGATCATTGGCTGGACAAACACTTGAAATCCACCGATGATACCCATAATGGTATTGAAGAAAATCAAGTGTGTTGACATTGGTATGGTAATATGAATAAGTTTATTCAGTGCATTACCACCATCTACTTCAATAGATTCATACAGAGATTTAGGAATATCTTGCAGTCCTGCAAGATATACAACCATTGTGTTCCCGGCCATCCATATAGCAATCATTACAATAGATGGAACAACTGCTTGTTCCGAACCAATCCATTGAGATGTTGGTAAATGCAACATTTCGAGTAAATAATTCAACAGCCCTCTTTCAGGGTTGAATATCCAAAGCCAGATCATACACGACGCTGCTACGGGTATAACAGATGGAATATAATATATGGCACGAAACAACGCTTTTCCCTTAATCTTTCTGTTCATTAAAATTGCAGAAAAGAAATGAAACATAACACCCAAAGGAACACTTAATATAACATAATAGAAAGTAACAAATATTGCCTTATAAAATAAAGTACCTTCAGTTGTAAATAGATTAATATAATTTTCGAATCCAATAAAAACAGGCTCATTCACTATGCGGTAATCTGTAAAACTTAACACCAGACTCATGATCATTGGTCCTAGTGAGAAGATAAAAAATCCTAGTATTGCTGGTAAAGCAAATAGTAAACCCGAACGTAAATCTTTGTATGATTTTTTAACAATAATATTCTTCAAGTTATCACTCCTAACATATTCAAATTAAAAATGGTGACAATCAGCTTAACTAACTGTCACCATAAATATAACGAGATTTAATATCGGCCTTTAAGCTTTCCTTCAACCAAATCAGAAATCTCTGTCAATACTTCTTCTGCAGTACGTTTCCCTAGCCAAACTTCGTCTAATGCTGCACCAACAATTTCGTCCATTTCTACAAAGCCATTTGTATAATAAATTGGCGCTGGTCTCCCATTATTGAGTGTTTGGTCCATCATCGCTGATTTATACTCTTTAGGATGTGCAGGATTGTTTTCTGCCCATTTTGCTACTAATGAAGGATCTTCATACCACTCCTTAAGTAACGGCATCCAAAGACCACCTTTGTGAAGTTCAAGTCCACTTTCAGGATTTGCTAACCATTTAAACAATAACCATGATTCATCAGGATGTTCCGTTGATTTAAAGATAACCGTTGGAGAACCTAAGATTAATGTAACTGATTCTTTCATTTTAGGTAGAACACCAATACCAAAGTCAAGCCCTGAAGCACCTAAATCTAATAAGTTCCATTGCCCATCGATCATCATTGCAACCTGTTCAGATTGTAGGCCAACAACAGGTGATGGCATACTTACTACCTGTGCAGGTGATGGTGCCACATGATATACATTGATCAGGTCTGCTAATCTTTGAATAGCCTCAACAGCCTCCGGTTCATCTAATGTAAATTCTGTTCCATCTTCATTGATATAATCTCCTCCATTTGAGAAAACCATTGCCATATAGGGTGCCCACCAAGTTCCAAATTGAACACCATATCTACTGATATTCGTAGCGTCAAATTCTGAGCTTAAAGCATTATTGCCATTAGCATCGATTGTCATCTGTTGGGCGACTTCAATAAATTCATCCCACTCCCATGCATCCTCTGCAGTAGCAGGAACTGAAACTCCAGCCTCTACGAACAACTGTCGGTTGTAGTATAGACCCATTGCTTCAACCGCCGTATTAGTCCCCAGGCTCTTTCCTGGCGCCCAATCATACCATATATTATCGAGGAAATCTTCCCTCTTCAAATCCGGATCTTTCTCTAAAAAGTCATTGATGTTCATCAATTCCCCGTCTCCCGCCCATGCCAGTGCATTGGCTTCAAACAAATATGCTACATCCGGTGCATCACCACCTGCAACCATTGCAGATATCTTAGTTAAGTAATCTTCGTTGGGAATATATTCCGCATCTACTACTATATGACTATAAGTCTCTTCAAACTTTTTCAAATTATCCTCAACAGCTTTTTTTTCAACTGGACTGCCCCAATAGGTGAATTTTATTGTAACTGGTTCTTCTTTTTCATTGGCTGAATTGGCTACTTCCTCTTTATTAGCTTTATCATCCACATCTGCACTTTTACTATTGCTACATGCAGTAATCATCATTATCGACATCATCACAACTCCAACAAGGCCAGAAAATCTTTTTAGTTTTTTCATTTTAACATCCTCCTTCTATTTATAGAATTTATAGAACTTATAGAACTGAGTGCACTCAAGACCATGATATTAGTATAATCACAATTAGGCAGATGGTAAATTCGAGATTCTTTAGAAAGGTGGACAATATTATCATACTGTCTACATTGGCAAATGGATCTTTACAACAGTGTATTTATTTACTTCTGAAATAATACTCAATCCATATTCGGCACCATACAGTAACTCAATTCTCTTTTGGATATTTGATAAACCAATGGACGAATTATCTTCAGTAATTCCATCTGGATTCTCAATGCCAAGCCCATTATCCGTTACAGAAAAAAATCGTCCTTTTTCATTCTTATAACACTTGATGTTTATTTCTCCACCTTCTGAAATATGCTTAAGTCCATGATTGATTGCATTTTCCACAAGCGGCTGTAATAGTAATTTAGGTACATAACCCAATAGCATCTCTTCATCAATATCATATGAGACAATAAATTGTCCCTCAAACCTCTGGGTCATAATAAATAAGTAATATTCCAAGCATGCAATCTCTTCTTCAAGTGTAACTAAGTCCTTTTTATTCCTAATTGTATAGTCCATCATTTTTGACAAACTTACCGTCATTTTGCTGATTTTATCAGCTTTTATATCAACCGCCATCCAATTTATGGTACTAAGTGTGTTAGTGATAAAATGTGGATCTATCTGAGATGTCAATGCATTAATTGTAGCTTGCTTTTCATTTATTTTTGAAATATACTCTGACTGAATTAATCGCTCCATCTTATCGCTCAATTGATTAAAATGATCATAAAGCGCTCCGATTTCGTCATTAGTTGAGGTATCAATTCTAGTGTGGAACTCACCTTGACTCATTTTATCAAGAACAATAAGGATTTTCTTAATTGGTTGTGTAATTACATTACTTCCAAATAGAGAAGCGATTAAGGACAACAAAATAATAATCATCATTAAGATAATTATAGTTGATTTAAAGTCAGGAATGGATGCAATAACCGATTTATAAGGTACAGCTACGACAGCAATCCAACCTGTTGTATCTATCTCATAATAGCATAGTAAAAATTCCTCTCCCCTGCTTTCAATATAGATTGATCCATTAGGTTGGCTAATAACTTCATCAACCCATTCTTCGTTTAACTGTCGGGTCAACACTGATTTATTGTTACTCGAAATAATACTGCCTTGATTATCAATAACATAATGAACTGTCCCATCAAATTTATGGATATTTTCAAATGCTTCATCAAATATTTCATCCCTAAACTGCAAAAGCAATATGGGTTCATCTATGTCCTCTGATAGCCTTTTTCTATTAACGTATCCTTCACTATTGAACCTCTTCGTGTCAATGAATACAGGTCTAATTAACCTTGATGCTGAAAACAGTAGGTCATAAGAAAAAGAGATGTTTCTAAACGATTCAAGTTTATACATATCAGCAAACTTGTACGTTGGAATCCATCTCAGACTACCATTGTCATTTGTCGCATCGTAAGCAATTTTCGATTCATAAAAAGCTTCTAACGGTACATACATATTGTCGTTAGAACCGACTGACATCGAAGGCGTCATAAGAAAAGCACTGTATACATAATCAATTCGATCGAAATGGCTTTTTAATACCTTACGTATATCTCTATATAACATTAATTGCTCTAGATCATCTTCTGGGTATCCATTCTCTAAAAGGCTAAACAATGTTTCATCTGTAATCATTGCTTCTGATTCATCTTCAATTAACTGAAATTTTTCACTGAGCATCTCAGAATTATTTTTCAAATCACTATTCAGCGTGACCTCCGCTCCTTCTTCAAGGACATTAGTCATCTGGTTATAGATTACAAACCCAAAAACAAATAATGGGACTATTCCTATCAAAAGCATTAGTAATAACGCTTTCGTCCTAAATTTCGCTCTTGCTATTATAGATTTGAACACTCTTAATACCTCCCATTATCTTCACCCATCTTCGAACATAGTTTTCTGTATTCTTTAGGCGTAACTCCGAGTTCTGCTTTAAATACTCTATTAAAGTATTTTGAATCACTGTAACCAACACTTTCTGCAATTTTATAAATTTTTTCATTGGTACTTATCAATTTCTTTTTTGCCTTATCCAATCGTATACTTAATATATACTTGCTAAAATTAATTCCTGTCTTTTCTTTAAATACAACACTCAGATAAGGGGATGTTAAGTGAACCATTTGAGTAAGCTCTTGCAATGATATATCGTCAGCATAATTTTCACTAATAAATGCTAAAATTTCTTCAATCATATTTTCATTTGATCTATGAAGCTTTTTCATTCTATCAACTGAAAAACCAATAAGCCAGTTGGTCACTTCCCCTTTCAAAGTAACCAACTTAGAACTTTTATCAATAATGCTTCTCAAAACTCTTTCGTCGTTTTTTTGTGTTGTATTGTCTGATCCGAAGTTTATTTCACTTACAATTTCCATTAAAATCTTGTGTACTATATCTTTTAATATATAAGGATCAATGTACCCATCAAGTAGTAACTCTTTAATCAGATTATTGAACGTTACCATTATTTGCTTACTATTATTTGAAATTATCATTTTTTTCAAACAAACTGCTTCATTCATTTTTGAATTATGAGGATTGTCAGAAAAAAGTGTTGTAGCCTTAGTAAATATAATTTTTTTATCAGAATAAAAACTCATTAGCAAAGTTCTCTTAAGTATCTCAGTTGTTTTTTTATTGTATGCCGAGAAATCAATTACCTTATGATATATTGCACAGTACCATGTAATATCCACAGATTGTTCAAACTTTCTGAAACTTTTTAGCAGTTGAACTTGTAGTTTGTTTTTATCAGGGAATGCTTGATCTTTAAGAAAAATCAGATGGTAAACTAAACCTGTTTGTTGCTGATCATAAAAAGTGATACCTGATCCTCTACCTATCGCTTTTGAAACATTTCTCAATTCATTTTTTATTTCATGGCGAAAATCTATATTTCT
>Ga0314774_1000682_pt1 | contig 25228 bp, 23 predicted proteins | sample MetaGCBIA2018_FD_204515 | JGI IMG/M metagenome (GOLD analysis project Ga0314774, IMG submission 204515) | Cryopeg brine microbial communities from Beaufort Sea near Barrow, Alaska, United States - CBIA 2018 | ecosystem: Environmental > Aquatic > Marine > Coastal | place: USA: Alaska | collected...
CTCAACGAGCGTCCACGAAAGACCCTCGATTGGGATACTCCGGCCGAGCGTCTCCATGCTTTACTGAATACGAAGTAAGCCAGTGTTGCGACGATGGCTAGAACTCAAGCGTGGGAAGGATGGCTGTATTTGGCCACCGTCATCGACGCCCACTCCAGGCGTGTCATCGGTTGGGCCATCGCCGATTCCCTTGCGTGCCGACCTCGTCTGGGTATGGCACTCTGAATTGGCCCCACCCTCGACCGACCCGTAGCGTTCTCTTTGTCGACCAAGACGAAGAGAACGGGAACGGGTTTGAAAGAGAGATCGAGAGTGAAGCAATTCGAGCGTATCCGTCGTGATGCGAGAGAAAAAGATGTGTCCGTTAGAGAGCTGGCCCGGGTCCACGGCGTGCATCGGCGCACCGTGCGTGTCGCGTTGGCGGACTCGACACCCCCGCCGCGGAAGGCGCCCGTGAGGGTGGCCCCGGCCATCGGGCCGTGGCTGGAAATCGTCAGGGCGTGGTTGGTCGCTGACCTGGACGCGCCGCGCAAGCAACGTCACACGGCCAGGCGGGTCTGGCAACGACTGGTCGACGAGCACGGCGCGACCGTGGCAGAGTCCACCGTCACTCATGCGGTGGCGAAGATCCGGCGGGAGCTGATCGGCACGCCGGTCAATGTCGCGGTCCCGCAAACTCATGCTCCGGGGGCTGAGGCCGAGGTTGATTTCGGTGAGTTCCAGGCCCTGATCGGCGGGATCATGGTGAAGCTGTTCATGTTCGTGCTGCGCCTGTCGCACTCAGGCAAGGCCGTGCACGTGGCCTATGCGAACCAGACGCAGGAGTCGTTTCTGGATGGGCACAACGTTGCCTTCGAACGTCTCGGCGGGATCCCGTCGAAAATGATCCGTTACGACAACTTGACCCCGGCAGTGATCCGGGTCGCGTTGGGGCGGGAAAGGGTGGAAAACCCGCGATTCATTGCCATGAGATCTCACTACGGGTTTGACTCGTTCTTTTGTATCCCGGGAATCGAGGGAGCCCATGAGAAGGGTGGTGTCGAGGGCGAAGTTGGCCGGTTCCGCCGCCGTTGGCTCACCCCGGTGCCCGAGTTCGACTCCCTGGCAGATCTGAACGAGTACATGGCTGCCTGCGAGGAGAAGGATGAGCATCGGGTGATCTCCTCCCGCCCGGTCACCGTCGGGGCGGCGGCCGCGGCGGAGGCACCGGAACTGTTGGGGCTGCCATCGGACGTTTTCGAGGCCGGCCCCACTGTCTCGGTCAAGGCCAACCACAAGGCCGAGGTCTGTGTCCGGCAATGCTATTACTCCGTGCCGGTCACCTACGCGGGCCGACGGATCAGTGTCCGGGTCGGCGCGGGCCTGATCGAGGTCTTCGCCGAGGGGAAGCGAATCGCCGAACACGTGCGTGCCGTGCATAAGTACGCGCACGTGCTCGAGCTCGATCATTACCTGGAGGTCCTCACCCGCAAACCCGGTGCAATGGCCGGGGCCACGGCCCTGGTCGCGGCCCGTGCCAGTGGCGCTTTCACTGCCACCCATCAACGGTTCTGGGACAAGGCCCGGCACCAGCTCGGTGACGGCGCCGGGACGCGGGCACTGATCGGGGTGCTGCTGCTGGCCCGAACCCTGCCAGCCGCGCCGGTGATCGCAGCCATGGAAGCAGCGATTGCCGCCGCCGATTATAACCCCGATCATCTGGCGATCGCCGCCCGCGCGAACGCGGCCTTCCCGCCCGCGCTCACTCGTTTGCCGGACGAGCTCACGGACAGGATGATGCATCTTCCCGAACGCCAAGCACCATCATTGGCCGGATACGATCAGCTGCTGGTAGGTGCCCGGTGAGCCCGGCAGGAGCGCGCCCCTCGCTGGCGGGTATGAGCGAAGCCGCCGCGGCGGCAGCGATCAGTGCCGTGTGCAAGACGCTCTACCTCTCCGGGACGGCGAAGATCGCCGCGTCGATGGCCGAGGAAGCGGCACGAGCCCGGCTCAGCCATCAGGGTTACCTGGCCGAGGTGCTGACCTTTGAATGCGATGAGCGCGAGGACCGGCGGCGAGATCGGCGGGTCAAGGAAGCCAAGTTCCCACGGTCCAAACGGCTTGAGGACCTTGACCTGACCCAGATACCGGATCTGCCGCCGGCAACGATGACGCAACTGGCCGGTGGTTCCTGGATCGATGCCGGTGAACCGCTTGTGCTGCTCGGCGATTCCGGGACCGGGAAAACGCATCTGCTCATCGGCTTGGGCACTGCCGCCGCCGAACAAGGTCGCCGCGTCCGGTATATCACCACCGCGGCGCTGGTCAACGAACTCGTCGAGGCCGCCGATAAAAAAGAACTATCCCGACTCGTCGGCAAATACGCCCGCCTGGACCTGCTCTGCCTCGACGAGGTCGGCTACGTCAAACTCGATACCCACGGGGCGGAACTGCTGTTCCAGATCATCACCGCACGAGAAGAGAGAGCATCCATCGCCTGCGCCTCGAACGCGAACTTCAGCGAATGGGGCCAGACCTTCACCGACCCGCGCCTGGCGGCGGCGATCGTTGACCGGCTGACATTCCGTGGCCACATCATCAATACCGGAACCGATTCCTACCGGCTCAAATCCACCAGGCAAGCACAGAAAGGATAACCCGCCGCACCTAGCGGCAACCGAGAAACCCCATACCCGGGGTGGGGCCAAATCAAACGACTAACCCGGGGCCAAATCAACTTGCTATTCCCAAGCTTAGTCTCTGGATGCGATGCCCAAGTTCCGATCGAGGCGACGGCGTCTAGCCCGGTGAATGCCATATTCGCGGAAGGTCAAGAAGACGATGAAAATGTCGAACACCGTCAAGAGAAGCAAAGCCCAAGAGAAGGCCACAACGAGCTCATATCCCTGATACGCGATGAACAAGAGAAGAAATGCGATCAGCCACGGATACGCCCAGAGACGATCGCGAAGCACAGCCCACACGAGGACGACTTTCACCACTCCGTGCAGGAGAAGGTAGAACGCACCAAACAGTGCAACCGACACGTTGAGACCGGCCACCAGATTGAGCAAGCTATTCGCGATGAAATCCCGCGGGTCTTCCGAGAGTTCATGCAGAGTCAGAAACCGCGCGATAGCACCGATCTGTGCGGGAGTGATGACCAGCAATAAAACGCCGCCGACGAGTTCAAGCACACCATCTAAGCCTTTGAGGATCAGGCTGACATAGAACACTCGATCAAGCAGAGTTAGTCGTGGCTCGGGTGTGCTCATGAATCGACCTCTCGGTTGACCATCGTTACGGTGGCCGGTGCAAAGAAGACTATTCGCTGAGTGTTGGAGTTGGCTCGATTGCCAACCGAGTCAAGCAGTACCGAGGTGCCGCATGCAGTGGCCGCGGCCGATTAAACGGGAACTGACCAGCTTTTTGCGGAGACGGAGAGATTTGAACTCTCGGTACCCTTACGGGTACTCCACCTTAGCAGGGTGGTGCACTAGGCCGGACTATGCGACGTCTCCAGACGTACTCAGCAATCATAACCGCTCAAGAGCGTTACGACGAACCGAGCCGAACGGTGGCCGGTTTAGTAGTTGTTGGTTACCGAGCAGCTGTAGGTTGCTGCGCTTTGACCGCGGATGTCGAGCACTTCAAGCTCGCCGTCAACGGGCGCTGTTGTCGCGGTTGAGCCTTCGGTCGCTTCCGGCGCGGGCTCGGCCACAGGAGCATTCGGGTCAAGCTCTGCACCCTGACCATCGGTAGCTTCTTCGAGGCCGAAGGGCTGATCCGCGAGAACTAGGTCCATCATCTGATCGCCGAGGTACTCGTTGGGCCGAACCTTGCCCTCGTAAACACCCGAACTGCCGGTTGTTCCTGGGTACTGCACGAACTGAATCCGATCCAGCGGGATGTCTTTCAGCGCAAGAGCAATGGACACCATTGTGGGAATATCGGAAAGACCCTTCGACAGCTGCATGTTAGTGATGGCAGCATCCGCAAGGTTGTATAGCTTTTTGTAGTCGCCGAGCGTTTCTGAACTCTTGAGGGTGCGAACCAGCGATGAGAGGTACACCTGCTGTGAGCTGATGCGGGTGAGGTCGCTGCCGTCGCCAACACCGTGACGTGAACGCAGGAAGGCGAGAGCTTTCCAGCCCGAAAGGCTGTAGGTGCCCGCCTCGGGAAGGTTAATGCCGGTGTACGGGTCGATGAGCGGGCCGTTGATGCAGACATCCACACCGCCGATCGCGTTCGTCATCTGGATGACGCCGTCGAAAGTGATGATTCCGGCGAACTGAATGTCAAGGCCGGTAAATTCTGAAAGTGTCAGCGCAACACACGGAAGGCCGCCATGCGAGAGGGCAGTGTTGAGCGCCTCAGTTGAGTAGTACTTGTTGTATTCGCCATCGGCACTTGGGCACTCAGGAATGCCCATCACCATGTCTCGCGGAAAGCTGATGGCGACCGCAGATTGGCGGTCGGCCGCTACATGCAAAACCATGTTGACGTCGTTGAGTTCACCCGACGCGTCTTCAGTTGTTCCGCCGATGCCGCCCTGACCCGCGCGGGTGTCACTACCGGCAATAAGAATGTTGAATCCACCCTCATAGCTGCCGATCTGGGGCAGAGGACCATCGGTTTCACCAATGAGCGAAACGATGTCGCGCTGGCCGTAAATGCTGTCGAATGCGACGGCTCCGACCGCGGCACCACTGACCATCAACACAGCAAGCGATGCGGCAACGATTTTCGCAATCGATCCCCAGGGGCCCGGCTTCTTCAACCGGCCGTGACGTGCCAAGCCTTGCACCGTCGGCGCTTTTTTTGATTCAGCACGAACAACAGAGCGCGAGCGCAGTTCTGCGCGCGGACGAAGTTCACTCATCGCACTCCCCTTTCATTCACCGAATACACGACATGACACGCAGTGCGGAGGGCGTGGGATTCGAACCCACGAGACATCTCTGCCCACCAGTTTTCAAGACTGGCTCCATCGGCCGCTCGGACAGCCCTCCCTGTATAGCGCAAGTTCAGAGTGTAACGGATCGATGCATGCTGTACCTGAATGGCAGGCCAGAACGCGCGGACTGGGGGTAGTGGTCTTATTCGAGCATCCGCAGCGCCGCCCACACCTCAAGCCGCCCCTCGAGCGACTCCAAATCGAGCGTCAGAATGCTCGCCGCTTGGTCTATCCGCGACCGCACCGTGTGTCTATGCACCCCCAGTTGTGCGGCTGTCGCACCCCACGAGCAGTCGTGCGCGAGCCAGGAGCGCAGCGTATCCACGAGGGCAGTCGAATGCTCGGCATCGAAGGAGACGAGTGGCGTAAGCACCCGGTGCGCCACCTGCTCAGCACCCGCCGAATGCAGCACCCCGAGCATCCCGGTGCCAGCAATGTCAGAGAAGTCTGCCATGCCGACACTCCCCCGTGATGCTCGCAGGGCACTGGATGCCCGACCCAATGCGGCGCCCAACTCGGCATAGTCTGCGGCGGCCGCGCTGCCGGCGCTGAGCCCGTGAGCAGTGACGAGTTCCGCTACCGCCTGCTGCCCGGAGCCGTGTCCGGCGAGCACGACGGTCAGTTCGCCACGCACCCCAAAGAAGACCTGCCCGTCACTGTCGAGGGCGAGCAGTTCGAGGGCGTCAAGCACGAAGTGGCTGCCGAAATCACGCGGGAACGCAATGACGCTGAGCGGTGCGGTTGGCAACTCTCCCCACATCTCGGCGGCCCCTGCGCGAGCGGCACGGACGTTGCCGGTGAGTAGCAATTCGAGCAGTGCGGTGCGCATGTGTCCGCGCGCTGCTTCGAGTTCGCGATTCTGTTCAAGCGCGAGAGTCGCCAACGCGATCACGCTCGTCACGAGCTCATTCTCGGCGCGGTCGAGCGGCACACCACGCCCCAACGCAAGTGCTCCCCGCAACTGCCCACTGTGCCCTAAGGTCTGAATCGTCACTTGTCCAGAGTCGAGAGTGAGGCTCGTGGATGACCGGCGCCCCTTGCGCAAAGCCTGAGCCACCTCACCTCGCACTGACGCACCGAAACGATCCTCCGATAGCCGCTGCAGGGGAACGGGAACGGGGTTTCCTGTCGTGTCGAACAGCCCAACCCAGCACGACAGCTGCCGTTCGAGCTCAAGCAGAATCGACCGCAACCCGTTTGGCTTGAGTGCCGCCCGCGAGATCGCCTTGTGAGCGGAAATTGACCATTCCATGCGCCGACTACGTTCGGCTGCAATCTGGTCGGCAACCTCGCGGATGACCGCGATAAAGGGAACACGGTCAGGTACATCGATGAGAGGGAGACCTGCACGTTGGCACGCTTGGGCAAGCCCGGTCGGCATGCCTTGATGCAGGAAGCGAGTCGCGAAACCGAGGCCGACTATCTCCGCCTCGACGAGCCGTGCAACATAGCTGTCGTAGTCGTAGCGTTCGGCGGCCGCATCGAAACCGAACTGCGCACCGTCAGTGAGCAGCACATTGCCGGCGCTGAGAAAAGGAGTGGGATCGTCGAGGTCTGAGCTGTGCACCCAAGTAATGGGGAGTGTCATCCGCTCGGGGTCAGGCGCACCGTCGCCCGCAACGCTCAGACGCAGGTGCTTCTTCTCGAGCAGCCACTCAATTGTGGGGAGCATCAGCTTCTTCGCCTTTCGATAGACTCCTCACATTATGTCGAAGAAATGCCGCATTGCTATACAAATTGGTAGCGGCTTAACGGCGCCCGCGCGCAATAGTGGAGTATCAGCCTCGCCGACGAAAGGTGCCCCATGAACTCCGCGCCCGCATCCAGCAATCCCAGCAACGCCGAAACCGTCGCGCTAGACCGCACTCACGTGTTTCATTCCTGGTCGGCGCAGGGCGCGCTGAAGCCGATGGTGATCGAGGGTGGACTCGGCAGCACCGTGTGGGACAACGAGGGAAACGAGTATCTCGACTTCTCAAGCCAGCTCGTCAACGTCAACATCGGGCACCAGCATCCGGCAGTGATCGAAGGCATCAAAGCTCAGGCCGACCTCATGGCGACAGTCGCCCCGGCGCACGCCATCCACATCCGAGGCGAGGCAGCCCGCAAAATCACCGACCACGCGCCCGAGGGCATGAACAAGGTCTTTTTCACCAACGGCGGGGCGGATGCCAACGAAAACGCGATCCGGATGGCTCGCCTTCACACCGGTCGCGACACGATCATTTCGACGTACCGGTCGTACCACGGGAACACCGGATCAGCGATCGTTGCCACCGGTGACTGGCGTCGGATTCCTAACGAATACTCACGAGCCCACGTTCACGTGTTCGGGCCCTACGAATACCGTTCCGAATTTTGGGCCGACTCGCCCGAGCAAGAATCCGAGCGCGCCCTGCACCACCTCGAGCGCACCATCCAGGCCGAAGGTGCTGACTCTATCGCCGCGATCCTGCTCGAAACCATTCCCGGCACCGCTGGCGTGCTGATGCCGCCGCCCGGCTACCTCTCCGGCGTGCGCGCGATCGCCGACACGTACGGCATCCTCATAATCTTGGATGAAGTGATGGTCGGCTTCGGTCGCACCGGCAATTGGTTCGCCTTCGACGCGTTCGACATCAAGCCCGACCTCATCAGCTTCGCGAAAGGCGTCAACTCGGGCTACATCCCCGTCGGCGGCGTCATCATCTCTGACGAAATCGCGGCAACCTTCGACGAACGCGTCTTCCCCGGCGGCCTCACCTACTCAGGCCACCCCATCGCTGCCGCATCCATCGTCGCCTCCATCACCGCAATGGAGGAAGAGGGCATCGTAGAGAACGCCGCCATGATCGGCCGCGACCACATCGCCCCTGGCCTTGCCGCCCTCGCCGCCAAGCACGACTGCATCGGCGAAGTGCGCGGAACCGGAGTGTTCTGGGCAATGGAACTCGTTGCCGACCGCAACACTCGCGAACCACTCAGCGCGGCACACATGGGTCAGCTCAAAGGCGCGCTCGTGAAGCGCGGACTCCTGCCCTTCGTCGTCGACAACCGCATCCACGTCGTGCCGCCCGCCGTCGTTACACCCGAAGAAGTCGCGCGTGCCATGGCCATCTACGACGAGGCGTTCAGCGAACTCTAAAAAGCGTCGAGAGGTGCCTAAGCCGTGCGCGACGCGAAAGCGTCAAGAACGAGAGCGGCACCATCATTGAGGTCGCTCTCGGTGACCTCGTTGCCTGCCGCACGCACGTCATCCGGTGCCTGCCCCATAGCAATACCGCGACCGTGCTTGGCAGCCCATTCGAGCATGTCGAGGTCGTTGCGCCCATCACCCATGGCGAGCACTAGTGTGCGCGGGATGCCGAGCCGTGAACGCACATTCTCGAGCGCCGTCGACTTGTTGACACCATCGGGAGCAATGTCGAGCCACGCAGTCCAGCCCACGTTATAGCTGACCTTGTGCAGACCCATCCTCTCGACAACCGAGAGGAAATCTTCAACCTGATGCTGTGGGGAAATCACCACAACGCGAGTCGCCTGCACCTTCACGAGCTCGTCAAAGGCAACGTCTTCGCTCACCGATCCGAGCGCGCCGTCCGGAAACTTTCCATTCACAAAGAACTTGCCGGTCTGATCTTCAACCGCATAGTTCGCCGAACCGAGGTGCCTCTTGATGCTCATCAACACCTCGCGGGGGTTGAACATTTCTACGAACTCGCGTCGGTATCCACCCTCGCCCAGAGGATCGCGCTTGAGCGTGATTGCGCCATTCGAGCACACAACATACTCGGGCTTGAGCCCCAGCTTCTGCAAAATCGGCAAGGTCATGGCAACCGAACGACCGGTCGCCAACATGACTTCGTGGCCGGCATCCCGAACCTTCGCGACTGCCGCAATGACAGCGTCGTTCATTTCGCCAGACTCAAGCAGCACCGTTCCATCAATGTCGAGTGCGATCATCCAGCGGTCATGGTGTGCTGCAGTTGTCACGCGATCGGCTCCAATATTTCGAGTCCGCCGAGGTGGGGGCGCAGTGCTTTCGGCACAACGACCGACCCATCGGGCTGCTGGTGTGTTTCGAGAATCGCAACCAACCAGCGGGTGGTTGCCAGAGTTCCGTTGAGGGTTGCGACCGGCGCAGTCTTACCTGTTTCGGTGCGGTAGCGGGTGTCGAGCCTGCGCGCCTGATACGTGGTGCAGTTGGAAGTCGACGTGAGTTCGCGGTAGGCGTCCTGGGTCGGCACCCAAGCCTCGATATCGAACTTGCGTGCGGCGCTGGAACCCAGATCGCCACCGGCAACATCAATCACGCGGTAGCTGAGCTCGCACGCCTGCAGCATCGATTCTTGGAACGCCAGCAACCGCTCGTGCTCATCTTGCGCATTCTCGGGCAGCACATAGCTGAACATTTCGAGCTTATTGAACTGATGAACACGCAGGATGCCGCGGTTGTCCTTGCCCGCCGAGCCAGCTTCGCGGCGGTAGCACGTCGACCAGCCCGCATAGCGCAACGGGCCCTTCGAGAGGTCAAGAATCTCGTCAGAGTGGTAGCCAGCGAGCGCAACTTCACTCGTACCCGTGAGGTAGAGCTCATCGGCGGGAAGGTAATAGACCTCGTCTGAGTGCTCACCGAGGAACCCGGTGCCGGCCATAATTTCTGGTCGAACAAGGGTGGGGGTAATGAGCGGAACAAAGTCACCGGCGATAGCGCGGTCGAGGGCCATGTTCATGAGGCCAAGTTCGAGTCGCGCGCCGACACCTTTAAGGAAGTAGAAGCGACTGCCCGATACTTTCACCCCGCGGGGGATGTCGATGGCTCCGAGCAGCTCGCCGAGGTCGGCGTGGTCACGCGGTTCAAAATCAAATGTTGCGGGGGTGCCAACCTCGCGCACGAGTTCCCAGTCATCCTCGCCACCGATAGGAACACCGTCGAGAGTGATGTTGCCGAGTGCGCCAACGATGCGGGTGAACTCTGCCTCAGCCTCGGTAGACACCTGCTGGGCAGCTTTCACGCGAGCTGCCAACTTTTGGGCTTCAGCGACGAGCGCCTTCTTCTCTTCTGACGGCGCCTGAGCAACCTTCTTACCGAAGCTATTTTGCTCAGCGCGGAGTGTCTCGAATTCGCCGATGCTGGCGCGACGGGTGTGGTCGGCGGCAATAGCGTCGTCAACCAACTGAACCGAGGCTCCGCGGGCGATTTGCGATTGCCGCACTGCATCAGGGTTTTCTCTAAGAATTTGGGGGTCAATCACCCCTACAGCTTACCGATTGATGGCGTAGCGTTTATCTGTGCGCACCCCCCGATCGTCGAAACGCAAAGCTGCAGTTGTTTACAACCCCATGAAGGTGGATCTCGCGAGGCTGAAGAAGACGGTCAATGCTGCAGCGAAGCGAGCCGATTGGGCTGCGACCCTCTGGTTTTCGACGACTGAAGCAGACTCTGGCCAAGGGGTCACCGGCAGCGCAATCCGTCACGGTGCTGACGTCGTGCTCGCGGCGGGAGGTGACGGCACAGTGCGCGCCGTGGCCGAAGCCCTGCGCGGCAGTGGAGTCGCGATGGGCGTTGTGCCTGTGGGCACCGGAAACCTGCTTGCCCGCAATCTTGATCTGCCCACCGGCAACATCCGTGAGAGCGTCGAGATCGCCTTCAACGGCCAAGACCGCCCCCTTGACTTGGGAATGGTCGAGATTGTGCGCAGCAACGATGATCACGAAGAGCACGCCTTCTTAGTGATGGCGGGTCTAGGGCTCGACGCCAAGATGATCAAAAACACGAGCACTCAACTGAAGAAAGCGGTCGGCTGGTTGGCCTACGTCGACGGCATCGCCCGATCCATTCCTGAGCTTCAGCCTGTTCGGCTGCGCTATAGCGTCGATGGTGCACCCAACCGATCACTCACTGCGCACACCGTGATCATCGGAAACTGCGGAGCACTGCCTGGCGGTCTCCTGCTGATGCCAGAAGCAAAACCTGACGACGGCATCCTCGATATGGCGGCGCTGGTTCCGCGCGGCCGATTCGGGTGGCTCAATATTTGGAACAAGATTGCTTGGGAAAACGGCGTGCTCCGCAAGAGCGTGATTGGGCGACGCATCATCGACCTCTCGAAAGACGCTCGAGACGTACGTTACGAGACCGGCAAAGACCTCAACATGATTGTCGACAGCCCCGAAGAGTTTCAACTCGACGGCGACGAATTCGGTCTCGCCAAATCAGTGCACGCCTGGGTCGACCCGCTTTCGCTTATTGTGCGGGTGCCGGCCGCTCGTTCGTAGTTGCCGAAGGTTCGTTTGTAGTAATCGCTCGCAACCAGTCGCGAGCTTCAACAAACACGTCGTTGCCATAGCGCGGAGTCACGCTCGTTGCGAGCTTGTCAGCACGCGGGTAGCTGCCCAAGAAGATCACGTTGGGGCTGAAACGCTTGAGCCCCAAGAGTGCATCCGCGACGCGTTCGTCGAGGATGTGGCCCTCAAGGTCAATCACGAAGCGGTATCGTCCGAGTGAATCACCGATCGGTCGCGACTCGATCAAGCTCATGTTGACCCCACGGGTAGCGAACTGTTCGAGCATTTCCAGAAGTCGACCTGGGGCATCATCGGGAAGTTCCACGATGATGCTCGTCTTGTCGGCGCCGGTGGGTTCAGGCAAGACGGTGTGCGAACTCACGAGAACGAAGCGGGTGACCGCGTTCTGGTTGTTGCCGATCTCTGATGCCACAACATCGAGGTCGTAGTGCTCGGTGATACCGGGCGGTGCTACTGCAGCATCCGCCTGATCGGTGTCGAGAAGGGTTGAGGCGGCCGTCACATTCGAGCTCGCGGGTACATGGCCATGGCTCGGCAGATTCGCATCGAGCCAGCGACGGGTCTGCGCGTACGCGACCGGATGCGCGTTCACGATCTTCACGTCGGCGAGCGTCTTGCCTGGCCGTGTCACGAGTACGAAGTTCACTGGCACCAAATATTCGCCAATGATGCGCAGGTTCGGAACGTTCGTCAGCGCATCCTGGGTAGCGCTCACGCCGCCCTCGATCGAGTTCTCGATCGCAATCATCGCGGCAACGCTGCGACCACTCGTCACATCATCGAGGGCTTCGCCCACATTATTGACGCTCCTCCACTGCGCGCCGACAGCATCCGGAACCTGCTTGAGCGCAGCCTCCGTAAACGTTCCGGCAGGCCCCAAATAGCTGTAGCTGGCTGAAGCGGGGCTGGGCGTCGAGGTCATGACACGAGTTTAGGGTGCCAGCGGCTACGCGTAGGCCGGTGCGGCAGGCAACCCAAAGAACTCTTCGAGAGTTTGGATGCCCGTGCTGTGCATTTCGGCGGCGAGCTCCTTGCCAACAAAGCGCAGATGCCACGGCTCATACTCGTAGCCCGTGATGTCGGTCTTGCCGAGCGGATAGCGCACGATATAGCCGTGCTTCCAGCTGTTCGCTGCCAGCCATAGGCCCTGTGGGGTGTCGGCAAAACACTGAATTATCGTGCAGTTGGCGGGCAGCGCGTTCACATCAATCGAGAGGCCGGTCTGATGTTCGCTGTGACCCGGGCGCGCACTCGTGAGATCCGCTGCCTCTTGCCCGAGACTCGAAACCCAGCCCGCATACACGCGCTCCTGAGACCAGTAGCTGCGATAGGAACTCTGGGACTGCATTCCAAGGCCCGTTTCGGCCTCGAAGGCCGCAAACATTTCGACAACTGCGGCAGCGGCATCCGGAGTCAGGTACGGCTCGTAGGCGTAAGCCACGTTTACGAAAACAAGGTTTGGTTCGTAGCTTGTGGGATTGAGTGGCCGCTGCTTGTTGGCGACAACCCACGGGCTGCTCGCGTCGTCATTCGAAAACTTTGCCTTGTCGAAGGTCGGGGTCGGCGTGGGAGTTGGAGTCGGGGTAGGGCTCGGTGTCGGAGTCGTACTTTTCGTTGGCGCAGCCGATGGAGTCGACGCGGGTGTCGGACTCAGCGCGCTAAAAGTCACCGCGGCAGCAATCGCAAACACCGCGATAACTGAAATGGCGATAACGAGCACTCGACGTTTCAATCTGCCAGCAACAGGGGGATGAGAGTCAGACACGCATCGATCCTATTCGCATGCTACTTGCGCGTAATCGAGGGTGCCTCTCGCAGGCATCGCGGGTAGGCTCTGAGCATGGCCAGCGAAGTAATCCACGATCCTGCGATGCACCGCTATGAGTTGCTCGTTGATGGTGTTCAGGCTGGCATTTCCGACTACCAACTGCGCGACGGGGATCTCGTGTTCGTGCACACCGAGATAGACCCGAAGTTCCGTGGGCAGGGTCGCGGTGGCGAACTCGCTAGGGGCGCACTGAACCTGGTCCGCGCCGAGAGCGAAACTCGCGTCATCGCTCGGTGCGAGTTCATAGACCGCTTCATCAGCGAGAACCCAGAGTACCGAGACCTTCTTAGCCGCTAACGGCGAGGGTAAGTGTGAGAGCCAGGCCGCGAAGGGAGTGGTTCACGGAACGCGCTGCAGCCACTCTTCGGTGCCGAACTTCTCGACAACGAGTTGTTGAGCCTGAGCAAGTTCGTCGCTCGTGATTTCGCTTTCGGCGAGCCCGTAAAGAGTGCGGAAGGTACCAACCATGTGGTTCACGATGTCTGCGCGTTCCATTCCTGTCTGTCTGCGCAGTGGGTCAACTCGCTTCTCTGCCGACTTGGTGCCCTTGTCGCTCATCTTCTCGCGACCGATGCGCAAGACCTGCGTCATCTTTTCGCCATCGATGTCGTAGCTCATGGTGACGTGGTGCAGCACTGCTCCTGCGCCGAGTCGTTTCTGGGCGGCGCCACCAATCTTGCCCGTGGGGCTCGCGATGTCGTTGAGGGGTTGGTAGCTCGCGTCAATTCCGAGTGACTTGAGGGCGATAATGACCCACTCATCCAGGAAGGCATAGGAGTCAGCAAACGTCATGCCGTGCACGAGCTCAACGGGCGCATAAATCGAGTAGGTGATGACAGTGCCGGCTTCCATAAACATGGCGCCGCCGCCTGAAATTCGACGAACAACTTCGAATCCAAACTTCTTGGCATTGTCGAGGTCAACTTCGTTGGTGAGCGATTGGAAGCTGCCAATGACGACGGCAGGCCTATCCCACTCCCAAATGCGCAAAGTCGGCTTTCGACGACCGGAGGCGACCTCGTCGGCAAGCACCTGATCCATCGCCATCTGAACTCGAGGCTCGAGGGGTGGGCCGGTCACAATCTGCCAGTCGTAGTCCTTCCAAGTAGTGGCATGCTGCAGGGCGCGACGGATGGCCGTGGCGACAGATTCCGCGGAAAACCCGAGCATGACAGTGCCCTCGGGCAACGCACGCTGAATCGCGGCGGTGACGGTCTTCGCATCAGAGTTAGCGGGGAGACCATTGATGGCGCCGTTGATGTCTTCGAGCGCGTCATCCGGCTCAAGAAAAAAGTCTCCACCGAGCCGGAAGTCGGTGATGGCATCGTCAACAACGTCGAGATCGACCACTACGAGTTTTCCGCCGGGCACCTTGAATTCGCCGTGCATCACTCACCCCTGTCTAGTTGTACTGAATCCAGCCTAATGGGCGGCATTCTCCTGCGGGATCGACCAGTCAAGCGGAGGAACAAACTCGCCATGTCCATGGTCGATCATTCGAGTCCGTAGCCGCATAAAAGCTTCATCGAGCGCCTTAGTTCCGGGGTTGCGAACAATGCCGGTGTGGCTATATTCAAAGACGTTCCACGAAGGCCACACGTGCAAGTGCACGTGGGGAACGCGGTAGCCCTCGAACATCAGACCGACTCGGTCAGAGTTCCACTCTTCGCGCTGGGCGAGCCCAATGAGGCGGCCAACATGGAAGATGTGCATCGCGAGATCCTCGTCAAGGTCACTCCAGCGATCTACCTCGACCCGCGAAATCACGAGCACATGGCCCGGCGAGCGCGGCTCGATGGTGAGAATGGCAAAGACACGGTCATCCGCCCACACAAAGCGCCCTGGCGACCGGCCGTTCAGAATTTCGGTGAAAATTGACGCCATTTATTTGGGCCGTTAAGCTTTGGGTCGTACAGGCGCGAGCCGTACGTCCAGCCAGCCGATCAGGTCGTCGATCACTTCGTCTTTGTTGGTCTCATTGAAGATCTCATGACGGGCACCCGGGTACACGATCGCCTCCATGTCAGTGAGCTTGGAGCGCGTGGCATAGTCCGCCGCCAGCCATTCAATACTCGTTACTCCGCCGAGTGAATCCTCATCGCCGATCATGATCAGCAGTGGGATGTCGCGCTTGATGTTTTTGCTCGGTCGGCCGAACAGGCGCAGGCCGTCGATGGGCCCGAACAGCTTGAGAGCATCCGCATAGAAGGTCAACGGGTCGTTGACGAAGTCTTCGGCAACCTGCGGGTCGCGGCTCAACCATTCATATCCCGTGGTGCCGAGGTCTTTGTGATTGGCGTTGAGGTTGCCGCTATTCATGTGGGAAAAAGTGCGGTGCGCGGTGCCTGTGAGGATCGCGACTTCATATTCGTCAGCGTGCTCGTTGAGTACGTCTTGCACCATGAGTGAGCCCCAGGAGTGTCCGAGAAGGGCAACGGGCAACCCAGGATTCTCTGCCCGAATAATTGCGGTCAGTTCGCGGATGTTCTCGGTCGCGGCACGCAGGCCACCCTTTCCGAGTTTGCCCAACTTGCTCGTATCACCGGTGTACTGATCAAGACCGGTTGCCCCGTGCCCGCGGTGATCGTCGGCGTAGACCGTGTATCCGGCAGCGGCGAGCGCTTGAGCGACGTACTCATAGCGGCGGGCGTGATCGCCGAGGCCGTGAGTGAGCTGGAGTACCGCACGAGCTTTGGGCGACTGCCAGACGTAGTAGTGAATCGTCACTCCGTGGGCGTCCGTGTAGGAGTGGTCAGTCCGTGGCACTGTGAACTTCGGCATTGGGCCTCCTCGCTTGTTCCATAGTACGGCGGCGAGGCCCCCGAGCGCAGATTCTGGGATTTAGTTAGCAAGGCTAATTTGCTAGACTAACGAAAATGCCCGACAGACTAGACGACGAACTCAGAATCGCTCTCATGCGAATCGCTCGCCGCATCCGGCAGCAACGCCACGATGACACCCTCAGCGACAGCCAGCTCTCCGTCCTCTATGTGCTCACCCAGCATGGCGGCAGCACCTTGGCCGCTCTCGCCGAACACGAACGCGTCACGCCGCCCTCGATGAACCGCACCGTCAACTGCCTCGACGAAGAAGGGCTGATCACTCGCTCCAGCTCCCCCGATGACGGACGCAAAGTGCTCATCGAAGCCACGGATGCCGGTTCAGATCTCGTGAACAAGACACGCCAGCGCCGCGCAGAGTGGTTCGCCGCCGAACTCGCGACGTTGACCCCGGCAGAACATGACGCCATCCACGGTGCGATTCCCGTGCTGCTGAAACTGGCCAATTCGTGAGCGCAATGTTTCGCTCGCTCCACGTCTACAACTATCGTCTCTGGACTCTCGGCGCCGTCGTATCCAACACCGGCGCCTGGATGCAGCGCACCGCCCAAGACTGGATCGTACTCACCGAGTTAACCGACCACGACGCGGCGGCGCTCGGGTTTACGATGGCTCTGCAATTTGGACCGCTGCTGTTGCTCATGCCTGTCGCCGGAGTCATGGCCGACCGTTTTGACCGCCGCAAGCTGCTCATGTGGACCCAGTTCAGCCAACTCGTGCTCGCTCTCGGCCTCGGCCTGCTCGTGCTCACCGACCAAGCCCAACTGTGGCAGGTGTACGTTTTCGCCCTGCTGCTTGGCGTTGCCACAGCCATTGATGCCCCCGCCCGTCAAGCCTTTGTTTCCGAACTTGTGAGCGACAAAGATCTCCCCAATGCTGTTGCGCTCAATTCAATGTCGTTCCAGAGTGCGCGACTCATTGGTCCAGCTATTGCCGGGGTTCTTGTTGCCGCAATCGGGGCCGGTCCGGTGTTCCTCGTGAATGCGGCATCCTTCGCCGGAGTTCTCGCCTCTCTATGGTTCATCCGGCGCGCACAATTGTTCCCGGTGGCCAAGCTGGGGCGGGCGAAGGGCCAGATTCGGGATGGGTTGCGTTATGTGCGCCGTCGACCAGACATCCTGATTGTGCTCGTCATGGTCTTTGTCGTGGGAACCTTCGGGTTCAACTTCCCGGTATTCATCTCGACGATGGCCACGGCAGAGTTCGGCAAGGGTGCCGCCGAGTTCGGGCTGCTCTCCTCCATGATGGCCGTCGGGGCAATTGTCGGCTCGCTGCTGGCCGCGCGCCGCGAGCGCGCACGCATTGGCGTTGTGATCGTCGGCTCAGCGTTCTTCGGGTTGGCCTGCTTGCTCGCCGCCGTCGCCCCGAGTTACTGGACTTTCGGTGCTGCCCTCACCATTATCGGCGTCTTCTCCCTCACCATGATGACCACCGCGAACGCGTACGTGCAGTCGTCAACAACGCCCATAATGCGTGGCAGGGTCATGGCGCTGTACATGGCAATTTTTGCCGGCGGCACCCCGATTGGTGCACCGATTGTCGGCTGGGCGGCCAACGAACTCGGCGCACGCTGGGCGCTCGGCATCGGAGCCCTTTCCGGTCTACTCTCCGCGGCACTCGCGATCGCTTGGCTTGTTTACAGTCGCGGGATGCGGGTTGGCCGTGTGCCCGAAAGGCGCTTCCGCTTGCGGCTGCGCTTCCCCCCGGAGCCAACGGCCGACGAAGAACGCGAGTTTGCGACGCAAGAAATCGCAATCGTCGAAAGTACTACGCGCCGCACCAGCTAGCGGGAGTGAGGGGCGGATGCTCGCGGCAGACCGCCCCTCACGCACCGACTTTTGGGATGAAAGCTAGGCCTCGCGGGTGATCTCCACGCTCACGAACAGCTTCGAGCCGAATGGTCCGGCATACACTCCGCGCAGCGGTGGCACATCGTTGTAGTCGCGACCGCGACCAACCAGAACATGTCGGTCACCGATGTCGATCAGGTTCGTCGGGTCGTAGCCACGCCACTGCCCGTTGCAGAACCATTCGATCCACGCGTGAGACTCACCAGTGACGGTCTCGCCAATCGCGGCATCCGGCTTTGGGTGCAAATATCCCGAAACATATCGGGCGGGGATGCCCGCTGAACGCAGCGCGCCTAACGCCAGGTGCGCAATGTCCTGACAGACACCCTTGCCACCGGTCCACGCTTCTGCCGCGGTCGTTGCTACACCCGTAACGCCGCTCATGTATTCGATTGCGTTACCGATGGCCATCGAGATCTGCAGCGCACTCTCGCACGCATCGGCAGACTTCGAGGCAATGTCTTGTGCGAGCGCCACAACCTCAGCCGGTGGTTCGGTACGACGCGTCTGGCTGAGGTTCTCGACAGCTTCCATCGACAGCTCGGCCGTGGCTGCAAGCTCATCCCACCCCATGCCCTCAGGCTCGTGCTCGCGCTCGTGCACCTCGACGAGACTCGTCGCCGTAAGCGACAACTCCTTGTGGCCGGTGAGCACTTCGAACGAGGCAACCCGCGAACCCCAATAGTCGACGTAGTTGCTTTGACTCGACAGGGGCAAAATCTCCAAATTCGAGAACAGCACGAGTTGGCCCTCAACGCTGGCGGGCAGCATCCGAGCCTCGTTATAGGACGCTGTAACTTCGCCGCCGTAACTGAAACCCGTGGAGTGAACGATTCTTAAACGTTTCATGAGATCTCTCCGACCCACTCGGGAGCAGCATTTGTGGGGAAGTAACGGTGACGCACCGCTTCGGATGCCGCACTGGTCGCTGCCTGAACGCGATCCATGTGCAGCGGTAGATCATCAAGAATCTCGGCGATCGGGCGGTATTCAAGCTCGCTGCGAATTTTACCCAGCAGTCGTTGCGCGTCATCGGCAACTCCCACCCGATTCATGCGGCGAGGCTCGAGCTCGCGCATGCAATCTTCCGCTCGAGACACCGAGAATAGGATGCTGCGCGGGAATAGGCGATCAAGCAGCAGAAACTCCGCAGCGTTACTCGCACTCGGCACACCACGATAGGTGCGCAGGTAGGGCTCATAGGCACCACACGACCGCAAGATCGTGGTCCACGATGGGCCACTAGCTTCGGTGAGGCTTCGAGTAGCCAGAAGGCGCGCCGTCATGTCTGCGCGCTCAAGACTGCGACCTAGGGTAAAGAACTGCCAGGCCTCATCGCGGCTTGTCGCCGACTCAATGATGCCGACCGCCAGAGCGCTGCGTTCGCGGACCCAGGAGAAAAAGTCGCTGACCTTATCTTCTGAAATGCGACGCGGCATCCGAGCTCTGGTCGTGTTGAGGCACTCCCACAGCTCAGTCGAGACGATTTCACGAGCCCGACGAGCGTTCTCGCGAGCGGCACCGAGCGAGTATGCAATTGATGCGGGCTCAGACCGATCGACCGCAAGAATTGTGAGCACATCTCTACGGGTGAGGACGGCATCGGCGGGAGCTTCGCTTCCCATCACACTCAAGAGTGCGCGGCAGGCGTCGTCTTCTTCGATCCAGGGGTCTTCAAGCAACAGCTGGAGGTGAACGTCGAGGATGCGAGCCGTTCCGTCGGCACGCTCGATGTAGCGTCCGATCCAGAATAGCGATTCTGCGATGCGGCTCAGCATGATTGACCACCCTCGATGTCGGCATTCTGCTGTTGCTGTTCTTCTTGACGTCGTCGCTGACTGAGCCCACGGGTGCTGCCGTGATCTTCAGCGTGGTCGTCGTGTGCGCCAGCTTCAAGCAACATTTCGGGAGTGATCACAGTAATTGCTTCCGTGTCAGCCTGGCCTTCAACAAGGCCCTGCATGCTGCTCACGGATCCAGCAATCTGTTCACGCCCAACAACCCAGGTGTCTTTCGAGCCACCACCCTGTGAGCTGTTGACGACGAGCTGGCCTTCTGGCAGAGCCACACGGGTGAGTCCGCCAGGCAGTACCCACACATCACTTCCGTCATTGACGGCAAAGGGGCGAAGGTCGGCGTGACGCGGGCGCATGCCGTCATCAACAACCGTGGGAATAGTCGAGAGCTGCACGACCGGCTGCGCGATCCATCCCCGGGGATCTTTGCGCAACTGAGTCTTCAGCGTCGCCAGCTCCTCCTTGGATGCGGCTGGGCCAATCACAAGACCCTTACCTCCTGATCCGTCGACCGGTTTCACCACCAGCTCATCGAGCCGGTCGAGAACCTCTTCGAGGGCACCCGGATCTTCAAGTCGCCAGGTTTGCACGTTAGGGATGATCGACTTTTCGCCGAGGTAGTACTCGGTGAGGTCAGGCAGGTAGGTGTAGACGAGTTTGTCGTCAGCGACACCGTTTCCGACCGCGTTGGCGATCGTGACGTTGCCGAGGCGTGCCGCCAGCATCATGCCGGGACTACCGAGCATGGAGTCAGCACGGAACTGCAGCGGGTCGAGAAACTCGTCGTCAACCCGACGGTAGATCACATCGACCCTGGTGGGGCCGGCAGTGGTGCGCATCCAGACGCGGCCGCCAGAACAAAAGAGGTCACGACCTTCCACGAGCTCGACACCCATGAGGCGAGCGAGCAGCGTGTGCTCGAAGTAGGCGGAGTTGTAGACGCCGGGGGTGAGCACCACAACGGTGGGCTCTTCGATGCCGCCTGGTGCGCTCGCGCGCAACGCCTGCAACAGTTTGTGCGGGTAGTCGCCGACGGGGCGAACGCGCATCGAAACGAACAATTCGGGCAGGGTCTGGGCCATCACTCGACGGTTCGAAATGACGTAGCTCACACCGCTTGGCACTCGAACGTTGTCTTCGAGAACGCGCCACGCGCCAACCTCATCGCGGATGAGGTCGATACCGCTGACCTGAATACGCACGCCGTTTGGCGGTTCGATTCCGGCTGCCTGACGATGGAAGTGGCTCGATGAGGTGATGATCCGAGCGGGAATCACTCCATCTTTGATGGCGTTCTGAGGCCCGTAAATGTCGGCGAGGAACGCTTCGAGCGCCCGCACGCGCTGCTGGACTCCGCTCTCGACCTGTTTCCATTCCGAGAGGTCGATGACCCTGGGTACTGGGTCAAGGGGGAAGGGTCTCTCTTCACCGGCAAAGTCGAACGTAACGCCCTGAGCAAGGTAGCTGTCGGCAAGCGCTTCTGTGCGACCGTGGAGCTCTTCTTGCGTCATTTGTGCGAGCGCGTCGTGGATCTCTTTGTAGGGGCGACGTATCTCGCTGTCGGCAGAGAACATCTCATCCCACGCCGCTGGTCCGGTGCGTTTGGAGGCGCTTGATGTGTATCCGTCAAACAAATCTGCCATTTACAGAGCCTATGCTCCCGGGGTAATTTCCGCTTGGCAGTGGGTCGATTACTGCAGATCGACGCACACAATTTACAGTTAAGTAATGCCCAACACCCTCCCTACTATTCTTGTTCTCCCCGGCGGAGGGTATTCCCGACTCGCACCCCACGAAGGCGAGCCCGTTGTTGCATGGCTGCGATCGATCGGCTGGAATGCTCGCGTTGTTGAGTACCCCATCGCCACGAAACATCCGGCTCCGTTGCTGGCAGTTCAATCCGAGATTGTAAAAGAGCGCGCTGAAGGCGCCACAATCGTCGGCGTTCTGGGGTTCTCAGCTGGCGGGCACCTCGCGGGTCATGCCGCCGTCGCCCCCATTGCGAAGCCAGAAGAGCGGCCCGATTTTGCCGTGCTCGGCTACCCCGTTGTCACGATGACGGGCGAGACTCATGCCGGCTCGCGGGAAAACCTGATCGGCCTAGATGCCAATCAGTTGCTGCGCGAAGACACCTCGCTTGACCTGCTGGTCACGAAGGCCACGCCACCGATGTTTATCTGGCACACGGCCACCGACGAACCGGTTCCCGTTGACAAGCACTCCTACCCGCTCGCTGCTGCGCTCGCTGCTGCCGGCGTGCGCCACGAACTGCACGTCTTCTCTGACGGAGCACACGGTCTCGGGCTAGCCGAAGGCACCCCGGCCGAAGCATGGCAGTCGCTGTGCGAGATCTGGTTGAGCTCGCAGCGCTAGCGACGACTACTTGCAACGGGGTGCCTGCCTTCACCGGCAGTCATGCCCTGTTTCAAAGTTGCCCATCGGCGTTGGGGGAACATCCGCTAGTTTCGCCCGCAATCGAATCATTTTTGTAGGAAAACTGCAGAAAATGCGGCCCGAGCCATTACCTCTTCGACTATGCGCGAACGCGAGATACCATGGCGCGCATGAGCCCATACCAGCCTCCTGTCAAAGACATCGCCTTTCTGCTTGAGCACGTAGTGGGGTACCCAGACATTGCCGCGCTGCCCGGTTTCGAACACGCCGATCTCGACACCGTCGTGGGAATTTTGGAGGAGTGCGGCAATTTCATGGCCAAGGTCGTTGCCCCGACGAACCGCGCCGGCGACAAGGAGGGAGCACGTTGGCAACCTGATGGTTCCGTCGTCACCCCGACCGGCTTCACAGAGGCATACCAGCAGTACGTGGAGGCGGGCTGGGGCTCTGTGCCGTTGCCTGAGGAGTTCGGCGGTGGCGGATTCCCACGGACCGTCGGCTTGATCATCCAAGAGATGATGATGTCCGCGAACTTGGGCTTCTCTCTCTGTCCGCTGCTCACCCAGGGAGCGATTGAAGCGCTGCTCCATTACGGCGATGACGAGCTCAAGCAGCGATATTTGCCGAAGATGGTCACCGGCGAGTGGGCCGGCACCATGAACCTCACTGAGCCGCAGGCTGGTTCAGATGTCGGTGCACTGACGACGCGCGCGGTGCCCCAAGACGACGGTACCTACGCTATCTCCGGCCAGAAGATCTTCATCACGTTCGGCGACCACGACCTCTCCAAGCAGATCGTGCACCTGGTGCTCGCTCGAACCCCGGGCGCGCCGGAGGGTACCCGCGGCATCTCCTGCTTCATCGTGCCGAAATTCCTCGTGAATGACGACGGATCGCTCGGTGAGCGCAACCCGGTGCACACAGTATCGATCGAGCACAAGATGGGTATCCACGGTGCCCCCACCTGTGTGCTCTCGTACGAGGACGCCACCGGTTACCTGATTGGCGAGGAGAACATGGGCATGCGCATCATGTTTGTCATGATGAACAGCGCCCGGCTATCAGTCGGTACGCAGGGCCTCGCCGTGGCGGAGCTCGCCTACCAGCAGTCGCTCGAATACGCCAAGGAGCGTCGCCAGGGGCGAGCAATCGGGGCCACCGAAGACTCCGCCATCATCGACTTCCCCGACGTGCGTCGCATGCTGATGACGCAGAAGGCGTCCATCGCCGCTCTCCGCTCCCTGATGCTGCTGAACGCGAGCTACGTCGATCACAGCATGAACGAGCCCGATGAGTCCGTCCGTAAACGGGCGGACGAGATCGCGGGCCTGCTCACGCCGATCTGCAAGTCGTTCGGCACCGATCTCGGCAATGAACTCACGTCTCTCGCCTTGCAGATCCACGGCGGCATGGGCTACATCGAGGAGACCGGCATGGCGCAGCATGTGCGTGATGTTCGGATCGCGGCGATCTACGAGGGCACGAACGGCATCCAAGCCGCCGACCTCGTTGGCCGCAAGCTGGGAGTGCGTGATGGCGCCTCGGTAATGGAGTTCCTGGCCAGCATGCGCGAGATTGATGCGCAACTGGCCGAGGCCGGTGACCAGTTCACCTCGATCCGGGCCGAACTAACCACGCAGTTGGACGCCCTAGAGAAGTCCACCGTGTGGATGTTGCGCACCGGCCGCACTGATCCGAACGCCGTTCTCGCGGGCTCAAGCCCGTATCTGCGCATGTGGGGCCTGTGCGCCGGAGCATGGCTGCTTGCCCGTGCGGCTCTGGCCGCGCAAGCTACCGGTGATGCCGAAGTGGCCGAGACCCAACTTGTGCTCGCCCGATTCTTTGCCGAGCAGATCCTGCCCCAGTGTTCCGGGCTGCTCAATTCGGCAATCGCCGGGGCTGACGATCTGTTCGCACTGGACGCCACCAGGCTCTGATCGAGCCGGGTCTGCGCAGTAATATGAGGAACCGATGCATGTCCGAAGGAGTAATTTCATGAGGATCGTCGTGCTGGTGAAACAGGTACCTGACACCGCTGATGTGAGAAAACTTGATCTGAACACCGGTTTACTCGATCGCGATGCTGGCGAGCCAATCGTTGACGAAATCAACGAGCGTGCCCTCGAGGTGGCGCTGCGGTACAAGGACAACGACAAGGGAACCGAGGTCGTCGTGCTCAGCATGGGCCCGGAAAACGCTATTAAGTCGATCCGCAAGGCCCTCTCTATGGGCGCAGACTCGGCTGTGCACATTGTCGACGACTCTCTAGCGGGTGCGGATGCTCTCCTCACTGCTCTCGCACTCTCTCGAGCCCTCGAGAAGACCGGGTTTGACCTGGTCATCGCCGGCAACGAATCCACCGACGGCAATGGCGGGATCGTTCCAGCGATGCTCGCCGAACGGCTCGGTGTTCCCCTGCTCGGTTTCCTGACGAACGTCGAGATCACCGAGACCCAAATCTCCGGCGAGCGCCAGAACGACGACGGCACCGTGAATGTGCACGCTGGACTACCGGCGATCATGACCGTCACCGAACGGTTCGACTACGCCCGGTTCCCCAACTTTAAGGGCATCATGACGGCGAAGAGGAAGCCGGTCGAAACGGTGTCCCTTGCCGAATTGGGGCTGGACGCCGCCGAAATCTCCGGTCTGAATCGCTCCACGGTCGTCTCGACTGCCGAGCGTCCGGCGCGCGCGGCCGGCACCAAGATCGAAGACGATGGCACTGCCGCCGCAACCCTGGTCGAGTTTCTGGCCACCAACCGGTTGATCTAGGAGGACATCCGTGGCTCACATTCTGGTACTAACAGAGATCTCCCACCATGGTCAGGTTGCTGACTCGGCCCGCGGACTGCTGGCATTAGCCTCCAGACTTGGCGACCCAGTCGCGGTCGTCGCCACCCGGGAGCCGCTGGCCGATGACCTGATTGCCCGGCTCGGTGGCCTCGGTGCAGCCCAGGTGTACCAGGCGCAGTCCGATCTGGCCGACACCGCTCTGGTCGCCCCTCAGGTTGAGGCGCTCGCCGCCGCTGTTGCGGCGCTCAGCCCTGCCGCCGTTCTCCTCTCCCACTCCTTCGATGGGCGCGAGGCTGCGGGACGGTTGGCGATCCGCACCGGAAGCGGTGTGCTGGTCGATGCCGTGAACGTCCGGGCCGAGGACGGTCGGATGATCGCGAGCGGTTCCGTCTACGGCGGCAACTACCTCGTCGACTCGGCCACCACCGGGATGCCGGTGATCACCGTGCGCCCGGGAGCCATCGATGAGAGCGCGCCCGCGGTATCCGCTCAGGTCATCT
>Ga0314774_1000684_pt1 | contig 25195 bp, 24 predicted proteins | sample MetaGCBIA2018_FD_204515 | JGI IMG/M metagenome (GOLD analysis project Ga0314774, IMG submission 204515) | Cryopeg brine microbial communities from Beaufort Sea near Barrow, Alaska, United States - CBIA 2018 | ecosystem: Environmental > Aquatic > Marine > Coastal | place: USA: Alaska | collected...
TTTTTAATGAACGTGCCATATCTTATTATTTCTTTCTACGTTCTACAATATATTTATTACTCGCTTTAGTCTTAGAACGGGTTCTGAATCCTTTTGCAGGAATCCCTTTTCTAGAACGTGGATGTCCTCCGGAAGACTTCCCTTCACCACCACCCATTGGGTGATCTACTGGGTTCATCACAACCGGTCTTGTTCTTGGTCTTCTACCCAACCATCTGCTTCTACCGGCTTTACCGGAAACAAGTAATTGATGATCTGAGTTTGAAACAGCTCCAATAGTAGCCAAACAAGTGGTTAATATCCTTCTTATTTCCCCGGAAGGAAGTTTGATAACAGCATATTTACCATCTCTTGCTATTAATTGAGCAAAAGCGCCTGCACTACGAGCCATAACAGCTCCTTGTCCCGGACGCAATTCAATACAAGAAATAACAGTACCTAAAGGTATTGTATTGAGCGGCATTGCATTTCCAATATTAGGAGCCGCAGCTTCTAAATCAGATACTACATTTTGCCCAACCTGAAGTCCATTTTGAGCAACTATATATCGTTTATCACCGTCTTGATAATTCAATAATGCGATAAAGGCAGTTCTGTTAGGATCGTATTCTATAGTCGCGACTGTAGCTGGAATCCCATGCTTATCACGTTTAAAATCGATAATTCTATAACGCCTTTTATGTCCACCACCTTTATAGCGCATGGTCATTTTTCCTCGACTGTTTCTACCACCTGACTTTTTATGCGGAGCTATTAAACTCTTCTCCGGCTTATCAGTAGTAATGGCGTCAAAACCATTAACTACTCTAAAACGCTGACCAGGGGTGATTGGTTTTAATTTTCTAACTGACATTTTTTAATCTTAAAGATTACTGTATAAATCAATAGTTTCACCTTCCGCCACCTGTACATATGCTTTTTTATAAGCACTTGTTTTACCAGTGATCACACCCGTTTTTGTGAAACGGGTTTTACGATCCGGACGGACATTCATTGTGCGAACTTTAGTAACTGAAACACCATAAGCAGACTCTACTGCGCCTTTAATTTCAATCTTATTCGCCTTATTATTCACAACAAAAGAAAAGCGGTTATTCAACTCGCTATCTGCTGTTGCTTTTTCTGTAATAATAGGTTTTATCAAGATGCTCATACCATTTATTTACTTAAGTTCAACTCAATTCCTTCTAAAGACCCTTCTACAAACACAAGATTATTTGCGTTTAATATTTTGTAAGTACTTAATTCTGAACTACTTACAACCTCGGAGCCCTTTAAATTGCGTGAGGACAAATATACATTTTTATTTGAGTCACCCAACACTATCAAAGATTTTTTATTCTCAATACCTAAACCTTTTAAAACATCAATAAAGTTTTTGGTTTTTGGCGTATCAAATTGAAAATCTTCTACAACAATTATTGCCTTATCATTAGCTTTAAGCGAAAGCACCGATTTTCTGGCCAATCGTTTTAAATTTTTATTCAATTTAAAACTATAGCTTCTTGGACGTGGTCCAAAAACGCGACCTCCACCTCTAAAGATCGGAGACTTAATGCTACCTGCACGCGCTGTACCGGTTCCTTTTTGCTTTTTAATCTTACGGGTACTTCCTGTTATATCAGCACGTTCTTTTGCTTTGTGCGTTCCCTGACGTTGATTTGCCAGGTATTGTTTTACATCAAGATATACCGCGTGATTATTAGGCTCTATTCCAAAAACAGCGTCAGAAAGGTTGACCTTTCTACCTGTTTCTTTTCCTTTAATATCTACAACTGCTATTTCCATTACTTCTGAATGATTACATATGAGTTTTTAGGACCAGGGACACAACCCTTTACCACAAGTAGATTTTTTTCCGCAACTACTTTTACAACTCTTAAGTTTTCTACTTTCACTTTATCTCCTCCCATTCGGCCAGCCATACGCATTCCCTTAAATACTCTTGCAGGATATGACGCAGCACCAATAGAACCCGGAGCTCTTAATCGGTTATGTTGACCGTGGGTAGCTTGTCCAACTCCGGCAAAACCGTGTCTTTTAACAACCCCCTGGAAACCTTTACCTTTACTTATACCGGAAACATCTACAAACTCGCCCTCGATAAAAAGAGCTACTGTAATGGTATCACCTAATTTATGTTCCTCTTCAAATTCCTTGAATTCAACGACTTTGCGCATCACTGCGACTCCGGCTTTTTTAGCATGCCCTGAGGCAGCTTTATTAGCAGTCTTTTTGTCATCGAAACCAAGTTGAAGAGCTTTGTACCCGTCGACCTCATCGGTTCTGACTTGGGTAATCACGCATGGTCCAGCTTGAATAACGGTACAAGGAATATTTTTCCCGTTCTCGTCATAAATACTGGTCATGCCTATTTTCTTTCCTATTAACCCAGACATAATTATTAATTATTAATTAAACTATTTATTTAAAAATATTCAGGACTGAAAATACTTCAGTCCTGAATGTATTTTTTACCGTTTTTCCTTCGCACAACGCTCCGGACATGTATTTGAAAGTATTGCCTTTCGTGAGATCCCGAAGTAATTCGGGATTAATTAAGCTAAGCTCAATTAAACTTTTATCTCCACTTCTACTCCACTAGGCAATTCCAGTTTCATTAAAGCATCAATAGTTTTAGATGAAGAACTGTAAATGTCCAACAACCTTTTGTATGAGCTCAATTGAAATTGTTCCCTGGCTTTTTTATTTACGTGAGGAGAACGCAACACAGTAAAGATTTTTTTATGTGTAGGCAACGGAATTGGTCCGGTTACCACTGCACCCGTAGATTTTACGGTTTTTACGATTTTCTCTGCAGACTTGTCTACCAAGTTATGATCGTAAGATTTCAATTTAATTCTTATTTTCTGACTCATTTCCCTAATATTAATCGTTTGATGTACCCTTTGCTGCTTTGATCACTTCTTCTGAAATATTTGAAGGAGTTTCGGCATAATGGCTAAATTCCATGGTTGAGGTTGCTCTACCAGAGGACAATGTTCTTAATGTTGTTACATAACCAAACATTTCTGAAAGTGGAACTTCTGCTTTTATAACTTTAGCTCCAGACCTGTCAGACATATCGTTAACCTGACCTCTTCTTCGGTTCAAATCTCCAACAATATCTCCCATGTTTTCTTCCGGAGTAACTACTTCTACTTTCATTATTGGCTCAAGGATAACAGCACCTGCTTTTCTTGCAGCTTCTTTATACCCTAATTTTGCTGCCAATTCAAAAGAAAGTTGATCAGAATCTACCGCGTGGAAAGATCCATCCTTTAAAGTTATTTTTAAGGTGTCCATTTTAAAACCGGCCAAAGGTCCGTTTTTCATAGCTTCCTTAAATCCTTTTTCTACAGACGGAATAAATTCTTTTGGAATTCTACCCCCTTTTACAGAATCTACGAACTGTAATCCAGGACCTTTAAAATCTTCATCTACTGGTGACATTTCAAAAACAATATCTCCAAACTTACCACGACCACCAGATTGTTTCTTGTAAGTCTCTCTGTGATCTGCAATTTTGGTGATTGTTTCTTTATATTCTACCTGTGGCTTTCCTTCGTTAACTTCAACTTTAAATTCCCTTCTTAAGCGATCAACAAGGATCTCCAGGTGCAATTCACCCATTCCTGAGATAATTGTTTGCCCGGAAGCTTCATCAGTTTTAACCTGGAAAGTTGGATCTTCTTCAGCAAGTTTTGCCAAAGCCATACCCATTTTATCAACATCGGCCTTTGTCTTTGGTTCTACAGCGATACCAATTACCGGCGCAGGGAAATCCATTGATTCTAAAGTAATAGGATTTTTCAAATCGGTAAGCGTATCTCCGGTCTTGATATCTTTAAAACCAACAGCCGCTCCAATATCTCCAGCTTCAATCCTGTCAATAGGCTCCTGCTTGTTTGAATGCATCTGGTAAATACGCGAGATACGTTCTTTTTTGGTTGAACGATTATTTAACACATAAGAACCTGCATCCAAAGCACCTGAATAGACTCTAAAAAATGCCAAACGACCTACAAAAGGATCGGTAGCAATTTTAAAAGCTAACGCTGAAAATGGAGAATCTACATTAGGCTTACGTTTTTCTTCATCACCAGTATCTGGATTAACACCAATAATTGCCTCTACATCTACTGGAGAAGGCAAGTAGCGCATTACTCCATCCAACATTGCCTGAACACCTTTGTTTTTAAAGGCAGAACCGCACATCATTGGAATGATGGACATATCTATAGTCGCAGCTCTTAGAGCAGCAATAATTTCATCTTCGCTAATAGAAGTTTCGTCTTCGAAAAACTTTTCCATAAGAGCTTCATCGTAATCAGCAACTGCTTCAACTAATAAAGTCCTGTATTTATCCACATCAGCTTTCAATTCTTCAGGAATATCAACAATCTCATAGGTCATACCATAATCGTCTTCATTCCAAATAATTGCTTTTTTGGAAATCAAATCAACTACACCTCTAAAATGGTCTTCTTCCCCTATTGGAATTTGCAAAGGCACTGGGTTTCCACCCAACATTGACCTTACCTGATCGCAAACATTAAAGAAGTCAGATCCCTGACGGTCCATTTTGTTCACAAAACCAATACGTGGTACTTTATATTTATCAGCTTGTCTCCAAACGGTTTCAGATTGAGGCTCTACTCCATCTACTGCACTGAACAACGCAACCATTCCATCCAAAACACGTAACGAACGTTCTACCTCAACGGTAAAATCTACGTGACCTGGAGTATCAATAATATTTACAGTGAATTCCTGATCCCTGTAATTCCATTTACAGTGAGTTGCAGCAGAAGTAATTGTTATACCTCTTTCCTGCTCCTGCTCCATCCAGTCCATTGTGGCAGCACCATCGTGTACTTCCCCAATTTTATGACTTATCCCGGTATAATATAATATACGTTCGGTACAAGTGGTTTTACCGGCATCAATATGTGCAGCAATTCCAATATTCCTTGTATATTTTAAATCTCTTTGTGCCATTACTGTTGTCTATTAAAATCTAAAGTGAGAGAAAGCTTTGTTAGCCTCAGCCATTTTATGAGTGTCTACACGTTTTTTAACGGCAGCACCTTCTTCTTTGGACGCAGAAAGAACTTCTCCGGCCAATCTTTGAGCCATTGATTTCTCGTTGCGTTTCCTTGCGTAAGAGATCAACCATCTAATTGCGGTTGATACTTTACGGTCTGGTCTAATTTGCATTGGGATTTGAAAAGTAGCTCCACCTACACGTCTGCTTCTTACTTCAACGTGTGGCATTACATTAGAAAGCGCTTCTTTCCAAATTTCTAGGGCTGTCTTTTCTTCGTCTTGTTTTTTCTCTTCTACAATTGCCAATGCATCGTAGAACACTTTGTAAGCAACCGATTTCTTACCATCCCACATCATCATGTTAACGAAACGAGTAACTAACTGGTCGTTAAATTTTGGATCCGGTAAAAGAGGTCGCTTCTTTGCCTGTCTTTTTCTCATGTCTTGTTTAAGTTTTTGTTATTCGATAACTGCCAGAAGTCAATTTTACTTTTAACTTCTTACATCTAACATCTAACCTTGTTTTACTTTTTAGGGCGTTTTGATCCGTATTTTGATCTACGTTGAGTTCTTCCTGCAACACCCGCTGTGTCTAATGCACCACGAACGATGTGATATCGAACTCCCGGTAAATCTTTTACCCTTCCACCTCTAACCAATACTATCGAGTGCTCTTGTAAATTGTGACCTTCTCCGGGGATGTATGCGTTTACCTCTTTACCATTTGTCAACCTAACCCTTGCAACTTTACGCATTGCAGAATTTGGTTTCTTTGGGGTAGTGGTGTAAACACGTGTACAAACTCCTCGTCGTTGAGGGCACGAATCCAAAGCAGCCGATTTACTCTTCTTGGTTATTTTGGCTCTTCCTTTCCGTACTAATTGTGAAATTGTTGGCATAATTTCTTTTACACTAATTATTAATTATAAATTAACTCCCTATTTTTTAGGGTTGGCAAATGTAGAAATAAAATCCAAGTATTCAAATGATAAACCATTAATTTATAGAAGAATCTAAAACTTACCTTATTATTAATAATCAGCCTCAATAATAAATATGTAAAAATTATTCCTTTTTTACCTCTAAAGGATTAATGTTCTAAAAAATTCTCCTCTCAAAAAACATTCATTTAGCCTAATAAGTGAGAAGGTTATAATAAGGACAATAATTTGTAAACATCAATAACCAGAAAATGTTCAAACACTTTACTTTATTCAAGAGATAATCCATCAATAATATCTAAAATATCTTATCCCGATCTTTTACCCTAAACCTTAAAATATTACACATTTAACATCTACAATGATTTTTATTGATGTATCCTTATCAATTATATTGATAAAGGGGGCCTAAATAATAATTTCACATTTTTTATGAATATTTCACTTTTTTTTTCAACTTAACAATTAAATATTTGATTATATATTTGATTTTCAATGATTTATGATTTTTATTAACTCTAATTTAATATAAATTTATTTTTTTAATTATAATGATTTGGATTGTTGCGTATTTCTTAGCATTTTTGGCGTGGCTAATTCAAATAAACAATAAAAATGAAAACAAAATTCAGTAGATTTTTGACGCTAATTCTAGCGTTTGTCGTGCAAATTACTTTTGCACAACAACAGTCCGTAACGGGAACCGTTGCAGACGAAGACGGTTTGCCGCTCCCGGGGGTAAACATTATTATTAAGGGGACCACAACCGGGGTACAGTCCGATTTTGATGGAAACTATGCAATTCAGGCTGCTCAGGGAGATGTTTTGGTATTTTCCTTTGTCGGGTTGAAGAAAGCAGAACATCCTGTTGGCGCTTCTGCTGTCCTTAATGTGACTTTAGAATCAGATGCAGCTCAATTGAGTGAGGTTGTAGTAACCGCACTGGGTATTAAAAGAGAAAAGAAATCTCTTGGATATGCTACACAAGAGGTAGACGGAGAAGCAGTTTCTGATGTTCCAACCACTAACTTCATGAATTCACTTTCTGGTAAGGTAGCTGGTGTGAGCATTAAAGCTTCAGGTACTATGGGTGGCTCTGCAAACGTAGTTATTCGTGGTTCTGCTTCCTTAACAGGAAATAACCAGGCGCTGTTTGTAGTAGATGGTACTCCTATTAGTAACGCTAACACGAATACTTCTGACCAAAAGACTGGTAGAGGTGGATTTGACTTCGGTAATGCCGCTTCGGATATTGATCCAAACAACATCGCTTCCATCAACGTATTAAAAGGTGCTGCAGCTACTGCCCTTTATGGCTCAAGAGCTTCAAACGGGGTTGTGATTATCACCACTAAAAAAGGAAGTAAAGGAAAAGGAATTGGAGTTTCCGTAAGTTCTACCCTTATGATTTCAGATGCAGACAAGGAAACTTTGCCTAAGTATCAAGATCAATATGGTGCAGGATATGGACCTTATTATCAGTCTGATGACGGATACTTTAACCTATTCGATGTAAATGGTGACGGAACATTAAATGAAACCACTCCATTTACAGAAGATGCTTCCTTTGGGGGAAAATTTGATCCAACCAGATTGGTTTACCAATGGAATTCAATCTATCCACAACTGGACACTTACCAACAAGCGACTCCTTGGGTGGCTGGGGAACACAATCCAAACGATCTCTGGCAAACAGGTTACACTGCTATCACCGCGGTTGCGTTAGATGGCGGATCTGAAACAGGATCTTTCAGGTTGTCTGCAAACAATACCATGCAAGAAGGTAACCTTCCAAATTCTGAAATTAAAAGAAATTCACTTTCCTTTAGCGGTTCTCAGGATTTAACCGAGAAATTAACTGCATCGGCAAATGTTACTTTTACAAAAACAGATGGTAAAGGTAGATACGGAACTGGATACTCTTCAGGAAACCCAATGCAACAAAACAGACAATGGTCACAAACCAATGTTGATCTATACGCACAAAGGGATGCTTACTTTGCAACAGGTGAAAACATTACCTGGAACCCTAATGGTCCTGATAATTTAAGTCCTATCTATTCTGACAACATATACTTCAGTAGATATGAAAATTTTGAAACCGATACGCGTAACAGGTATTTTGGTAATTTCAGTCTTGACTATGAACTAAACAGTATTTTCAGCATTGCAGGTAGATTCTCTTTTGATACTTATGATGAATTACAGGAAGAAAGAGTAAATGTTGGTAGTTCTGATATTGCAAAATATTCACGTTTTAACAATCGTGTCGCCGAGTATAATTACGACCTCATCCTGAGTTTTAACAAGGACATCACCGATGATTTAAACCTTGATGGTAACATTGGTGCGAACTTGAGAAGGAATTCACGTAATTCGCTTTATATGACAACTAACGGTGGATTGAACAAACCAGGTTTTTATGCCTTAAGCAACTCTGCAGGTCCAATAGTTACAACTTCATTTCCTGATCCTGATACAGAATATGATGCAACTTCTATGATAGATGGGGTTTACGTTAGGGCAGGTTTAGGATATTTATCTACTTACTACCTTGAAGGAACATATAGAAGGGATAGATCTTCTACGCTACCTATTGCAGAAAATACTTTTGGTTATCCTTCTCTCTCCTCCAGTATCATTGTTTCTAACCTGATTGATGCAGAGTGGTTGAATTTTACCAAAATAAGAGCAAACTATGCAGAGGTAGGTAGTGATACCAATCCTTATAATGTATTTAACACTTACGCTGTAACTGCACCTTTCGGAGCATCCGGGGTAGCCAGTAACAACTCTCAGTTGAATAACAGGGAATTAAAACCTGAACGTTCTAAGTCTTACGAATTTGGGATAGAGTCTGATTTCTTTAATAAAAGAGTAGGATTTGATGTTTCTTACTACAAAACAAAAACTGAAGACCAAATTACTCCGGTACCGGTTTCAACTGCAACAGGATTTGCAACTAAATACTTAAATGCCGGTGTTGTTGAAAATAAAGGTTTTGAAGTATTGTTGAGATTAAATCCAATAAGATCTACAGATTTCAACTGGAACTTGACAGTTAACTGGGCTCAAAACGAAAGCCAGGTTCTTGAGTTACTCGAAGGAATTGACAACCTGGAATTAGCAAGCCTTCAGGGTGGTATATCTATTAACGCTGCCCCCGGACAACCTTACGGTTCAATAAGAGGTACAGATTATCTTTATGATAATACCGGAAACCGTGTTGTTAAATCTAATGGATATTATGCTACAACGTCTACAAGTAACAATATCATCGGAAACATCCAACCGGATTGGACTGGTGGTATTCAGAATACACTTCAATACAAAAACCTTAGCCTTGCATTCCTGATTGACATGCAAGAAGGTGGAGATATATTTTCACTTGATACCTGGTATGGTTTTGCTACCGGTATTTACGATCAGAGTGTAGGTACAAATGACCTTGGAAACCCTAAAAGAAATACGATCTCCAATGGAGGTGGTGTTGTTCTTCCTGGTGTAACTGGAACTGTAACTTATGAAGATGATGGAAAAACTTATGCTGTAACTGATACAGCACCAAATACCGCCAGAGCAAGAACAGATTACTATGCAAACCCTTACGGTTATGCAAGAGATGCAAACAAAGGACACGTTTACGATGCTTCTTTCGTTAAATTAAGAGAGGCTAGCCTTACTTACGATTTCGGAGATAAAATGATTAGTTCACTGCCGATAAACAGTGCTTCACTTTCCCTTGTAGGTAGAAACCTTTGGATCATCCATAAAAACCTTCCTTATTCAGATCCTGAAGCAGGGTTGAGTTCCGGTAACGTTCAAGGTTACCAATCTGGGGCTTATCCTTCAGTTAGAGAAATTGGTGCAAGTGTGAAAATTAACTTCTAAAAAAAAATAAAATGAAAAAATATTTTTTAACAATTATTGCGCTCGCAACTTTATGGTCTTGCCAGACAGATGAGCGTTACGAGAACCTGAACAGGGATCCAAAAAATCCTACCCAGGTTAAAGCAGATTTTTTATTTACTTCTGCAATAATGAGCCTGAATGATCAGATGGCTTCTGCGAACGTGAACACTAATATTTTCAGGTTCTTTGCTCAGTATTTTACAACCACCACGTATCTTGATGAACCAAATTATGATGTAAATCAACGTGGGATAACAGATAGGCATTGGTCTGAACTGTACAGGGATGTGATTTTCGATCTTCAGGATGCCAAAAGCATTGTAGAAGTTGATCCGGAATTAACTGAAACCGAAAGAAGTGCCAGATTAGGACAACTTGAAGTATTGGAAGTATATGCCTGGGCCGTTATGGTAGATTCATTTGGTGATATCCCTTATACTGAAGCTGTAAATGCTACAGAATTTCCGTTGCCTGCTTATGATGATGCAGCTACCATTTACGCTGACCTTGTTACAAGAATTAGTGCTGCAAGTGCTAATCTTGGGACAGGAGAAGGTTTCACAGGTGCTGATATTTTATATAACGGAGATATTGATGCCTGGAACAAATTTGCACATTCCTTGCAATTGCGTTTAGGAATGAGATTATCTGATGTAAATCCAACTTTGTCTAAATCTACAGTTGCGGCAGCAATTGCCGGTGGGGTTTTTACATCCAATGCTGATAATGCCCAGCTACAATATCAAACCAACCAACCTTACGCCAACCCATTATGGGAAGACCTGGTAGAAAGTGGAAGGGCAGATTATTTACCTGCAGCTACTATTGTAGATATAATGAATGATCTAAACGATCCAAGAAGACCGCTCTACTTTTTTAATGAAACTGTAGATAGCTATATTGGTGGAGTTTACGGAGGAAGTAACAATTATGGGTCTTATACTCATGTTGGGGAAGCTTTCCTGGACCCTACTTTACCGGGAATACTTTTAGATTATGCTGAGGTAGAATTTAACTTGGCAGCTGCTGCAGAAATAGGTGGTTATACAGGAGCAGGAGTTGCAAGTGCTCATTACAATAAAGCAATTACTGCCTCTATAGAATACTGGGGAGGAACTGCAGCGCAAGCAACAGCTTACTTAGCTCAATCTAACGTAGCCTATGATGGTTCTAATGGCCAATTTGCTACTCAATTCTGGCTTGCTATGTATAATAATTCTCTTGAAGGCTGGTCCGTTTGGAGAAAATATGACGCTCCGGCATTTACCCTACCTCAAGACACAGAAAACCCTGTACCCTTGAGATATACTTATCCTGTAAATGAGCAGAATTTGAACCAGACTCAATATGAGGCTGCATCTTCTGCTATTGGTGGAGACAAACAGACAACCCCACTTTTCTGGGATATAAATTAAAAACTTAGCATTATAATTAAATATAAAAAACACTAAAAATGAAAAAACATTTTAAATCTATAAGCTTATGCATTCTTATTGCAGTTGGGTTTTCCTCCTGTACTACAGATGACAATAGCTTAGACCCTACTGTTTTAGGGGGTTATGCACATTTGACGGACAGTAAAATTAGTCTTTTCGATACAAATGCCGACCTAAATCTGAATTTAATCACCAATTCAGGTGTTACTGTTACAGCTGTTGAAATCCTAAAGGATTCACTCGATGGAGCAGTTATAGCAAACGCTACTGTTTCCGGTGAAACAGCTTCATTTAATTCATCTACTTTGGGTGAGTTTGTATTTATAGATAAGGATACGGTAGCACATGCGACCGGTAGTTTTCCTGTATTTGTTTCTTCTACCCTTTCCAATGGAAAAACAGCTGGAGATCCTTTTACAATAAATGTGGTAGATGCCATTTCTTTTGTTAAAGAACCTGGTTCTGTGATGTTCATGGATTCTACAACAACAATTTTGTCCTATAAAACATTTACCCATTCGGCAACAATTGATGATGTAACCTTATCCTGGAAGAAGAATAAACTTGGGACTTATGTAGAGTCGGACTTGGTATTGGTTGTTACGAAAGATGAAATCAATTTAGCTGACATGGACTATGCAGCATTCAATGCAGGAGCAAATGACACCATTTATTACAAGTTTGTCGCTAACAGCGGAGATTTAAGCCAGGAAATAGTAGCAAAAATCGCAATTCTTCCACAATCTTTCGGAGCTGCCACTGATGCTACATTATCAGCTGCTGCAGGAATGAACGAATACAACCTTGGTTCCGGAGAGTATGCTATAGAAGGTGAAACAGGTGAAATGAGCTTTATGGACCCATCAGGTTTTGCATTGGCCGTTGACTTCGTAAAAGCAACTGTTCCTACAGGAATGACCGCTGAGGCGTATTTTAACAATACAGACCTAATGGTAGCAGAAGCTGCTTATACTGCAGGAACTAAACTGACCTCTGTTGATAATGTTAGTGATGGAGATGTTTACATCTATAAAGTTACAAGAACAATTACAGATGAGGATGAGGTAGAAGCAGACTTTGATTTCTACGGTATTATAAAAATTGATAACACAATTGTTGTCAATGGAACCGCAAACAGCTTCGAATTCAAATATGCTGAAGGAACTATTATCAGAGAATAATATTTCTACGATAACACAAGCTTATCCAATTATTATAAAAAAGCTGCCCGAAAGGGTGGCTTTTTTTATTTACCAATATTAGAAAACCCTATATTTGCACCTATGGAAGAAACCACAACAATTTTTGGAATTAGGACCGTTATTGAAGCAATTCAAAGCGGAAAGAATATTGATAAGATCTATTTGCAAAAAGAACTGTCCGGGCCTTTATTCAAGGAATTACAGCATCTGGCGAGTAAAAAAGATATCAATTTCTCCTATGTTCAGGTAGAAAAACTTAACAAACTCGGCTAAGCGTTCTGATGTTTCCGGCATTATTGACACAAATTCAAGCAATGACCGGAGCAATTTAATTTGAGTCAGCTACAATAGTATAAATATTTGAATCCTTTTTGGGAGGGTGAAACATTAGGAAATATCTAAAATTAACCGATAAATTTGTATAACATATTGTTATTTTGTAGATTGATATTCTAATTAAATTTCATAAAAAGATGAAAATCCAGACTGCCTTTAGGTTCGATGAAGAATTATTGGATCTTCTAAAAGAGAAAGCAAAAGCCAATAAAAGAAGTTTGAATAACTATATCGAATTTATCCTGTATTCCAACGTTGGCAATATTCCCAACGAAGTTACCAAAAAAGCTATTAAGGATGCCGATAACAATATTAATATGTCGACTATCAACGACCTGGAAGCCTATAAAAAGTCGCTTATTGATTTGGGATAACAAATGTACACACTTCTTCAAACTGGTCAGTTTAAAAAAGACCTCAAGAACGTTTTAGAAAGGAATAGGGTTGATTTTGATATTACCTTTGAAGTTTTGGAAATTCTCAAAACGAAAGGAGTTAAGGGGCTTCCCGTTAAAATGAAAGCACATAAGTTGTCGGGAAACTATAATAAAAATTGGGAATGTCATATTAAACCGGATTTATTAATTATTTGGATTCAATTTGAATCTCCAAAAACCATTAAACTGATAAGACTTGGTTCACATTCAGATTTATTTTAAAATTTAAGGCTTGCACACAGCTTTAAAAGAAGGCTTATTTTGCATAATATAAATACTTAATGCCGTTCATTTCAGCACCTAAATAATGATTGTTGAAACTCCCATATAGGACTTAAATCGGAATGCACTAATTCATCATCAATTTTTTGAGATCTAGATCCGAATAAACTAAAATAGTCATCCAACTTTAGGCAGGTCTTTTTTATTTTCCTGTTTTGGAATTTTGCTTAAGTAAACCCTATCTTCGCACCTATGGAAGAAAACACTACAATTTTTGGAATTAGAACCGTTATTGAAGCCATCCAAAGCGGGAAAAATATTGATAAGATCTATTTTCAAAAAGAACTGTCAGGGCCTTTATTTAAAGAGCTACAACATCTGGCGAGCAAAAAAGACATCAATTTCTCCTATGTCCCCATAGAAAAACTTAACAAACTCACCAACGGCAACCACCAGGGCGCGGTAGCCAAAATATCACCTGTTGAATTCAGGAATTTCGAAGAGCTAGTTGAAGAAGTACTTGAGGATCCAACAAAAATTCCGTTGTTCCTGCTTTTAGATCAAATTACCGATGCTCGCAATTTTGGCGCTATCATAAGGACCGCAGAATGTTCTGGTGTTCACGGCATTATTATTCAAAACAAAGGCGGCGCTCCCGTAAATGCTGATACTATAAAAACATCAGCCGGTGCAGTATTCAAAATTCCAATTTGCAAGGTAAATCATATTAAAGATGCCGTCTATTTTATGCAATCTTCCGGCATAAACGTGGTTGCAGCTACCGAAAAAACACCATCAACTTTATACGATACAAATTTCAAGCTTCCCACCGCTTTAATTATGGGTAGTGAAGACAGAGGAGTGAATCCTTCAGTATTAAAAATTGTGGATGAAAAAGCAAAATTGCCAATGTATGGAACTATTGCCTCGTTAAATGTATCTGTGGCTTGCGGAGCATTTTTATATGAAATTGTGAGACAACGGATTTAAATTAGATGTGAGGAAAAAGAGACAAGAATCAAGAGGAAGGAAACAAGACAAAAAAGAAAAATAATTAGAGGTCAGAAGATAACTGCATATGTTAATTCTATTTTATTTATCTAATATTCAATATTTTAGAATCATTTTTTTTGTCTGTTCGAGCGCAGTCGAGAACTTTTGTACTGGACAAATAGGTTTCGACTCCGCTACCTGACAAACTCGTTATAAATTTGAAATTTGATATGAAAATAACTACTGACCTCTACAAATATTAATCATTTGTCTGTCGGTAAAAACTGATTCGGTTCTTAAAAAGAGACAAGATATAAAAACATTAGTGCTCCTGCCGGCAGTCAGTCAGGTTCGTGGTTTATTTTTTTGATAATACTATCGTGTTTATTGTAAATGGTTGAAACCATTCAGTTAGAAAAACCAAAATCATAGCCCACGATTTTAATCGTGGGTGAAATGAGAATCATGAGGAGTTCGAACCGTTTCAACGGTTTAAATATGATACAGGAATAAACCATGGGTTTTCGGCAAATAACGACCATTGTGTTTGTAAATGGTTGAAACCATTCCGTAGAAGACTACTTTATTCATAGCCCACGATTAAAATCGTGGGTTATGGTAAAATCAATGATGTTTGCAGTTTCTAGATTTAGATTCGGAACAGGAAATAATGCATTGACATTCTGTAAACATGTGGTTTATGTTCCAAATTAAGCTCGAATCCCAAACTAACGAATCCCGAGTTAACGAATTAACAAATCTTGAATTTTGAATCCTGAACTTTTGAATTTTTTTTTCTGAATCTTAAATTTTGAATCCCGAACCTTGAATTTTTATTCCTCTTTAGATTTCTTATAAAAATATTGGTAAACAATTTTCTGGGACTCATTCGTATCTTTATCAACTACTACTTCTATCGATTCTTCAACTTCCGGAAGGCTTTCTATGAAATTTCCATTTTCATCAAAATGTTTCATAAAAGGATCATTGTCTTCCTTGTATCCCGGTTTTTCCCATTCGTATTTTGGCTGTTTTTCAAATTTCTGCTTATAGATCAATGCAAAGAGAAAACCAGTGATCAATCCGGATAAATGTCCCTCCCAGGAAATCCCGGGTTCTACAGGCACAACAAACCACAACATTCCACCATACAGGAAAACCACGATAAAGGACAAAGCTATTAACCGGTAATATTTTGAAAATATTCCTTTAAAAAACAAGAAAGACGCCAGCAAATAAATAACTCCGCTGGCACCAATATGGTTGGAAGGCCTGCCAATTCCCCAGGTAAGCAATCCGGTGAGCAAAATACCGAACAGCAAAACTTGCCAGCTAATATTTTTATAGAAATAAAACAGGGCCATGGATAATATCAACAAAGGGATGCTGTTGTTGAATAAATGTTTGAGATCTCCATGGATAAAAGGAGAAAATAGGATCCCTCTTAGCCCCTCACCTGTTCTGGGCCTGATCCCAAAATTATTAAAATCCAGCCCAAACCTGATCTCGACCCAGAATACTACCCAAATAATAAGCACAAAGAGAATTGGATACCCAATTACCCCTGGAGAAAAATCAAAAGATTCAGAAGATCGCTTCAATATGAATTTTTTTATACCAATACTCTTACAAAAAAGTATCCAATTTTGAATGCACTGATAAATTGTCATTCAAATATAAGACTCCAGCAGGTATATTCAAATCTTATTGAAATTGAATGCCTCCAGGATATTATATTACGAAAGAAAACTGAACATGAATAATTTTAAAATTATATTCCATCATGAGTGAGGTTAAACAGGCATTTGTTTACTCTTTTAACGCAACCTGACATTTCCCTTCCGGACAAATTAGTAATTTTGCAAAATGAACGAACCTTTAGCAGAACGATTACGGCCTAAAAAATTAAGCGACTATTTAAGTCAGCAGCATCTTATTGGCAAAAATGGCGCTTTAACCCAACAGATAAAGCAGGGAATAATTCCTTCCCTCATTTTATGGGGCCCTCCGGGAGTGGGAAAAACAACCCTCGCCAATATTATAGCTACAGAGAGCGAACGCCCTTTTTACACATTAAGCGCGGTGAGCAGCGGGGTAAAAGATGTTCGGGAAATAATTGAAAAAGCTAAAAAAGGGGAAGGCCTGTTCACCACAAGAAACCCGATTTTATTTATAGACGAGATCCATCGCTTCAGCAAATCTCAACAAGATTCCCTACTGGGCGCAGTTGAAAAAGGCTGGGTCACGCTTATTGGTGCAACCACAGAAAATCCAAGTTTTGAGGTGATTTCGGCCCTGCTTTCCAGATGCCAGGTATATGTATTAAAATCATTTGAGAAAGAAGAACTGATAGCCCTGCTGAATCGTGCTATAGAGGAAGATACCGTCATTAAAAGAAAGAAGGTAGAATTAATTGAAACCGAAGCGTTACTGCGTTTAAGCGGCGGAGATGCACGCAAATTGCTGAATATTTTTGAATTGTTGGTGACTTCAGCTGAAGGTACGGTGAAAATCACCAATCAGATGGTATTGGACAAAGTTCAACAAAATACAGTGCTTTACGATAAAACCGGGGAACAGCATTATGACATTGTTTCGGCATTTATAAAATCCATTCGCGGGAGCGATCCAAATGGAGCCGTTTACTGGTTAGCGAGAATGATCGAGGGTGGCGAAGATGTAAAATTCATCGCAAGGAGATTGCTTATTCTGGCAAGCGAAGATATAGGCAATGCAAATCCAACTGCCTTAATCATGGCCAATAATACTTTCCAGGCTGTAAACATTATAGGATTCCCGGAATCGCGAATTATTTTAAGCCAATGCGTTATTTACCTTGCAACTTCGCCAAAAAGTAACGCATCTTACATGGCCATTAACCAGGCCCAAAACCTGGTGAAACAAACAGGAAATTTATCTGTGCCATTACCGCTTAGAAATTCTCCCACCAAATTGATGAAGGATTTGGGATATGGAGATAATTACAAATACGCCCATAATTACGAAAACAATTTTGCGGAAGCCGAATTCCTGCCTGAAGAAATCAAAAATACAGTGATCTACAACCCGGGAAATAATCAGCGGGAGCAAACACAAAGAGAATTTCTAAAAAAACGATGGAAAAATAAATACGGTTATTAATTCTGAAGTTTGTAAATCTTAGTATCGGTTGTACCGTTTTCCCTGTTTAAAATTTCAATGACCAAATTTCCATCTTCATCAAAAGTTGCGATTCCCTGAGTAGTTATAGACGCGTAAATATAGCTTTGGCCGCTTTTTGAGGCGATTAACCGGGCAAAAGGTTCGGTCATACCTTTTTGAAAAAATTTGTATCCATTTTCCGATCTTTCCAGATAAAATGCTTTGGCTTCATATAAAAAATTGAGCGTGTTTTCATTTTTTGCATTCTCTACAATTTGATCCGTACTTACCGGTATAATTGAAACTTCAACTTCGGCTGGCATAATTTCTTGTTCAGTTGTGTCTGCCTTAGTTTCTGGGACCATCACAAGCTGAACGACATCCTCAGACTTTGGGGCAGGAGCTGCAAAAACTTCTCCTTCATATTTATAATTTAATGCGGAAAAGGATTCAAATGCATTTCGAAGGGCTTCCTGATACGCGGTTTTATAATCCTTTTCCCGGCTACTTCCCTCTTCCGAAATAAATAATTGGTTGTTTTTACAATCTTTTAATACCACGACCAATTTTGTTGAAAACAATCCGGAGTTGTTTTTTACATTGGCTATAAGTGCTTTACATCGGTTTTGATTCAGTTCCATCGGAAGTTCTTCATCTTCCATATAAGCCTCAAAACCATTTTTTTTAAAGAGGAATTTGGTCAATTCATTTAATTGATATTGATTGGGTTCCTTTAAAAATTCGAAACTGGAGGGTACAAGTACGTACTTATAAGAATTGAGGTCCTGTCCAAATGTGGAAGAAAGAAATCCTATAAAAACGAAGGTGAATATCAGTAATTTTTTCATTTGTAAATTCATATTGTTCATTATTGGGTTCCCAGGCTATCGGGAAGAATATGCATTAGTTTTATTTTTTTTCTGAGTTTCTGGCTCTCAACATTTCATCAGTCAATATTATTTTTTGAGCAGATGTTTCTAAAATTATAATGGCTAAAAAAATTCGCTCAATGTCACCTTCATTATTTATCGAATACAAATTGAAATCCAAGTTGGATAGATTCACTATTGGATTTTGCCAGATTAAAATAGCCTAATAAATTGTCGGCTGCAAGATAGAAATTAAAATTCTTTAATCGGGTAGAAACAAGCAAACCAAGATTGGTATATGAAAAATCATCAACGGTATAGGCAAATTTAATTCTAAAATTTTGGGTGAATTTTCGGTCATAATAGGCATTGAAAGCATATTTTAATCCCTTGGGCCGGTTAATCCCAAAAAGATGGATCCCTATTAAATTTATAAATCTGTCATATTCAGGGACCAGGCAATTACAAGGTTGATAAAATTTTCCAAAACCGTATTCCAGGGAAGCGTTTAAAATATAAGGCCGCCAGGTAATATACGCTTCACTTAAGGTTTCATCCTTTAAATTTTTATCCACCTCATCTTCAAAAATATCCCAATAAGGAAGCGTGGAAGCTCCGGGACCGGCATCAGGAAACAGCGGTTCAATCCCATCTGTTTGATAACTCCCGTAGTACAAATAGTTCTTCACATCCTTTTTGTGAAACACAAAGCCAAGATCCTGCACAGATCCGGTAACTATTAAATTTTCCTCGATCTTATAGGTGGCGCCAAGGTCTACCCCTAATCCAATATTCCCTCCAAAAAGGGAACGTTTCAGTAAACTGACAGTAGCTTCCTCTACATTTTTATTCTCATCCTTCAAAGATTTATAACCAGAGGTATTTACCCTTACATTGATATTATCGGCAAAATGCCGATAATAATTGGGTCCTTCCGGACTGTTAATTGTTGTAAAATATCCCGTATTATCTGTGCTTTCTACATTAAAAATCCCCGAATAAATTTTTAACCGGCCTCCTAAGGTAAGCTGGTGATCAATCTTTTTATTGAGCCCTACATGATAAACGGTCATCGCCTCCCCGGTAAAGCTCACATGAGAAAAATTGAAGGGAACATTGATATAATCAATATTGCCCTCATTTACCAGAACAGCAGGATCTTTGGGAAAGTAGGCAAATACATCCGTTTCCTGATAAATCCCCATAGATAGATAACGATCATTCCTGAGCCGCCAACCAAAGAATAAAACCTCGAGTTGTTCACGCGCCGTAAAATAATCGTTACTGGTCAGTTTTCTAATCGCCTTTGTAACCCGTTGGTTTACATTTGGATTGGAATCGTTAAAAATATCATACAAATTTACTCCGGAGGTACCCGCCGAAAAATGAATTTGAGATAGGAAAGGAATTCCTATATGTTTGTCAAAGGTGACATTTGTTCCCGGATTGCTCATCAGGCTTTGGGGAAGGCTTCTTACATCATACAACAACTGTTTATTCTGTCCCTGGGAAAGTGCTGTAATTAAAAAAAAACTTAGAGCCAGTAGAAATTTCATTCTTTAAAATTCAAAAGAGAACAGTCCTTTAGATTGGAATTTCAGTTCGCCGGTAAATGGATCATTGTCTGGCAATGCTTCAATTTCTACGGCCATTTTAATTGATCGCCGAATCACCTGAATTTGATCAAATTCTATCAAATCTAGTACTTCGGTAACCGCAGGATTATTTTTATCTCCGGGATTAATATTAAATTCAACTACGTGTTGGGCACTATTATTTTCAGATAGAAAAGAAATTTTATTGTGAAATGACTGCGAAAAAGAGTTGATATATTTAAAACTGAATTCAACTTCCACCAAGTCATCCTGAACATAAGAGTCATCTAAAAACTCAAGTCTGACAGTATCGCGAATAATGTTTTTTTGCTGATTTGTTAAGGTATCCACAAAATCGATTTCATTTACATCAAAAATAAGCAGGTCAACTTGAAGTTTTGGTTTTAAACCGATATTTTTAGCCTGGTCAAGATCTATATCTTTCACACAAGAGGTTACCCCTAAGGTAAATAGGAATAAAATAGAGATCTTATGTATTGTATTTAAAAAGTGCATTTCGAGCAAAAATCTTTAAAAAAAACGAAGATAAGGCTTCTTTATTGCTATAAATATATTCGCAATTCATTTAACTTTTGAATTTGAAGAGTTTCCAGAACTTTATTTTTTTTGTAATAATCGAAATAAACAGATCGCATTCCTGCATTTATCGCTCCCTGCACATCTGCTTCGTAATTATCACCAATCATCAGGCTATTTTTGGATAGGGCATTTGATTTCTGAAGTGCCTTCTCAAAAATTTGCAGATGCGGTTTTTTAGCTCCGGCTTCTTCCGAAGTTGTAACAGTAGAAAAATAATCCGCAATTTTTGAGTTGACCAATTTATGATGTTGTATTTCTTCAAATCCATTCGTGATAATATGTAACTGGTATTTTGAATGCAAATATTCCAAAACTTCTACAGTATCTTCCAGCAAATGATTATAATTGGGTAAAAACTGAATATATTTATCAGACAACACTATGATAATTTCTGATGAAACCTCCAGTTTTAGCAACTCAAAAGTTTCTTTTAATCTGCCAACCCGAAGGGCTTCCTTGGAAATTTGGTTATTCCGGTACAATTCCCAATAGTTAAAATTTATGGGTAAATATGCATCCAAAAATTCCTGCAGGCCAATTTCAATTTTTTCCTCCTTGAACAAGAATTCAAAAGCAAGCGCTGAATTTTTATCGAAATCCCATAAAGTATGGTCGAGGTCAAAAAATATATGCTGGATATTATTGAATTTCATGCACTTGTTTTAAAATTGAATAAAAGAAGTCATAATCTTTATATTCCGAAAAATCCCTGTTTTTAAAAACCGATCTGAATGTACCATGTACCAATTTCAATTCCTTCAACATCCCTACGAGATCGCTTTGTATTTCTTCGTGAGTTTGCAATTTACACACCTGAGAATGGAATACATACGGGTGAATCTTTAATGGGGTTGTAATCTCCAGGTTGATATCGTAAAACAAAAAAGAGGTGCAGGTCCCTGCCCTAAAACCATTCCATTCTGGATATCCCATGGAATAATCGTTGGTTATTTCCAGCTCGTTTAAATTGCTGTAATGCTCCGGAAGCAGCAAATTATATTTGCTGTTCAAAACATTCTGCAGTGGTGCATGGATGATGTTTTCAAAACGTTTCTTCTCAGTTTTAAGTACCTCCAGTTCCTTAACCGCATAATACCCAAGCTTTAAACCTACCAGCGAATAATCGGCTACATATTTTATTATAGAAATGTAATTTAGCCGGTTGGGGCGGATATTCCGGTCAAAAGCATTAAAATCACTAAGTTGGAACATAAAAACCATTTTGGCATTATACTTTTTTATGAAGCCAATCAGATCGTCAAAAACATTGAACGGATCTTTTTTTATACGAAGCAACACCTTGATCCTATCGGAAACCTTCGAGAATTTGAATTGTCCCAGATCCTTTGCTGCTCCCAGTAAAGTCCGAAGGAATCCCTTATTCTTATAATTAAAGACCCTGCTGACAGCAATAATGGAAATAGATTCAAATTCCCTGCTTTTAAATTCGATTCCGGGAAATTTTTGAATTAGAATTTTTTCGAATTTATAAGCCCAGATATCAACCACCGGACTTTTTATAAATCCCTCTTTATAGGCCAAACTTTCTGAAGCCGGAAAACGTCCATAATCATCCTTTAGATGTGGCATATATTCCTCATAACGGGACAACAAATAGAAGGAAGCCGCAAAAATATCAAATGGAAGATCACTCTTTTCTGAAACCGAAAAAAAACATTTGGTTTCTTCCCATTTGTGAATTTTTATTTCCAGATCGCCAAGACCATGTTCCATGAGCAGGTCGGTATTTTTAATGAAAAATTCATTGCCAAGGCGTTTTTTCCCATAGGAGAATTTCATTCCTGGATGGGCTATAAATTCCTCTATCTTGTTGGTAAACCTTATTTCCAATCCCAAGATATGGGTGCAAATATGTTTAAAAATATAAATTATTCTTGGGGTGATCTTTTGTGTATAAATTAAAAGCATTTCGAGATTTTGTTACATCAGCCCTTCATCGGCGAAGCTAAAATAGGATTTTTCGGTTACAATAAGATGGTCCAGAACTTTTATGTCAATACTTTCAGCAGCGATTTTCAATTTATTGGTAAGTTGTTTGTCGGCTTCACTGGGGTTTAAATTTCCGGAAGGATGGTTATGAGCCAAAATTAAGGATGTCGCGCCTAATTCCAGGGCTTTTTTCAATGTGACCCTCACATCTACAAGCGTCCCGGTAATTCCGCCTTTGCTTATTGGCAACTTTTCAATAATTTTATTGGCGTTATTTAAATAAAGGATCCAGAATTCTTCATGAGGCAATTCCCCAAGAATAGGCTGTAAAAGTTCAAAAACCGTGCTACTGGAAGCAATTTTCACCAGTTCCAGCGCATCCTCTGTCCTTCGCCTGCGACCCAATTCCATGGCTGCAATTATGCTGATTGCCTTGGCTTCTCCAATTCCCTTATAATTCATTAGTTGTTGGGCTGAAAGTTTGCCCAACAGGTTTAAATTGTTTTTGGTTTCGAAAAGAATTCTTTTGCTCAAATCTACCGCGCTCTCCTCTGTGTTTCCAGATCCAATTAAAATCGCGATAAGCTCGGCATCACTTAAAGCCAATTTTCCTTTTTGAAGTAATTTTTCCCGGGGCCTGTCATTTAGAGCCCAATTTTTAATTGTAAACGGAATATAGTCCTTTTTCATAGCTTCGCTTTCCTTAAAGATAAAAAAATGGAAACGATATTTCACCTTTAAATTGAAAATCAGCCAACGAAACAATGAGATTTTTGAAGGTTATGAAACCCAATTTTTAATCTCTTCAAAATCGAGTCCGCCATAATTACCACTGCTCATCAAAAGCAGCACAGAATTGGAATAGTCAAGATCCTGAAGGTGTGCCTTAAATTCCTGCGGTGTAGTATAAACAATTAGACCCTTTTTATCAAATGCTTCCCGAATCTGATCTTTGGAAATAGGCTGCATTTTTTTTATCTCCAGGGCTTCCGGAGAAAAAAACACGACTGCTTCATCCGCGGGATCAAGACTCTTTTCGTATTCCTTTAAAAATTCAGGGTTCAAACTACTGTAGGTATGCAGCTCTAAACAAGCAATCAACTTCTTTTCTGGAAATTGTTCACGTACAGCTTTTGTTGTTGCCATCACTTTTGAAGGGCTGTGAGCAAAATCTTTAAAAACAACGGTCGACTTTGATTCCACGATCTTTTCTAGACGCTTTGATGCTCCTTTAAAAGTTGCCGCAGCTTCATAAAAATCGTCTTCATCTATTCCCATATGCTGACAGATCCATTTGGCTCCCGCCAGATTATTCAGATTATGGGCCCCAAATACTTCAATGGGCATATCGCCTTCGGGAGTATCGAGGATGGTGGTCCCATTTTCTATCCGGTAATCGGGTGTATAATAAGGATGTTTTCTGATTTGATTCTTGGTTTCATCGACAATGCTAACTAATTCAGGGTCCTCTTGGTTGTAAACGATAATTCCTCCGCTTACGATGGAATCGACAAATATTTTAAATTGTTCCAAATATATCTCATACGTAGGAAAAACATTGATATGATCCCAGGCAATTCCACTTAAAAGGGCAATATTGGGTTTGTAGAGATGGAATTTGGGCCTTCTGTCTATTGCAGAAGATAAATATTCATCGCCTTCCAATAGTATAAAATCATTTTCTTCGGTAAGATGAACCATGGTGTCAAAACCGTCCAATTGCGCCCCGACCATAAAATCTATCTCCCGCTCGTGGTAATGCAGTACATGTAGTATTATGGAAGTAATTGTGGTTTTTCCATGAGAACCTCCAATTACTACCCTGGTTTTATTTTTTGATTGTTCATATAAAAATTCGGGATACGAATAAATTTTGAGTCCCAATTCCCGGGCTTTTAGAAGTTCCTGGTTATCGGCTTTGGCGTGCATACCCAGAATTACGGCATCTATAGAGTTATTGATTTTTTCAGGAAACCATCCTAATTCTTCGGGAAGTAAATCAAACTTCTTTAGTCTGGATCTCGAGGGTTCAAAAATGGCGTCATCACTGCCGGATACTTGATAACCTTTGTGATGCAGCGCCAGTGCAAGATTGTGCATAGCACTACCGCCAATGGCGATAAAATGAAAATTCATAAAATTGAAAATTTCAGCAAATATACTTATTTAATGCTGAAATTTTGGATGAAATGGAATTCAGAAAAAATCCGGTTAAAGATTTTGGAGCCGCCATTTTTCTATTAAAACTTACTTAAATCAGCCCTAAGCGTTAGAGCTTTAGTCATAAATTCGAAATTGTTAATTTGTTCATTTAGCCTGCCTGGATTTTCCCATTACTTAAGTATGCCAATCCCAGCGAGAAATATCTGTCTAATTAAGGTTCACAATCAATAGCGTCCTAAACGATTAAAATAAGATCAAAAAAGAGAGGAAGTTTTCTGTGACTCAATTAATTTTGAGCTGCACCACAAAAACAACATACTCTCTTATGACAAATATAACATTGTTTTCT
>Ga0314774_1000685_pt1 | contig 25161 bp, 24 predicted proteins | sample MetaGCBIA2018_FD_204515 | JGI IMG/M metagenome (GOLD analysis project Ga0314774, IMG submission 204515) | Cryopeg brine microbial communities from Beaufort Sea near Barrow, Alaska, United States - CBIA 2018 | ecosystem: Environmental > Aquatic > Marine > Coastal | place: USA: Alaska | collected...
AGGACCTGAAGCACAATCGACTCGCCCTTACCTGTTGCCGCGAGGGCTGCCAGCGTTGAGCGTGACACAGACGCGATGCGATCAACACCGAGTGCCAGATTGGGGTGGCTCACCCCCACTCGTCCCGAGATCAGCGGCATCTGGGTTCGCTGCGCCTTGGACGCATCAATTCGCATCCCCGGCATGAGGGTCATGAGCGTGTGATTGAGAGCTCGTCCGTGGCCAGGATGGACAGCGACAAGGTGTCGGAGTCGTCCACCGGAAGATCGCGTCTCCCAGGCAATCGCGCCGAGGTGAGGGTCGGCAGCCAACCGGTCCAACACTGTCAGCGCGGCGTCCGGAGTCAGCGAACCAGGCCACCATATGCGCCGCCACGCCCAGGTGTGTTCACGCCGTCTCATCGGAAACCTCCCTCGACTGCGCGGACTCTTGTTCCTCGCGTTGATGCAGTACGAGCGCGACGATGGCACGGCCGAGCTTGCGAGGATCCACCTGTGTGTGCGGGACCGGAACAACGCGGAACGCATCTGACTGCCGTGGACGCCCGCGCCCTCGCCCCTGATTGGTGGTCTGGTTTCTGGTGTGCTTCGTCATCGTCCGTACCCTCCCTTCCGCTGATGTGTGCCCTCATTACGAAGGGTTTCTTTCTGCCCGTCAAGAGCGAAATTTGCTACCAGCGATTCCTGTCTCGCCACCTCCGCACGGCGATGACTGTTGCGGCACCGACGACGAGCAGTACGACTGCGCCGACCAGCCAGGGCCAGATGCTGATCATCACCTCGACGGCGATCTTGAGCAGGACGGCGATTCCACACAGGACGAGCGCTCCATGCCATGCGTTCGTAAGTGGTGAGTTCTTCGGCTCGTTCGACATGGACCATCACGCGGACCTCTCCTGGTCGAAGTCGGATGGCACGGGATAGCCAAACTTTTCGAACGACACCTGTGAGTCAACCTCGTTGCCCCACGCATCCCAGCCGAGTTGACGATGGCGCGCGAACAGCTCGAGCTTGTTCTTCCCAGGACCTGCAAGCCTGTCGATAATTGCGTACTGCTCGTGGGGCTTGACCGAGTGGGAACCCACGGGAGTGGCGAACCACGACGGCTGAGAGCGGTACGCCACCGGGACGCGGCCTCGCGTAAACAGCAATAGATGCTCGGTTGCGTTGCGTACCCCGTAGCGACTCGACAGTCCCAGCCGGTTCAACTTGACCCACGTGATGATGGACTGGCGGGTGAAACCCCACTCCTTCGCCACTTGGCTCGCTTCGGTAATAAGAGCGTTGGTGGTCCACATGAATAGCTGGCAGTTATCAGCAGCTATGGAGCGAACCGCTTCGCCCATTCCGGCGATCTCATCTAGCGGCATCGTGTCGTAGTGCTTCTCGCCGCCCTGCTTCTGCCATGGCGGATCGGCCAGGATTACCTCGTACTTTTTACTCATGTTGCGCTCCTTCCTCGCCGCATATCTGAGGTGCGGCCGGTGTGGCATCTGGTTATGCACCCGATTGCCAAGATGATCAAGTGATGTCCACGCGCCACCTGTTCGCGACCCGCACTAGAGGTAGGGCCTCGTCGTAAGGGTGCGAGCTGCGAACAGATGGACGCGTGAAACGGTGTTGTGAAAAGCACTACGGAGCTCGCCGGCGCTCCTGTTTGCGTGCATCGTCGGCGGCCTGGCGCATCCGAGCACGAGCATCTCGAGACATATGTTCGAGTTGCATCTCAGCCCACTCCCTCGTGCCGTCAATGTCTGTCTTCACCGATCCAACTGGCCAGATCAACCAGGCGAGAAAGACAACTGCGGCCAGCGCCAGTAACCCGAAAGCGACCACCACGACGGTCACGAGCTCATCCGTCGGGCCGCATTCATGACAAGTGACCCCATCGCGATCTGCGTCATATCGCCGATGGACGTGAGCCTCGCGACTGCCGCAGGAACCGTCTCAGCAAGATCCCGTTCGAGTTTCGTGACCATCGCCACCTCCTGCAACGCACGCTGGCCCACTGCAGCAACAGCTGACACCCTCGCCGCTTCGACTTCGGCCTTGGCGTCCATGCGACGCGTCGCAAGGCCCGTCTCGACTGTCAGGTTTTGCAGTTCACGCTGCACCCGACGTTGCAATCCGCCACTGGGGCGGAACATCTCCAATTCGTTATTCATCTCACTGCTCCTTGTCTGGTTGGGAGCGACTTCAGTCGCATATTCAGGTTGAAGCACGGGGTATGTGTGTGTCACTGACACGAAACTGACACGATGAGTGCATGAAGGACGACATCATTCGAAAGGAGCTTCTGGCTGAGCTCCGTCAGCTACGCCGCGCGCCGGGCCCGTTCAACGAGGTGCGGCTTGGAGGTGCGGAGATGCTCATCGACTACGCAGGTAGCGGAAGTGTGGAACAGGCGTTCACGTTCCTGATGGACTTGCTCGACAGGGACGGCGCAGATGCTGAGAGCGACGTCCGGGCGTTCTACGAGACCGCTGGCTACGACACGTCTGGGAACAACCTCGATGAGCGCTTGCGCGCCTATGCGACCCGACACCATGTGGATGAGCGGACAGGGCTTCGGAGAAGCGACAGAGGTGCGGACAAGATCAGCTACGTCATCCGTGATCAGTTCCACTACGACCGCCCTTGGTGCAACCTCGTCGCAGTTCAGGATGGTGACCAAGTGACGCTACGGGTGGCGGTCGAGATGCCCGAGCGTAGCCACTGGCGCCGGCCGCGTGTGTACATAAATGGTGAGCTTCAAGACGACAGGTCATTCGAGCTGCACGACTCGAAGACAGCCTCGTCCTATGTCACGGGCGTCGAGATTTTCAGGAATGTCCCGCTGAACCTAGATGCGAGCGAGGACGAACCACTCCTCGAATTGAGAGTGTTCTGGATCATGCCAGTGTGGCCGTTCTGGCAGACGGGAGCTCACCTCGTTGACCCCCGGATCTATGCAAAGTTGGTGAACAACCGAGAGCACAGCGCCGAACTGTTCATCTACTGGGCGAGCGAAGAGGCCAAGGTTGCGGGTGGGCCGTTGGCTCACTTCCCCGAATGGTGATCCCTCGAGGCTAGCGATGGCGCCGGTACAGATGGACATTCACATATATCAGGCAATATGCGATAATTGAGTCAAGTTCCTGCGTTAGGTTGAGTTGACCTCCCAGCGCAAGTCGGACTACTCACGGCCAGGCGGCGGACCCATGTCAGCGGTTGTCGCTAGCGTTGTCCGAAGTAACCAATATCAGTAACTGCGCGACGATGCGCGCGAAGGAGACCAACGCCATGTCAGTACAACCACCGCAGTCAAGCGACGTGCAGCCGAGGACGGTGACGTGGTAATGGCTCTTCGAAAGTCAGACCTTTACGGCTCCCTTTGGGCGAGCGCGACCGAACTGCGCGGCGGAATGGACGCAGGCCAGTACAAGGACTACGTACTCACACTGCTCTTCGTGAAGTACGTCTCCGACAAAGCCAAGACGGACCCTGACTCCTTGATCGACGTCCCAGAGGGGGGCTCCTTCGCCGACATGCTTGCGGCGAAGGGTGATAAGGAGATCGGCGACCGCTTCAATAAGATCATCGGCCGCCTCGCCGAAGCCAACGGACTGCGCAACGTCATCGACCAGGCCGACTTTAACGACGAGGAAAAGCTTGGGAAGGGCAAGGAGATGCAAGACCGCCTCTCCAAGCTCGTCACCATATTCAACGACCTCGACTTCCGCGGCTCTCGCGCCGAGGGTGACGACCTGCTCGGTGACGCCTACGAGTACCTAATGCGCCACTTTGCTACCGAATCTGGAAAGAGCAAGGGCCAGTTCTACACCCCTGCCGAGGTGTCCCGGATCCTCGCCAAGGTTGTCGGTATCGGCCGCGAGACGCGTCAGGACCAAACGGTTTTCGACCCGGCATGTGGCTCTGGCTCCCTGTTGCTGAAAGCTGCTGACGAAGCGCCGCGCGGCATGACGATCTACGGCCAAGAGAAGGACAACGCCACCTGGGCGCTGGCCAAGATGAACATGATCCTGCACGGGAATGAGATCGCCGAGATCGCCAAGGGTGACACGATCACGAACCCGCAGTTCAGGAACAGCGCTCAACTCAAGACCTTCGACTATGTCGTCATGAACCCGCCGTTCTCGGTCAAATCTTGGAGCAACGGTCTGGAGAACGACTACGACCGCTTTGAATACGGCCGACCACCCGAGAAGAACGGCGACTACGTATTCCTGCTGCACGCGCTCAAGTCACTCAAGAGCACCGGAAGAGCAGCAATCATTCTCCCGCACGGCGTCCTCTTCCGAGGCAACGCCGAAGCCACCATCCGTAGGCGGCTGCTCGGGCAGGGATTCATCAAAGGAATAATCGGTCTCCCAGCCAACCTGTTCTACGGCACTGGTATTCCGGCATGCATCGTCATCCTCGACAAGGAGAACGCCCATGCCCGCACCGGTGTCTTTATGGTCGACGCCTCCAAGGGCTTCGTTCAGGACGGCAACAAGAACCGCCTCCGAAGCCAGGACATCCACAAGATCGTCGACACCTTCAATAAGCAGCTCGAGATCGACCGCTACTCGCGCATGGTGCCTATGAGCGAAATCGCCGACGAGAAGAACAACTACAACCTCAACATCCCGCGCTACATCGACTCGTCCGAGCCTGAGGATGTGCAAGATCTCTCCGCCCACCTGCAGGGTGGCATTCCGGACCGTGACCTCGACGCGCTTTGCGAGTATTGGGAGCCGTTCCCGCAACTCCGTAGCACGCTGTTCAAGCCGAGCCGACAGGGTTACAGTGACCTCGCCATCGGTGTTGGCGAAGTGAGGCAGCTGATTCTCGACGCCCCAGGTATCCGCAAGCTCCACGAAGAAGCCACCGGAATCGTCGGTGACTGGTTTGCCGCATGGCGTCCGCGTTTGACGAGGATCACCGCTGACACCAAACCCGCCGAGTTGATTACCGCAATGAGCGAAGACTTCCTGGAGCGGTTCAGGCCCGTACCGCTTATTGACGAGTACTACGCCTATCAGCAATTTATGACCTACTGGCACGACGTTATGCACGACGACATTTTCCTGGTCATGAACGGCGGCTGGTTGGACGCAGCCAAACCGCGCAGGGCAATTGCAGACAAGGAGCGCAAGCTCGCTGAAGAACCCGATCTCGTCGTAGGGGCCGGCAAGAAGGCCATTAGGTACAAGATGGATCTCATCCCGCCTGACCTCATCGTCGCACGCTACTTTGCTGACGAGCAGGCCAGTGCCGACGCACTCATGCTCGCCCAGGACGAGGCTTCCCGTGCGGTCGACGAGTACGTAGAAGAGAATGCAGTCGAGGACGGTCTGCTGGCGGAAGCCATGGAGGATGACAAGATCAGTAAGGCCCTCGCCACGAAGCGACTGAAGGGGGTCACCCGCGATGGCGAGCGGGACGAGATTGATGCGCTTCAACGCCTGGTCAAGCTCTTCGACGCAGCGTCCGCGGCCAAGAAGATGGTTAAAGAGGCTCAGGCCTCGCTCGACCTCGCTACGCTGGAGAAATACGGCGATCTCACTGAGGCCGACGTAATGAACCTCGTCCTCGACTCAAAGTGGTTAAGTGACGTTTCAGGCCGAGTTGCCACGGTCGTCGAGTCCAAGGTGCACCGGCTTGTCGCCCGGGTTTCGCAACTTGGAAAGCGTTACGCAGCGACTCTCGACGATCTCGATGACCGCCTGACAGCGTTGGACAAGGCTGTCGCCGGACACCTTGCGCTCCTTACGGGCGAAGCTCGAATGCCCGGATTCTCGGCACCGTGGAAGAAGATGCCGCTGTCGGCGCTCCTGAGCTACGAGCAACCTGGGCGCTACCTTGTGACGACGACGCGCCAACTCGAGAGCGGTCCAACGCCTGTCCTAACTGCGGGCAAAACTTTCATCCTCGGTTATACAAACGACACCCACGGCATCTGCCGTACTCATCCGCTCATCATCTTTGACGACTTCACAACGGCGACCCAGTTTGTTGACTTCGACTTCAAGGCTAAGTCCTCTGCCATGAAACTACTGCGTGCTCGACCCGGAGTCGCGGATGTGCGCTTCATGTTCGAACGGATGCAGCTCATTGAGTTCGTGGTAGGTGACCACAAGCGACACTGGATCTCGCAGTACAGCAAGATTGAGGTCACGGTTCCTGAACTTGCGGAACAAACCGCGATCGCGCAGGCGCTCTCTCAGTTCGACGACCTTACGGTCGCGTTGGAGTCTCGCCGGGCGAAACTTCTTGATTTGAAGCGCGCTGCAGCTCAGCGCGTCGTCCACGGCGCGCCACAGGAGGAGACCGATGAGTGATGTCGGCCAAGTTGAGCGCAAGGCGCAAGAGCGTGTCGTCGGGTTGTTCAAGGAGCAGCTTGGCTACGAGTACCTCGGCGACTGGCACGACGGCAACCGCAACTCGGGACTCGAGACCGATCTCCTCACGCAGAACTTGAAGGCTCGCGGTTACGACAACAATCTGGTTACTCGCGCGCTTGACCAGCTCGGCAAGGCGGCCTCAGTCGGCACCGGCCATGATCTGTACGAGGCCAATCGGGACGTCTACCAATTGCTGCGCTACGGCGTGAAGGTCAAGCCTGGAGTTGGTGAACAGACCGAAACCGTGTGGTTGATCGACTGGGCCCGCCCTGAGGCCAACCACTTCGCGGTCGCCGAAGAGGTATCAGTCCTCGGGCAGCACACTAAGCGCCCAGACGTTGTGCTCTACGTCAACGGCCTAGCACTGGGCGTCCTTGAGTTGAAGCGCTCGAAGGTATCGGTCACTGAAGGCATTCGACAGTCGATCGGCAACCAGAAGCCAGAGTTCATCCGTCCGTTCTTCTCTACGGTCCAGTTCCTGTTCGCCGGCAACGACGTCGAGGGTCTCCGCTATGGCCTGATCGACACGCCGGAAAGGTACTGGCTGGAATGGAAGGAACCGTCAAACGTCGCCGAGCCCCTTGACCGCGCACTGCTTCAGATGTGCGGCAAGGAGCGTTTCCTTGAGCTCATCCACGACTTCATTGTTTTCGACGCCGGTGTGAAGAAGGGCCCACGTCACAACCAGTACTTCGGCATCAAGGCGGCGCAGGATCGGATTGCCAGGCGTGAGGGCGGGATCATCTGGCACACCCAAGGCTCCGGTAAGAGCCTGACGATGGTATGGCTGGCCAAGTGGATCCGCGAACGGCAGGCCGATGCGAGAGTCCTGCTCATCACCGACCGCACCGAGCTGGACGACCAGCTCGAGGGGGTCTTCAACGGAGTCAACGAGCAGATCTACCGCACCAAGAGCGGTGCCGATTTACTGGACACACTTAACAAGACGCAGGAGTGGCTAATCTGCTCACTGGTGCACAAGTTCCGAGGCTCCGACGAGGAGAATGAACTCGACGAGACCAGTAAGGACTTCATCGCCGAACTCAACGCAACCATGCCGAAGGACTTCGAGGCCAAGGGCAATATCTTCGTCTTCGTCGACGAAGCTCACCGCACCCAGTCGGGCAAGATGCACCGTGCGATGAAGCAACTCCTGCCTGAAGCGATGTTCATCGGTTTCACGGGTACGCCGCTGCTCAAGGCCGACAAAGCCACCAGTATCGAGACTTTCGGCTCGTTCATCCACACCTACAAGTTCGACGAGGCCGTCAACGACGGCGTAGTGCTCGACCTTCAATACGAAGCCCGCAATATCGACCAGCACCTCACCAGCCCGGCGCACGTCGACAAGTGGTTCGACGTCAAGACCAAGGGCATGACCGACCTCTCCAAGGCCGAGCTCAAGAAGCGCTGGGGCACCATGCAAAAGGTCGTCTCCAGCGAGCCACGTGCCAAGCAGATCGTCAACGACATCCTGCTCGACATGGAGACCAAACCTCGGCTGATGAACGGGCGCGGCAACGCCATGCTCGTCGGCGGCAGCGTCTATCAGGCGTGCAAGTTCTACGAGATGTTCGTCGCGGCCGGGTTCAAGGGCAAGTGCGCGATCGTCACTAGCTACGAGCCCAACGCTAGTGACATCTCCAAGGAAGACTCGGGCGAAGGCAAGACTGAGAAGATCCGCAAGTACGACATCTACCGCAAGATGCTCGCCGACTACTTCGACGAACCAGAAGACGTTGCCATGGGCAAGGTTGAGGAGTTCGAAGCAGCGGTCAAGAAGCAGTTCATCGAGAACCCCGGCCAGATGCGACTCCTCATCGTCGTGGACAAGCTTCTGACCGGGTTCGACGCACCCTCTGCGACGTACCTTTACATCGACAAGAAGATGCGCGATCACGGCCTCTTCCAGGCCATCTGCCGCGTCAACCGGCTCGACGGCGAGGACAAGGACTACGGCTACATTGTCGACTACCAGGACCTCTTCAACTCACTAGAGGGAGCAATCACTGACTACACCTCCGGCGCACTCGACGGCTACGAGAAGAGCGACATCGATGGCTTGCTGACCGACCGTATCGACAAGGCTCGCGAGAACCTGGACGATGCCCTCGAGCGCGTCCGAGCTCTCTGTGAGTCCATCGCTCCGCCCAAAGGCACACTGCAGTATCAGCAGTACTTCTGCGCCGCGGAGTCTGGCAACGCCGAACAGCTGAAGGCAAATGAGCCTAAACGAGTCGAGCTCTACAAGGCTGTCGCGGCCGTGAGTCGCGCCTACGGCAACCTGGCCAACGAGATGACCGCCGCCGGTTACACAGACGCCGAAGCACAAGCGATCAAGAAGGAGATCGCGCATTACGTCGACGTTCGCGCAGAGGTGAAGCTTGGCGCCGGTGAGGATGTGGACTTCAAGCAGTACGAGGCCGGCATGCGTTTCCTACTCGACACCTACATCCAGGCCAGCGCATCGGAGATCGTGTCGGACTTTGAGGACGCCGGTCTGATCGACCTGATCGTCAAACTCGGTGCAGGCGCCATTGACAAGTTGCCTGAGGGCATCAAGAAGGATCCCGAGGCGGTCGCGGAGACGATTACCAACAACATGCGCAAGGTGATCATCGACGAGCGTGCGATGAACCCGAAATACTACGACCGCATGAGTGAGTTGCTCGACGCCATCATCGAAGAGCGCCGCAAGGGTGCCGTCGAGTATCAGGAGTATCTCGCCAAGCTGCTGGATGCAGCGAAGAAGCTCGGCTCGAAGGAGTCGGAGACGAAGTACCCGGTCTGGGCGAACAACGGCGCCCGGCGTGCTCTGATCGACTTCTTCTATCCCGACGAGTCGCTTGCCTTTGTGGTTGACGAGGCGGTGGTCCACAACAAGCCGCACGGCTGGGTCGGCAACCCGATGAAGGAGCGCCTCGTCCGCAACGCAGTCAAGGCCAAGCTCCCCGCCGACTACAGCCAAGTAGAGGAACTGTTTGAACTGTTGAAGGTCCGCGATGAGTACCGCTAGCGCCTACCTCTCGGTCCGCGGCATCGACGTTGACGTCATCTACAAGGACATCAAAAATCTCCACATCGGCGTCTACCCGCCCATGGGCCGTGTGCGAGTGGCCGCACCCCAGCGGCTCGACGACGACCAAGTCCGCCTGGCTGTCATCCAGCGCTTGCCGTGGATAAAGCGGCAACGCAAGGAACTACAAGACGCGCCGCGCCAGTCCGAACGCGAGGTCGTGACAGGCGAGTCTCACTACGTGTGGGGCGTTCGCCGTCGGCTCAAGATCGTGGAGCGACCAGGGCGGGCCCACCTAGAAGTAGATGGCGAGCGGCTCGTGCTCTACACCCCCGCCGATAGCCCTGTCGACAAGCGACGCGAGTACCTCAGTCAGTGGTACCGCGAGCAACTCCGCGACGCGATTCCAGACCTCATCGCGGGATGGGAAGCCAGGCTCGACGTATCGGTGCCTAAGTGGTCGATCCGCCGCATGAAGACAAAGTGGGGCTCCTGTAATCGCGAGACGCGACACCTCTGGTTCAACGTCGAACTAGCCAAAAAGCACCCCGACTGCCTGGAGTACATCGTCGTCCACGAGATGGCGCACTACTTTGAGCGCAGTCACGGCGAACGCTTCACCAAGTTGATGGACACGTACTTGCCTGACTGGCGCAGCCGCCGAGATCAGCTCAATGGTGCACCTTTGGCCGAGGAGGCCTGGTGATGTCAAGGCGTGATAGGGGCGCGACTACGCGAAGTGCCTGGTCTCTGGGGTCAATATGAGCCCAAGGCCAGGAGGAGAAGCTGACAAGCTTGGGAACAGGTATGAACTCGCATGGGCGATTCGACACGCTCTCTATTGCATTGGCGACGCCCGACACGCTCTAACCCTCGAGGATGTCGACGTCGAAGTCGGCAAGGGTTCGGAGTTCACCTTCACCGCCCGCTCGTCTACAGAGGTGCATCAACTCAAGCGTCAGAACGGCAACAGCAATGGCTGGACCCCGAAGGCTCTGGCCGACCTCAAGGTCCTCGAGTCTGCCGTGGGACATGTCGCTGCTGGTCGCGAGTTCCACTTCGTCTCGCTTGTCCCATGTCGGCCACTGCAAGAGTTAGCCGAGCGTGCACGGAGGTCTGCTGACCTCGTAGAGTTCACCCAGTCCTGGCTGACGAAAGACCTGCGCGTCGTTTTTGACCAGCTGGCTGCGGACACAGTCCTAGGCGGCCCACAGAAGGCGTGGGCCACCTTGCAGGGGATGTGGTTCAAGGTCCAAGACGAAGGCGACATCGTCCGTGTAAATGCCATGTTGGCTGGCAGCCAATTGGGCGGTGCCACGGGCGAGCTCGTCTCGCTTGCTATCGGTGACATCCTGCTTGAGAACCTGGGCCGTCGACTGACCCGTGTCGAGCTGTTGGAGCAGCTTGAAGCAAAGGGTATTCACCAGCTCACTTCCGACTCGCGGCGGAGCGCGCGTGAACAGCTTCGAGCAGTGACAAACAGCTGGCGTGACTCTGTTGAACGTGAGCTGCTGCAGCCGCGCATCGAGCGCAGCGAGGCCGACGAGGCCATCGAATCGCTTCATGAACGTCGGATCGTCTTCGTGTCCGGGACGGCGGGGGGAGGCAAAAGCTCTGCACTGGAGCAGTCCGTCGAGGTTCTGGAAGCGTCCGGTGCGCAGGTGCTGGCGTTGCGCCTCGACCGTCTGGATTCATTTGCATCCACCACAGACCTTGGTCGGCAACTCGGCTTGGACACCTCGCCCGCAGTAGTGCTCGCGCTCGCTGCGGACGGTCGCGACGCCTTTTTGGTTATCGATCAGCTGGATGCGGTGAGCTTGGCATCCGGCCGTATGCCCGAAAGCTTCGACGTCGTGATGGATCTCATAGGCGAGGCCTTGTCCGTAAGCGGCATTAGAGTCATCCTGGCTTGCCGCGAGTTCGACATCGAAAACGACCATAGGATTCGCTCGCTGGCTGATCGACCGGACACCGTAAAGGTCTCAGTCGGCCTGCTCTCTGCAGACGCAGTCGATTCTGCCGTGACGTCGATGGGCCTCGATGCGACGAAGTTGACCCCCTCGCAACGGTCGATCTTGCAGACGCCGATGCATCTCGTGCTCCTCAACTCGATTGCGAGCCACGACAAGGCACTCGAATTCCACTCCAGGGGCTCACTCTTCGAGGCCTACTGGGATCGCAAGCGGCAGATGGTCCGTGCGAAACGGTCAGATTTGCGATTCAACGCAGTGCTGAGTCGAGTGGCGAATGCGGCTAGTGACCGACAGACTTTGTCCGTTCCAGTTGAGATCCTCGACGAGGACGAACTCATCGAAGACGCCAACGTTCTCGTGTCCGAGCACGTACTGGCCCGTGATGGTGATCGGATTGCCTTCTTTCACGAGACGTTCTTCGACTACGCGTTCGCACGCCAGTGGGTCTCGCGGTCCGAGTCGCTGACGGATTTCCTACTGCGTGACGAGCAGGAGCTCTTTCGACGAGGTCAGGTTCGCCAGATCTTGCATCACCTCTACGAGCGAGAGCCCGACCGCTTCCGGGAGGAGGTAGTGGCGCTGCTGAGCAGCGACCGAGTGCGGGTCCACATCAAAGAGACGGTGCTCGCGGTGCTATCCAATCTCGATGCGCCTTGCAGCGAGGACGCCGAGGTCATCTTCGAAGTGTCAGCAAACAGGCCGACCTACGAGAATCGGCTTTGGCTAAACACCCGTCGTGCCCCGTGGTTCAGACGCTTTCACGAGGACGGCGCCATCGCGTCCTGGCTTGACAGTGACGACTCAGCACTCCAGCAACGCGCAGTCAACCTCATGACGAGCGCGGCCGAAGAGATGCCTGATGAGGTGGCTGAACTGCTCGGCGCGCGCCAATCCGCGCCAGAGTATCTCAACTGGCTGCGTTGGATCGCTCGCTTCTCTGATCCATTCCTGAGCCGCAGCCTCTTTGATCTTATCCTCGCCGCAGTCCGCGAGGGTGGCTTTGACGTGGCGCAGGACGAACTGTGGCTGGCGGTTCACGACTTGGCGAAGCGTCAGCCGCTCTGGGCGATTGAACTGATTGCGGCTCGGTTCATCGAGCACGCCGACGCACTGGTGCTCGATGAAGACGGCAAGGTCGCCCTCCTAGGTATGCGCGAGTATGGTGCGTCAGAGCTTGTCCGCGAATCCTCCGCAGCTGAACCGTTGTCCTTTTTGCAGGCAGTTGTCCCGTACTTGCGCCGAGTCATGGCAGCCACTGCTTATGAGCCTCGCCCAGACGATCCGATCCTCGATCGGCACTTCTCCATGCGGTTCGAAGTCGACAATCTCGACGACAGGGACCTGGATGACGCCCTATTCTCCGGGTCGGTTCTTGCGATGGAGACGCTCGCTCGGACGGCGCCGGAGCGCATCCATCCATTGCTTGAGGAGCTAGCTGACGATCCTCACGACGCAGCACAGTTCCTGCTCTACCGATCCCTGAAGGCTGGAGGGTCGACCTTCGCCGATTGGGCAGCGTCGCTGCTCCTAGCGGGGGGAGCGCGACTCGACTGTGGTTACATGGCCGACTCCCGCTGGGCGGCACGCGAGTTGGTCGAGGCAATCGCTCCCCACCTATCTGACGATCTTCATCGGCAGCTTGAAGACCAGTTCCGTGATCTGCGTAGTGCCTACGAAGACCGGTACAGCTTCGGGCGGTCTGCGTTCAAGTTCTTGTCAGCCCTTGACGAGGACCGGTTGACTCCGGCAGGGATCCGCAGGTTGGGAGAGTATCGGCGGAAGTTCCACGAGGAGTTGCCTTCGCAGCCTCGAGGCATAACGGGTGGCGCGATCGGATCACCCATCGGTTCTGACGCAGCGTCCATGATGGCCGACGCTCACTGGCTCAAGGCGATGGCGAAGCACAGTGCCGACCGAACGAACTGGGACAACTTCACGGGCGGCGCCCGCGAACTGTCCCATGTTCTGCGCGAGCAGGCTAAGTCCAATCCGAAACGATTCGCGCTTCTAGCTCTTGATCTGACGCCGGATTTCAACCCGGCCTTCGCCGATGGGCTACTGATGGGCTTTGCCGATGCTGAGCCTTCAGACGACGCCGCGCCACTGATCTACGACGCTGTTCGGCATCTTGCGTCGCTCGGGCACAACAACGTCGACAGGTGGCTTGGCAATGCCCTGAGGCGCTACTACCGAGATGTACCCATTGATCTCGTCGAGCTGCTACTTGAGCATTTCCTCACGTCACCAGACCCGGGGGACGACTCGCCGATCTTTACCCGTACCGGCGACGACGGCCGTTCCGCCGCCGACATGCGAAACAATGCCATCAACACCGCACGCGGTAGCCTCGCGGAAACTCTCGGTGACCTGCTGGTATACGACGCCGACGGTGAACGGACTGGGCTTGTCCGACCTCATCTGAACACGCTCGCGAGTGACCCAGTGCTCTTTGTTCGTTCGAGCACTGCACACACTCTCGCGGCTGCCTTGCGTCACGCCCGTCCACATGTGATCTTGGCGTTTGAGATGCTCATCGACACGGACGACCGGATCTTAGCGGCTGAAATGGTGCGAAGCCTGATGATCTATATCGGCAATGTCGATCCAGATGTCATCACACCAGTTGTCCAACGCATGTTGGAGTCCTCGGATGGCGAAGTCAGAGAGGCGGGAGGAGCGCTGGCTGCATTTGCGGGGCTTGAGTGGGCCCGTCCGGACCTACTCACAGAAGCCCTAGAAGCTGACGCCGCAACCCGAAAAGGTGTCGCCGAGGTGTGCGCCTATCGTGTTGACCGGACATCGAATGCTTCGCTGGCAGCCGCTAGCCTCACCAAGTTGATGGCCGATGAAGATGACGACGTGCTTGAGGCGGTCGCCAAGGTCGCTCCCCATCTCCGGGATCACAGGCTGCGCCCCTTCGCCGACCTGCTCTCTGCGTTGATCGACTCGCCAGCGTACGACCACGCCACACCACAGCTGCTGTTGACCCTGCAGCACGCGCCGGACAGGGTGGATGATCTCGTGCTTAAGGCGTCGCAACGGTTCATCTCCGTCTTTGGCACTCAAGCCGGTGACATCCGGACGGGTGCCGCCGGCGATGCGCACTACATCAGTGAGCTTGTAGTACGCGGCTTGGCACAGTCTCGCAACAGGGTCCATCGAGCAGCTTTGCTAGACGTCCTAGACGCACTCCTGGAGCTCGGCGTCTACGGCGTCGACAGCGCAATCACCAAGGCTGAACGGTTGTAGCGCCTAACCGGCTAACAATGACAAGCAAACGCCAGCTCGCACGGGCGACTATCGACCTGGCGGAGTACTTGGGGAGCCAAGAGCTTGCCGGGAATCGTGAGGCGCCCGAATCGGAACCGCTAGAGCCTTTAGGCGATTCGCAACTGTCTGGGCGTTGAACCCGAGTTGCGCACCGACGTCCACGAGGGAGAGGCCTGATTCATAGAGTTCTCGTGCTCGCCGAATCTGGGTGGGGCTCATGGTGCGGGCGCGGACAGGAACGCCGTGGCGCTCAAGTATGGCATTGACGGTCGTGCGATGGAGCCGAAACTGGCGAGCAACTTCGTTGATTGAGGCGCCGGCTGCGTAGGCATCAACCACTTCGAGTTGATCCTCGTGGATTAGGTGTCGCTGCACTTGGGTCCGTGATCGCGGGGCCATGCCGTCCTCCGAGGGCTGTAGAACCGAGACGCGTACAGGGGTCAGGAGCGGGCTCCATTTTCGAGAGTCCGCCTCTGAGAGGTCCACCATATTGCTAATGGTTATCATTACCATTAGCGCAACCGACAGATACGCAGGACTCCCGATGGGGGTCCTTTTGTTTTATTGGAGACGACGATCTCTCGCTACCCCGCTCGACTGATCATCCCTGAATCACCTTGAAAGCTGGGCTTGTTGCCTTACATCGGTACATGTATTTTGCGACGCTCGTGCCAGAGACAAGATGTACCGATGGTGCTGATGTGACTGTTGAAAAGCCACACTTTATGAATATTCAATACAGCGAGGCAGATTGACATTTATATGTGTTTATTTTATAATCAATAGCAACGTGGCATTCGGGTAATCGCTGAGTACGGCAATCTCCCGATCGTCATGTTTGTGGCGATCTCCATCGAGCAACTCTGGAGGTTGTCATGGTAAAGAGCGACGATCGTAATCCGCACCTATCCGCACGACAACAATACGATCTTTTGTTCGGAGACCCGATCATTTGGATTGGCGTAGTTCTACTAACGGTATCTTTAGGACTGTTCGCGCAAATGGCACTCGCTGGTGAGTTAAGCCTCGCGAAGTGTCTCGTGGCTACCGTAGTAGCCGTTGCATCCCTCCCCTCAGTCAAAGCCATGTACAAGGCCTTGAAAAGCGTGGGAGGATAGGTTCCTCGGCAGTGCCCAGGGTCTCTCACGAGATCCTGGGCACTTCAATCCTCAAGGAGTAGTAGTGTTCCGGTCAATGCCAGGGCGGGGTCGACTAGGTCCGCGCGATCGTGACCTTGCCTTCCTGCTCGCCGAGTACGAGAACGTCAACAAAGCTATAGAGCACCGCATCGACCTTCAGTATCGCAACGCTAATATGTTTGCAATTCTGTTTACTCCGGCATCGGTATTTATCGTCACGCTTGTTGCAGACAAGGGAGTTGACGGATTTGCTCATAACCATCTAGTCTTTCTTCTCCCTCTTATGAGCATCCTCGGAACGGGTTTTATCGTTAGGAATATCGACCACGATGCTCACCGCATAGATCTCCGGGAGTATCTGGAACGCGAGATTCGACCTAAAGTCAACTCGTTGATGGTCACGCAGATTCCGGACTGGGAGACATTTTTCACACGAGCAGTCTGGGCTAGGAAGAAGCGCTACGCGGCCATCTCGTACTTCGGCGGTGAACTGACCATTGTCGTGGTGGTGACTTTTGTCTATCTCGTTGCATCTGTTTACCTCCTATTTGATTACAGGGAGCTTTACCTTTCTAGTCTCTATTTTTGGCTCACAGCTCTAGCAGCTGCGCTTTTTGCCTGGTGTATTGTTGGTTTCTCCCGAGTACTAACTAAGGGCTTCATGGCAGTTAAGCATGGGGAGAAGTAGCGCCACGCGGCCTGACCTTGACTGTGCTGCGCATCTGGCGCATAGTCAGAGTTGTATGGCCCCGCAAAATCCGATCTTCTTCACCCCCAGCGCGAGCACCGACTGGATCGATGCCGATTCGGCATGGTTCGAGAAACTCTCGGGGCTCGAGGCTCTTTCGCTTGCAGAGCGAGTCCATCTCGCGCGCATTGCACTGCAACAGCAATGGATCTGCGATATCGAAGACACCCCAGCGAAACGTGCAGCGCTCAAAGAGCTCGGCATCCATACCGCGACAACCAACCTTGGCTACATAATCGCGTCAGGCAATGCAGCGATGGCTGAGTACTTTGCCTTCCGCAGTGGTGAGATCAGCACGGTAGAGGCGGGCATCTTTTACGGCTACGCGCCGAGCGCAGTCGTTGCGTTCACCGGCATCGTGCAGCACGTTGCACCTGAAGCCTCTTGGATGACATCAGCGACCTACTTCCTCGGAGGTGCATACTCCCGGGATCACAGCGATCGAGAGCTCGAACTCTTTACCGCGCAATGGGACGTGCTCAAGAACCATGCGCCAACGCTCTGCAGCCTGGCAGAGATGGAGTTTGAACGCATCAAGCCGACGCTCGTCGCGTAGTGCGGACCCGTATACCCTGTCGATCCAGAATCGCCCGCACCGTCGTCCGGTGAACCTTGAACTGCCGAGCAACGGCCTTCATGGTGGCGCCGGCATCGTAGGCTTCGGCGACCTCGAGCTGCTCCTCGTGATTCAGGTGACGCTGCACCTGAATCCGAAGTCGCGGGCTCATAACGTCCTCCGAGGGCTGCAGCACCGAGCTATCTAGAGGGGTCAGAAGTGGGCTCCATTTTCGAGAGTCCGCCTCTGAGAGGTCCACCAAACCGATTATGGTTATCATTATCGATAACGCAAACAACTGAGGTCACCATGTACCGATGGTGGCCTTTTTGTATGTCTAGCAGGCCTTTCGCTCCGTTGGGCTATCCATCGGGGAGTCGCCTTTGACCCCCATCAGACGGATTCTCGTGAGCCGCGCAAGGTCGCTATCGGTTCAAGATTTTGCGACGCGCGCTATAGGGGTGGCCTGTACCGATGGGCCAACTGCCGTCGAGCTTCGAGTGTGATGTCAGACCCCCGTGTCATGATCAACTAGAGGTGAGTTCGAAAAGGGTAAAAAGCACTACATCGTGTTCCGATTAAAGGGAATATAATAGATACGAGAAACCATTAAGGAGAAATTCAATATGAGTCAAGAATCCAAAGATAAAGACCATGGAAATGGTCACAACAAAGATTACGAAATTATCATTAACGGGACGCCACATGTGGTCGACGGAGAGCAGGTTTCGTATGAGCAGGTCGTCGGATTTGCCTTCCCTACACCCCCCGAAGGTCAAACGCGCTTCACGGTGACCTTCTATAAGGCGCACAAGCCTAAAGAGGGAACCCTAGGTTCTGGAGAGACGGTCGAAGTCAAGAAGCAAGGAACAGTTTTCAATGTCAAGGCAACTACTAAGTCATAGCCCAGACCTCACGCGACTCGTCGAGGAGGGGTACGAGGTCTCTTTTGAGTCCGGCCTACTTCTCCTCGGCGTGCCGTACCTAGATGCCCAAGGGGCAATTCAGTGGGGGCGCCTGACTTCAGCGCTTGAAACGCAAACTAGCCCCCAGGAGCGCACAGCGAGTCCGGTTGGTGACCACACGGTTCACTTCATCGGAGCCTCAGGAGAGGCGCAAGATCGCCCATACGACCGACACGGCAACGTCATGACCGATCTTATGAACCAACCCAACGGCCCTCTCAATATTGGCAGTGGGTTGATTGCGAGCTGCCAGATGTCACAGAAGCCGGTCGGCGAAGTGAAGTACGTGGACTATTTCGAGAAGATGACGACCTATGCTTCGATGCTCCTCGTAGAAGTGCATTCGGTTGATCCGGAGATTTCACTGCGCACCCACAAGCCAATGGCGACACTCGAGGATGAGTCCGTCCATCGCTATTTCGACTCTGCCACGAGCCGAGCTCGCATTGGTGCCGTCATGGATAAAACCGTCGGGCAGCGCATCGCGATTGTTGGGCTTGGAGGAACGGGATCGTACATCCTTGACGCACTGGCAAAGACACACGTCGCTGAAATCCATCTCTTCGATGGCGATATCTTTAAACCGCACAACGCCTTCCGAGCGCCCGGCGCTGTATCGCTTGAGCAGCTCCAGGCCCAGCCCAGCAAGGTTGCCTACCACCAGTCGGTGTACGACGCTATGCACCGACAGGTTGTGCCCCACGAGACGCATATTGACGGCAACAACGTCGCCGAACTCGGCGGCTTCGACTTCGTATTCATCTCGATCGACGCAGGACCAGTGAAGCAAGTCATCGTCGACGAACTTAAGCGCACAAAGACGCCCTTCGTCGACACTGGGATGGGAGTCGACCAGACCGGCGAGTCGCTCGGCGGAATCCTCCGCACCACATTGGTGACGTGGACGCGCGAGGGAGAGCTCGTACATCTCGAGGAGGGACTCTTGTCCGTAGCCGACGATGACGAAGGCTACGAGCAAAACATCCAAATCGCCGAACTCAACATGCTCAATGCCGCACACGCCATCATTGCGTGGAAGAAGCACATCGGTTTCTATAGGGACTACGGTCATGAGATGGCAAGCGCCTACACACTGGACGGTAACAGAATCATGAATTCAGGTAGCGGCGATGAAGATTGACCGCCTCGAACCCACCTTCGTTGAGTATATTCCCGTAGATGTCGAGCCGGGCAAGCTCTACATTTCCATGACATACGCGACAACCGTGCACCTATGCGCCAGTGGATGTGGGAACAAAGTAGTGCTGCCCTTGAGTCCAGCCGAATGGCAACTCCAGTACGACGGTCGTGCAGTCTCGCTATCGCCGTCAGTTGGAAACTGGGACTACCCGTGCCAGGCTCACTATTGGGTCCGTGCGAACGAAATCCGTTGGGCCCGAAAGTGGAGTCGAGACGAGATAGAAGCAGGGCAACGACGTGACGGGCGCGCGCTTGACTCAATGTTCAAACACGATCAAGTCGAGACAGCCCCCAACGAGTCGACTCCCGAAGACACTGGCATTTTCGAACGATTTCTTATATTTCTGCACATTCGTCGAAAGTAAGGGCTTCCGCATCGTCGGAGGCGGATTCGTTGACGCTTGACTCTCTCACCCTCTCGGCGCATAGTCAGGCGCAGATATGCCTCGCCTGACAGATCATGACTATCTCAGGAACTATGAGTTGCTCCGGTCGCACCGGACGCGCGGGGACAGAGTCTTCCCTTTGCTCAAGGTGAGTGAGCAACAGGCGATGTTCTCGTACTACTCCTTCCATGAACGACGAGCTCGCGCAGAACTGCTGGAGCACCGACGCCTGATTTCAAGAATCTATCCATCACTGCCGCATGAGGCGGGACGAGCGCTCAAGCGGCTCGGACACTTGCGCGAGAACCCCCAGATTCCTCGCGCCGTCGTCAAACGGCGAGGTCGCGGACAGCCGAAGTCTTCTGACAGATTCGAGCTTGCATTTGAGGTGCGGCCTGAACCTGACGTCCAGCAGCTAGCGCGAGCGTTCATTGAGCTGGCACGTTTCTTGCGAGCGTCCGAGTCCGAATCCGCACGTCCTGTCGATCCAGAATCGCCCGCACCGTCGTTCGATGGAGCTTGAACTAACGAGCGATCGTTTTCATCGTGCGCTCATCAATACATGTATTTTGCGACACCTTGACTCTCTCGGTGCGCGGGTCCATAGTGATGCTCAAGAATGCAGGACACTTCAAAACTGACCAGTTCACATCCCTTAAATCCTCGTCAGTGGGACGAGGCGCTTAAGCTGGTCCGTCGTCTTGAGGATTCTCAAGGAATGCGTGTCGATCCCGAGATCGAACAGCTCGTGACAGCATTGCGGTTACTTGGATACAAAACGGTCATGTCCTGCGGTGGCCACCTAGACCGCCGAACCACAGGCCCGTATGTCGTCATTAGATCCCAAGCAACTGGTGAGCTTGTCGATCACGCGGAACGCGAAGTCGACGAAAGCAAGAAGCAGCAGTGGTTTCGGGAGGCGCAGAATCTGGCCCGGCAAGAAGTGCTTGGGCTGAAACGCCATGTCGACACAGTGAATGAACGCAACGACGGGACAGGCCGTCAAAGCATCATGGAGCTGCGACCTTCGGGACATAGCAGCTTCCGATTGTGTTTCGTGCACGCTGACTTCGACGGGCAACTCGACGACACGTCTTACGCGGAGGCGATACGCAGCCGCCGAGCGACTATTGAAATCCTCTTAACGAAACTGACGAGCGAGCTTGGTCTCGAACTCGAATAGATTCAGTCGTAAGTGAAGCCGTCACCGCCACAGGCGCTGCAGTTGACGATGTCATCGTCTTTCACGACTGATCCCGATCCATCGCAAACAGCACAGATGCTCTTAGGGCGGTCCATAGTGGTCTCGCTTTCGTCGGCTTGAAACTGAGGCTACTACCTCGGACCATGCTCGGCAAGAGTCTTTTGTGCTGTTTCAACACCCGGCTAGCCCGCATGCGCGGACACCTCCCACTCATCGCGCATGGGCCCGAATCGTCGCACCCTGTCGATCCAGAACCGCCCGCACCGTCGTCCGATGAATCCTGAACTGACGAGCGACTGCCTTCATAGTGGCGCCAGCTTCGTAAGCTTCCGCAACCTTGAGTTGCTCCTCGTGATTCAGGTGGCGCTGCACCTGTATACGAGGTCGCGGGCTCGTGACGCCCTCCGTGGGCTGCAGCACCGAGCTATCTACAGGGGTCAGAAGCGGGCTCCATTTTCGAGAGTCCGCCTCTGAGAGGTCCACCAGCAGTTCCGGTGAGAAGCAGTGATCAGGGCCGTCCTTCGGGGCGGTCTTTTTCACTTTCGATTCGGATAGTGGGGTTAGGGGTTAGCGGCATGAAAGTGTGTCTGCTGGCGGCAGGCGCGGCGCTAGGGGGCGGGCCATCGCAACGCGTCAGCCTCGACGTGCTGTGACCCGCCCGATCCAGCTCTTCGGACCTGACGGAGTCGTGTCGCAGGCGCCACCCTGGATGGACTTCACTTTTCCCACTCGGGGGCATCTGGCCCGCACATCCGCCTCGAATCGGGAGGACAGGGTGAAAGCGAAGGCGGGGCAGTGCTCGCATGCGCCACCAAGTCGGACCTGCACGTCACCGCCGTGGACGCTGACCAACTCCACCTCGCCGCCGTGCGAGCGAATGAACTTTCCCGAGTCGCCGGCTATCGCGTCCACCACGGCCATACGCACGATGTCGTCCAGTTCGCCGGGGTCGCGCGCCACCCACATAAGAGGGGTTTCTAGCGCAGTGCAGATGGCGGTCCGCACCCTGGCGCCCTCGTCGCGCCACGTGCGCCCCAGTCCAATACTGGTCAGGACCGCCGCCGGCTCCACCTCGACGCGCACGAGCGTGCCGTCGTCGACCAATGCCTGTAGAGCATCGGGTGCGTGCGCAATCTCGCCAATGAATTCGAACAGCCCGGCCTGGGTGACCCAGCGCAGCGCGCGGTCGTCCCCGGGTACCGCCTCGGGGTGGGTCGCTACGGGGGTCACATCAGCGCCCCGACGATGCGGTTGGCGGCAAACGCCGCGACCCAAGCAAGCGCGAAGTAAGACGTAAACGCAATAGTCGGCCACTTCCAGGAACCAGATTCGCGTCTAAGGACGGCGATCGTGGACACGCACTGGAGAGCAAAGATGAAGAAGGCGAGCAGCGCCGCGACCACCGGCGCGGTGAAGAGCGGTTGGCTGGCACGCGGTCCGTCGACCACAGTCATCTCTTGCAGGGCAGTGGAGGGATTCTCGGGGTCCTGAGCGGCGGCAACCTGGCCCAGCGTCGCAACGAACACCTCGCGGGCGGCCAGTGATGCGACCACGCCGATGTTGATCCGCCAGTCAAACCCGAGGGGATCGAATACGGGTTCGACGAACTTGCCGACGCCGGCCGCGTAACTGTTGTTGAGGACGTGCTCAGACGTGGCGGCCGCATTGGAGGTGTCGATCCCTGCCGCCTGCATCTCGGCATCGTTCTGCGCGGGCAGGTTTAGGAGCAGCCAGAGCACGATGGTGGTGCCCAGGATGATCTTGCCGATCTTTTGTAGAAACGTCTTGCACGAACCCCACACTGAGGTGGCTACGGACCGCACGGACGGCATCCGGTATGGTGGCATCTCCATGTAGAACGGCAAGAGCGGGCCCGCGCCGCGACCGACGTGCGAGGCAATCCACGCCGCTGCCATCGCCGCCACGGCGCCCGCCAGGTACAGCCCAAACATGACCGCACCTTGCGTGCTGACGGGCCCCCAGCCGGCCCCGGTGGGGACGAGCAGGCCAATGAGCAGGATATAGACCGGGAGCCGTGCGGAGCACGTCATGAGTGGTGCGGCAATCATTGTCGCCAGGCGGTCGCGCGCCGACGGCAACGTGCGTGTCGCCATGATGCCCGGGATTGCGCACGCCAGTGAGGACAGCAGTGCGACGAAGGCGCGACCCTCGAGACCTGCCGTCGACATCACTTTGTCCATCAGGAACGCTGCGCGCGACATGTATCCAATGCCCTCGAGCACTGAAATCATGAGGAAGAGCAGCGCGATCTGCGGGACAAAGACGAGCACCCCGCCCACGCCCCCCAGCAGCGCGTCGGAAAGGAAGCTGCCTAACCAGGGGTTACTCACGTACGTGTCTACAAGCGAGCCGAGGTAGGCGAAGAACGTCTCGATGCCATCCTGCAAGGGCGCAGCCACGGTGAAAATGACCTGGAAGAACGCGAACATGGTGGCAAAGAAGATGAGCGAGCCCCACCAGGGGTGCAGTAGGACCGCGTCTACTTTGCGCGTGCGCTCATCTATCTGCGGGACCTCGTACCGGGCGGCGGCCAACACCGACCCCACCCACGCGCTCAGTTCGCGCGTAGCCGTAGGGGGGAGCACGATCGGCGCGTCCCAATCGGATGGGTTGGCCAGCAGGCCCCGCAGTGCGGCCAGGTCACTGTTCCGGCCGGCCACTACTGTGACGACGGGGACGCCCAGTGCGCGCCGTAGCGCGTCGAAGTCCAGGGTGCCTTGCCGGCGCGCGAGCTCGTCGGTGAACGTCACGACGACGCATGTGGGAATCTCGGTCTGCAGAACCTGCGCGAGCAGCCCCAGGGAACGATGCAAGACGGTCGCGTCCATCGTGACCAGAAGCCCGTCTGGTGCGGTGCTCAGCGCGACGTCAGCTGCGCTTTCGTGAGAGCGATTCGGATCAAGGCGATCCGCAACAATCTCTTCGTCGATACTGATCGGGTCAAGGCTGTAGGTGCCAGGCAGGTCTTCCACCACCACCGCAATGCCGTTGACCCGAGTGCTTCCCTCATAGCGGGCCACAGTCACGCCCGGGTAGTTTCCGGTCTTGGCGTGCATGCCGGTGAGGGCGTTGAAAAGGGTCGTCTTGCCGGAGTTGGGACTTCCGACCAACGCGAGGCGAACTGTTGCGCCTCTCGTGGTGGCTCCCCCGTCGGGTGGCGCCACTGTTAGACCGTGATCGAAACCTGGATGCACCTTGCCTGAGCGCGGCGCAGAGCGATCTCATATCCCGCGACGCGGTAGACGACCGGGTCCGCCATGGGAGCGCGGCGCAGAACCTCAATCGATGTTCCGGGCGCGAACCCCAGGTCGAAGAGACGGCGAGCGGTAGCAGGGTCCGCCGAGTCGCAAAGATCGACGATGACCCCGCTGTTGCCGGGCCCTAGGTCTGCGAGAGAGGTCCATCCGGTGCATCCGGGAGCATCGTGAGAATCGATCGTTCTGCTGCTAAGGGTGACCGATACCGCAGACATTCGAACTCCAAGGCGGGGGGATAGAAAGAATTTGGCAATACCAACGTTGTGTATTGCTAGTAAGGCTACCCTTTCCGGCCCGGTCTTGAAAACCTCTTTTCTGAAATCCCGCCTAAATTTACCCCGAGCGCGCTCGAGGGCGGCTCTATATTTTCTACGGTTTGGTCAGTAGCAGGCGGACATCGTATCGAGGGAGTTTGTCGCGCCCTTGATCGCGTCCTGGACCTCGGATGCGTCCAGGATCGCGTCTACCTCGATGTCCTCTAGGCCGACGGCGCTGAGGGCCGCATCGTGGTACGTCTGATAGTCCGCTTTGGTGTCGTCAGGCAACTGGTCCACGTAGGGCTCAGTGTCCCCGAACAGGTCCGCAACCCCCTGCTCGGTCAGGGGTCCCTGTTCGGCCCGCAAGCGCAACCCAGCTTCAATCAGGCCAGTCACTGCGAATGCAGCGAGGCAATCCTTGTCGACCTCTGAGTCACTGTTGGCTACCGCCGATTCATCACCGCCCGAGCTCTCAAGAGGCTCTTGCGTGACGGCGGCGGCTGCCGTCGGTGCGTCCCCGCTGGCGTCGCCCTCTTGCCCGCTGCTGCAGGCGGTCAACATTGCGGTGAGCGCCAGCGCGACAACTGCCAGCGATTTGTTTCGAGTCCGATGGGGCTTGTGCATTTTTCTCATCCTGTTCATTAGCGGCGACATGGAGTCTCGGGCCTTGGTCGCACCGGTTGTTCGCCAGGGGTAGTCGTTGCGCGACTGCATGGTTGGAGACCATCAAATCCAAGTGTCCGGCCGCCCGCTCACATTCCGCTCACAACGAGGGCCGGAA
>Ga0314774_1000686_pt1 | contig 25156 bp, 24 predicted proteins | sample MetaGCBIA2018_FD_204515 | JGI IMG/M metagenome (GOLD analysis project Ga0314774, IMG submission 204515) | Cryopeg brine microbial communities from Beaufort Sea near Barrow, Alaska, United States - CBIA 2018 | ecosystem: Environmental > Aquatic > Marine > Coastal | place: USA: Alaska | collected...
CATCTGCAGATCGGCTTTCAACAAGGCAGCGGTCAAGGGCACGTTATCAATCAGCGCCGAAAGCATACCCATCAGGAAATTGGCAACGACCACTGGCACCACATCGTAAAGTGCCGTCAGGCCTTGCAGTACACCGATAAACTGAAGCATGCCGACCAATAGCAGAACCCCAAGGAAGAACAGCAACGTCTCGAACTCGATTGCCCGGACATACTCGAGAATCGGATCGTTTTCGATGTCTTCGTTGAAAAACCGTGCAATCAAAAACATCAGCGCCAGCCCGGTGAGAAAGGTCAATACGGGCGGAATGGAATACACCAGACTCCCCAGGATAGTCCCTAGAATGGTCAGCAGGAAAACCAGGCCTATCAGTTGATCAACTCCGCGCAAGGGTTTCAACGCTGCTTTCTCGATAATGACTTCATCCTTGAGTCCCACAGAGAGCAGTCCGGCAAGCAACAGTACCGCCAACAATGCGGGCCCACTCAACATCAACAGATGGGTAATCTCGACCTTGTCGGCGAGAAAGATCATCAGGGTAGTGACATCACCGGTGATCATTGCCACGCCGCCCGAGTTGACCGCAAAGACGACCAGCGTGGCAAAACGCAGGGTCTTGCGCAGCTCCATCTTCAGGCTCAGTACCAGCGCCACCGAGACCAGCGTGGCGGTGATGTTGTCCGCAATGGATGAAAAAACGAAGCAGAACAGCCCAGTAAGAAACAGCAACTTTCGCTCTGTCACCCGACCAGGAAGAATGCTGTAGATGATATTTTCAATCAGTCCCTTCTTGTTCAGGTAAGCGACAAAGGTCATGGTCGCCAGCAGGAAAAGCCAGAGTCCGGCGATATCCGTGATATTTTCGTTTAGCGCCTCGTGGACCCGCTCACGAAAGGCCTCGTCAGGTGCAGCGACAAACAGCACCATCCAAGCCAGCGCGCCGAAAAATAGCACCACCTTGGCTTTGTTGACATGAATCAACTCCTCGAAAACCACACCCAGAAACGCAGCTACTGCCATTACAATCAGCAACCATTGAACTGCCGTATGCATAATGAAACACTCTTTAGAAAGAAAGAACCGGTCGCGCCGTGATTCGCCAGTCACGGCCGACAACCCGCATGTCGGTTACATCAAGCTGCATGGCCTCGGCCATGCTGTCGAAGGGCAGTTCCAACAAGGGTCGCGCCAGACTGCCCAGCAGCCTTGGCGCCATGTATACAATCAACTCGTCAACCAGGCCTGCCTGCAGAAAGGCACCCGCCAGACTGGCTCCGGACTCCACCAGCACTTCATTGCAGTCGCGCGCAGCCAGCAGCCGTAACAGAGCCTCAAGATCAACGTACTCGCCGGCCGCACTGGGCAATGCAAGCAGCTCGACCCCCACACCGCTGTAATCCAGCGCTGCCGCTCCGTCCAGCCGACAGGCTACCAGCACAGGTCCGGATTGCTGGAACAAGCGGCTGGTCAAGGGTACACGCAGGCGGCCATCTATCAATACTCTCAGTGGCTGACAAGCTGCGGCGGCCGCCGCCTGTGCTTCCGGTAGGCCCAACTGGTCGCGGCGCACCGTCAACGCAGAGTCATCCAGCAATACCGCATCTGCGCCAGAGACCACCGCACTGCTGCGCGCGCGCAGACGCTGCACATCGGCACGTGCCTCGGGACCGGTAATCCACTGACTTTCACCACTGGCCATTGCGGTGCGGCCGTCCATACTCATGGCCAGCTTGAGTCGCACAAAGGGCAGTCCGGTCTGCATACGCTTGACGAAACCCGCATTCAGCGCCGCCGCCTGCGCTTCCAGCAAACCGCATTCGACTTCAATACCACCCGCACGCAAACGCGCAAGGCCACGGCCACCGACCAGCGGATTGGGATCCTGCATGGCCGCAACCACCCGTATCACGCCAGCGGCTAACAGTGCATCAGCGCAGGGCGCTGTGCGGCCAGTGTGGCTGCACGGCTCAAGCGTTACGTAGGCCGTCGCACCGCGCGCAGCGCCACCGGCCTGAGTCAGCGCATTCACCTCAGCGTGACCTTCACCGGCACGCACATGCCAGCCCTCGCCCACAACCTGCCCGCCGCGAACCAGCACACAACCGACTCGGGGATTGGGATCCGTGGTGTACAGCCCTCTCTCTGCCAACTGCAACGCTCGGGCCATCATGCTCCGATCGTTGATCGCCTGATCAGGCATCCGGCTCGTCCTTGTCACGGCGCGACAGCCGCTCAATCTCTTCGCGAAACTGATTGAGATCCTGAAAACGCCGGTAGACAGAAGCAAACCGAATGTAGGCAACCTCATCGAGCTGCTTGAGTTCGTTCATGACCATTTCACCAACAACCATCGCCTGCACTTCACGCTCGCCGGTCGCCCGCAGTCGGTGCTTGATGTGGCCTATAGCGGCTTCAATCTGTTCGACACTGACCGGGCGCTTTTCCAGCGCGCGCTGCATACCTGCACGCAGCTTCTCTTCGTCGAAAGGCTGGCGCCGACCGTCACCCTTGATAATCCGGGGAAGCACCAGCTCGGCTGTTTCAAAGGTCGTAAAGCGCTCCTGGCAGGCAAGACACTCGCGCCGCCGGCGCACTTGATCGCCTTCGGCAACCAGCCGGGAATCGATAACCTTGGTATCGTGGGCGCCGCAGAAAGGACAATGCATTAAGATTTCCCAGAAGGATAAAAAGCGCCTGTATCTTACTCTTTTGTAGGCCGCGATAAAAATGCATCTTTATCCTTCAGAAACGGAAATCCTCAACACCCGACATCCTGCGGCTCCGAGTTCAGGAGGGCGCGAAACGGTCCCGCAGATGACGCTTGGCGATCTTGCCGTTGTCGTCACGCGGCAGGGCATCAACCAGCTCGACCCGACGCGGTACTTTGAAGCTGGCCAGGCGCTCGCGCACATACTGCTGTACCTGCTCCACAGACAGCAGGCCCGGCGTCGCAGCCACTACCGCCAGCAGCGATTCGCCATATTCGGCATCGGGCACGCCCAGCACAGCGCAGTCGGTTACGCCCGGGAGCGTTATCAGAACGTGCTCAATCTCCGCCGGATAAATATTTACGCCGCCGGAAATCACCATATCCGATTTCCGGTCGCAGATATAAAGGTAGCCCTCGTCATCCAGATAACCGATATCGCCGACAGTAGCTAGATCATCAAGTCCTGCCTTGACGCGGGCCGCTTCATTATTCAGGTAGGTAAAGTCGGGGACAGCTGGCTGACGAACATATATCACGCCCGGCTCGCCCACCGCACAGTCGCTACCCAGGTCATCGACGATGCGGATGCGCGTGTCACCAATCGGCAAACCGACGCTACCCGGCTTGCGCCGCGCGGAGACAGGGTCCTGGATTGTGATCATGCCGGTTTCACTGGAGGCATAGGTTTCATAAATCACCGGGCCCCACCAGTCGAGCATTGCCAGCTTTACATCGGGTGCACAGGGCGCACCGGTAGAGGCCACAAAGCGTACAGATGACAGATCGTATTTAGCTTTGATCTCGGCCGGCAGCCGCAGCAGGCGCACGTACATGATCGGCACCAGAAATACCGTATCAATACGATGTTGCTCAATCAGCGCTAACGTCTGTTCGGCGTCAAAACGCGGCATCACTACCATCAGCTCGGCCTGCAAAATCGACTGCTGAGCAAAGGAACTGGGGGCGCTGTGGTACAGCGGCGCCGAGACCAGCGTGCGTACGCCCGGCTCGATACCCCAGGCTGCCCGCGACAAACCCTGCATGGCTGCCGCCATTGCTTCGCGCTCTTGCGGTGCGGGGGCAAGACGCTTGACGCCCTTGGGCAATCCGGTCGTGCCTGAGGTATAGGCCATGTGAGTACGCGGGGTACGCTCGGCACCCGCGTACGGCGCCTGCGCAGCCAGCCATGGCTCATAGGCCAGACGACCAGATGCGAGCTCAGTTTCAGCGCCATTAACCAACACCTGAACGCTCTCTGGAATAATGTTCTCAAGGGCTTCCAGCAGGTCTGCTTCGACCAGAAACACCTTGGCTCCCGAGTCGCTCAACAAAAACGCCACTTCGTCGGCTTTGAAGTGCCAGTTGATCGGGCAGTAAAAACACCCGGCCGTCTGGCAGCTCTGAATCGCATCGATAAAGGCAGGCCCGTTGCGCAGCATCACTGCGATCACATCGCCGTCCTCAACGCCCAGTCGCGCCAGTCCACCGGCTAGCCGCAAGGCCCGTCTGGCGACGTCGTCGCCACTGCGATCCAGCTCGCCACAGATCAACTGGGCCGTCATGGCTTTTCACCATAGGAGCTAGCTAGCATCTGCATGCGCGCACGGGCATCAGCGTATTCGCGCTCAAGCTTGCTGACTGCCTCGGCGGTCGAGGTGATGGCACCAATACTGCCCACGCCCTGCCCTGCGCCCCAGATATCGCGCCAGGCTTTGCTTTTGTTGCTACCACCGGAGCCAAACTTCATGCTGCTCTTGTCCCCTTCCGGAAGATTGTTCGGATCCATGCCGGCGCTCTGAATGCTGGGTTTGAGATAATTGCCGTGCACGCCAGTAAACAGGTTGCTGTAGACGATATCGTCCGCGCTGGTGTCCACCAGCATCTGTTTGTAGGCCGCGTCTGCGTTGGCTTCGTGGGTGGCGATAAAACGCGTACCCATGTAAGCCAGGTCTGCGCCCATGGCTTGCGCGGCAAGAATCTGCTCGCCTTTGGCGATAGAGCCCGAAAGGATGATGGGACCATCGTAGAAATCACGAATTTCCGATACCAGGGCAAAGGGGCTCAATTGACCAGCGTGCCCGCCAGCGCCAGCACAGACCAAAATCAGACCATCGACCCCCGCTTCGATCGCCTTCTTCGCGTGCTTGACGTTGATCACGTCGTGAAAGACCAGTCCTCCATAGCTATGAACCGGGCCCACCACATCGTTGGGTGCGCGCAAGCTGGTGATGACGATGGGCACCTTGTATTTCACGCACATTTCCACGTCATGCTTCAGCCGGTCATTACTGGCATGGACAATCTGGTTCACCGCGTAGGGTGCAACCTTCGCCTCCGGATTAGCTTTTTTGAAACTCTCCAGTTCGGACGTTATGCGTTGCAGCCAGACGTCCAGCTCTTCGGCTGGCCGAGCATTGAGCGCCGGAAAGGAACCCACCACGCCGGCCTTGCACTGGGCGATCACCAGATCAGGGTTGGAAATGATAAACAGCGGTGAGCAGATAACGGGTAGCGTCAGTGAGTTCTGCAGAATGCGGGGAAGACTCATTGTTGTTCTCCTTGGGCCATGTCAGGCATGCGATATCAGAATAATAAAGTGCAAAGACTATAGAAGCTGACTGACTGATCTACAATATCCGCCAACCAGCCCAAACCGTTTACAAATAGGCAACAATGGATGGACATCAAGAACCTGCAGTTCCTCAGCGCCGTAGTCGAAGCTGGCAGCATGAGCGCTGCCGCGCGCCGCCTTGGCACATCACGCTCGCACGTCAGCCGCAGACTCAAGGCCCTAGAGCAGAGCATTCAAGTGCAGCTGTTCCGGCGTACCACGCGCCGGGTGGAACCGACGCAAATCGGTTGGGCGCTTTACGAACATGCGGCGCGCATCAGCCAGGAACTGAACGCCCTGCAGGCCACGGTAGACGACCTGGGCAAGAATCTGCGCGGGCATATCCGCCTCAGCGTGCCGGTCGCACTAGGGCAGCAGGTGGTTGGCCCGCTGCTATTGGAGTTTGCCAGTCTATACCCGGAGGTTAGCCTGCAATTAACCTTCAGCAATCGTATTTTCGATCTGGTGGCTGCCGAAATTGACGTTGCTATCCGCGTAACCACGACGCCGCCTGACGCCCTGGTGGCGCGCGACCTGGGCCCAGTTGATTGGGCGCTTTGCGCCAGTCCGCGTTATCTCCAGGCGCATGGCACGCCGCAGCAACCGGAAGATTTGCTAAAGCTCGACATGGTCAGCGTCAACTCACATGACCAACGTCTGCCGCTGGAGCTGTTCGACGGCCATGAAACCCGTACACTGATGCTGCGACCGCGACTGCAGACCGAAGATATGATGTTCCTCAAACGTGCCACCCTGGCAGGTATTGGTTGCGCTCTGCTACCGCTGTACAGCGTGCAGCAGGAGCTGGACAACGGCGAGTTGCAGCGGCTGTTACCCTCACAGCGCGCCCGGGTCAGTGCCTGGGGCGATCAGCTATACCTCTTGACCGCGCCCAACCTCTACCCCACCTTGGCCACGCGGACCCTGATCGAGTTTCTGCACAGTCGTCTACAAGTCCTGCTGTCGACCTGAACAGGCTGCGCATCGGTCTTCACGCCGCACTACAATAGCCACACTACTACTGCGGATCACAGCATGACACTAGCCGCCCTGAACGCCGAGTTGCATCATGTTCTGGCTGATGCACAACTGATAGCCACCCGTCTGCCCGGACTGGAAAAACTGCAACTGTGGCTGCTTGATCCAGCCAACCTGAATCGTGCCTTCAGCAGCGAGGAAACCCGGCGACTGCTCGATCGGCCACCCTATTGGAGCTTTTGCTGGGGCAGCGGCCTGGCATTGGCTCGCTGGATACTCAAGCATCCGCAACAGGTTCGCGGTAAACGGGTACTGGACTTTGGCAGTGGCTCGGGTGTTGTCGCCATTGCCTGCGCCATGGCCGGCGCGCAACAAAGCATAGCCTGCGACCTAGATCCTCAGGCGCTGCTCGCCAGCACACTGAATGCTGAGCTGAACGGCGTAGAACTGACTCTGGCAGAGGATTTCTTTGCCGTAACTGGCGATATTGATCTGATCATCACTGCGGACGTCCTGTATGACAGCAGCAACCGCGTGTTTCTTGAACATTTCCGCCAGCGCGCCGCCTCCACCATGCTCGCCGACTCGCGGGTGCGTGACCTGCAGCATCCAGGCTACCGACTGCTGAGCAGATTACAGGGTCAGACCTGGCCGGATCTGGGCGAGCCCCTGGCGTTCCGGGAGGTAGCCTTGTATGGCAACACCCGCTGACCAGCAGTCTGCCCAGAGCACCCTTGATTTCAGCGGCAGGGCGCCCCACTATCGCCTGACTCTCAATTCGATGGACACTCCATGAGCCAGTCAGCCTATATTTTTGATGTCACTACCGAGACCTTTGACCGCTATGTACTGGAGAACTCCTTTCACAAACCGGTCCTGGTGGATTTCTGGGCCGAGTGGTGTGCACCTTGCAAGGCCCTGCTGCCGATACTCGCCAGTATCACCGAGAGCTATGCGGGCGAACTGTTGCTGGCCAAGGTCGACTGTGATCAACAGGCCGAACTGACCGAGCGCTTTGGCATCCGGAGCCTGCCAACCGTCGTGCTGTTCAAGGATGGCCAGCCCGTCGACGGCTTCGCCGGTATCCAGCCCGAAAGTGCCATCCGGGCCATCCTAGAGCCACATCTGGGCACCGTGCCCGAGGCGGCCCCGGAACCTGAAGCGGACCTGGCCACAATAGCTGCCACCCTCCTTGAGGAAGGCAATGCGACACAGGCAATCGCGCTTCTGCAGCCAGCCATCAGCGAGCAAACCGAAGATCCTCTCTTGGTTCTGCTTGGCCGAGCACTGGCGATGGATGGTCAGCTTGACGCGGCTGAACAGGTGTTGGATGCGGTAAAGGACAAGGGTACACACAAGGCAGCACTGGCTGGCGCAAGGGCTCAGGTGACTTTTCTGCGTCAGGCTGTGGGTCTACCGCCGCGTACCGAGCTTGAGCAGCGTCTCGAACAGAACGCCAATGACAGTGATGCCACCTATCAACTGGCGATGGTGGACTTATCACAGCAGCGCCACGGGGAGGCTCTTGCTGCCCTGCTGGAACTGTTCGAGCACAATCGCGGCTATGCCGATGGAAGCCCCCACCGAACACTGCTGGAGGTCTTCAATGCCCTTGGCAGCGAACATCCGCTGACTATCCAATACCGGCGCAAGCTCTATCAGGTCCTGTATTGATATTCTCTGGCATAAGCTTCGTAGGGGGGCTGGCAAGCCCTGCGTATATGTTATAGGATAACATCCTATAACATATTGGAGGCTGCACATGCGCTACCCTATCCTGCTTCTCGGTGGACTACTAAGTACGCTGGCCTTCACCATTCAGGCCAGCGACCACAATCATGACCATGATCACGAACACAGCGAAGAGAGTGCCGCCAGTGTCGCTGCACATGAGCACGGTGTGGCAAGCCTTAATCTGGTACTGGATGGTCAGAACGTCATACTCGAGCTCCAAAGCCCCGCTGCCAACATCGTCGGTTTTGAACATCTTCCCACCAGCGAAACAGACCTTGCCACCACAAAGCAGGCGCGCCATCGTCTGGAACAGGCCCAGAACCTGTTCGTATTCTCTGAAGCAGCAGCTTGCATATTGGAAGAGTCCGAAGCCGAAAGTTCTCTGTTCGCTGGGGCTGGGGTAGAGCACGATGATCACGGCCCCCGCGGAATCGCACATGCGGATATCGACGCTCGCTTTCATTTCGCCTGCGCCAATCCTGACGCACTCCAGGAAATTGAGGTGAAGTTGTTCGACGCGTTCCCCAATACCGAAAAACTCCTGTTGCAGGCCATTACGCCCAAGGGCCAGCAGGGCGGAGAGCTGACCCCGGCGCAGAGCGTCATACGCCTTTGAAGTCACAGCTACAATCGGATCGGATATACTCGATACGTTCGTAGCTTCAGCTCCCTATTTTCCCATGCCTCAGACACTTCCATGCAGCCATTCCTGATCCAACTAGATGCAGTGACCTTCGCCTGGCCTGGCCAGTCGCGCTTACTGGACATACAGAGTTTCGCTCTGTACCGCGGTGAGCGTGTGTTCCTCAAGGGTCCATCGGGTAGCGGCAAAACCACTTTGCTGGGTCTGCTCGGCGGTGTGCTGTTGCCTGATAGCGGAAGCATCAAACTCCTGGAGAAGAGCCTGGCTGACCTCTCGGCGGCCAGGCGGGACCGGTTTCGCGCTGACCATACTGGTTACATATTCCAGATGTTCAATCTGCTGCCTTACCTCTCGCTGGTTGAAAACGTCACCCTGCCTTGTCGCTTTTCAGCCGTACGCCGTGCACGGGCACTCGCACGCAGTGCCAGCCTGGAGCAGGCTGCATTGGATCTGCTTGCCGGCCTCGGACTCTCTGATCCGCAATTGCTGCGAAGGTCCGTTTCAGAACTGTCGATTGGCCAGCAGCAAAGGGTAGCCGCGGCCCGAGCCCTGATTGGCAACCCTGAACTGGTGATTGCCGACGAACCCACGTCCGCCCTGGATGCGGACAGTCGGGAAGCCTTTCTGCAGCTGCTGTTCGCCGAATGCGAACGCGGAGGCAGCAGCTTGCTCTTCGTCAGCCATGACTCATCGCTGGAGCCGCTGTTCGATCGCGCACTGTCGCTAAAGGACATAAACCGCGCGGCCACAACCGCAGAGGTGCTCTGATGTATCTGCTGCGCCTGGCAATAAAGAGTCTGGCCAATCGCCGTTTCTCCGCCATCTTGACGGTGCTGGCGATCGCCCTCAGTGTCACCTTGCTGCTGGCCGTGGAAAAGGTCCGGACCGAGGCCAGGGCCAGTTTCACCAGCACCATTGCGGGCACGGATCTGGTTGTCGGGGCCCGCTCCGGCTCGGTGCAATTGCTGCTGTATTCGGTTTTTCGTATCGGCAACGCGACCAACAATATTCGCTGGGACAGCTATCAGCATGTGACCGAACATCCTCAGGTTGCCTGGGCCATTCCGCTTTCGCTGGGTGACTCTCACCGCGGGTTTCGGGTGATGGGAACGACCCCAGGTTACTTCGAGCACTATCGTCACGGACGCGATCAGGCACTAGTTTTTGCCAGCGGTGCACAGTTTGACGATCTGTATGACGCGGTCCTGGGCGCCGATGTCGCACGTGAACTGGGGTATGCTTTAACCGACGAGATGGTCCTGGCCCACGGTACGGGCTCCGTGAGTTTTGTCGACCATGCAGACAAACCCTTTCGCGTGAGCGGCATACTGCGCAAGACCGGGACGCCTGTCGATCGCACCATCCATATCAGCCTGCAGGGTATAGAAGCGCTGCATGTGGACTGGCAACAGGGCATGCCCGGCCGGGGCGCAGCCAGCGTCAGTGCAGAGCAGGCCCGAGAAATGGATCTGACCCCCAAGGCAATCACGGCTGTATTACTCGGCCTGACCAGTCGGATCAGCACTTTTGCCGTACAGCGGGAGATCAATCAGTTCGGCGGCGAACCGCTGCAGGCGGTTCTGCCCGGGGTGGCCCTGCAGGAACTGTGGAGCTTGCTCGGCATGGCCGAAAAGGCGCTCTTTATCGTTTCGCTGTTCGTTGTACTGACCGGCCTGGTCGGTATGCTGACAGCCATTCTCAGCAGCCTGAACGAGCGCAGGCGGGAGATGGCTATCCTGCGTTCAGTTGGGGCGCGTCCCCGGCATGTATTCAGCCTTTTGTTGCTTGAAGCGGCCAGCCTCGCTTTCGCCGGGATCATGATCGGGCTCGGCCTGATGTATCTGTGCCTTTGGTTGGCTCAGCCTTTGATTCTGTCACGCTACGGGCTATACATTGCCATCACGCCTCCCGGCCCCTATGAATGGACGTTGCTCGGCGCTATTCTGGCGGCCAGTGTCCTGATGGGCAGCGTGCCAGCCTGGCGCGCTTACCGACAGTCGCTGGCGGACGGCCTGTCGATCCGAACCTGAGAACCCCAAGAGGTACTGCATGCATTATCTTGCCGCTCTAACCACCGCTTGCACACTGGCGTTCTGCGCGTTGCCCGCCATGGCCGTGGAAGAATTGAGCTGGGGTGACCTGGTACCTGCAGACGCGCGAGGTCTGGATGGCATGCCGCAACCGAGTCATGACCTGTCGACGCTCGCCGATACACTGAGCGACGAGGAATTTGGCGATCCCGCCGTGCAACTCGAACCTGCCGCTCCGGTTGTCACCACATTGGATGGCCGCTCTGTCAAACTACCCGGCTATATCGTACCTCTGGGCATAGACGCGGATGGATCCGTCAGCGAGTTTTTATTGGTGCCTTATTTTGGCGCCTGCGTGCACGTGCCGCCGCCGCCCTCCAATCAGATCGTCCATGTGCGCAGCAAAGAGGGTATCCCGCTGGCAGAGCTGTACCAGCCATTCTGGGTCACGGGCGCGATGCAGGTTGAATATGTAGAAAGCGACCTAGCCAACGCGGGTTACCAGATTGCCGATGCCCGCGTGGAACCATACAGCTATTAATTTTCTCTCATCAATTGCCGACTAAACACTATTCCACCGCTCGACGGGCGTATTCGGCCCATTGATTCATGACCTGATGCTGCTCGGCTGACGCTCCAGCCCGTGCCTGCGCAAGACTATCGAGCAATTCGGGCCACCGGCCGCGTTCCAATTGAATCGAAGCAAGCTGCATCCAGTGATCAGACTCGCCAGTGCTCCGGGCCAAGGTTCGCCAGGCCTGCTCGGCACGCGCATGGTCGCGCGCCTGTTGCCATAACTGGGCCAGACGCTCAGTGCGGACGTGACTGGCTGACAACAGCTTTTGCTGCAGCATCGCCTCTAATAAACGTGCTGCCTGCCAGGGTGCGCCGGCAGCCACGTGCAGAGCCAACAGATTTTCCAGATCGATCTCGCGCAACCGAATCCCGCCTTCATAAGCCAGACGCAAGGTGCCCGCAGCATCACCCTGCCGCCGGTCCATGCTCTGCACTGCGGCTAGCTGCCGCCAAGTTTCGGCGTTTTCCGGCTGACGGAGCAACAGCAGTCGAAACCATTTCTCCGCCGCTTTATAGCGTTGCAGCCGATAGTTCATCCCGGCCAGTAACTGATACCAGACCCCATCTACGTCCGGATTTTCACGCACTACTTGCTCGGCCAGCGTGATCGCCTTGCTGTAACGCTCAAGCCGACTATACAGCTGCACCAACAGTTCTCGGGTGTCCAGCGGCAGGTTACCTGCAGCCAACTCGACCTCGAGCAAACTGACCGCCTCAGCATCCTGTCCAGCCTGCGCCAGCAACTGGGCCAGGTTGCGACGGTCTTGACTGGCGGTTTGATCGTCCAGTTGCTCCTGCGCTAACGCCTTGCGCAACCAAGCAATCGCTTCCGCGCTGCGCTGACCCTCAATCGCCACATAGCCCAGCCTTTGCTGCACTAGCGCGCGCTCCAGGCTGCGCGTCTCGGTCGAGCTCAGAACGGCTTCCAACATCCGCTGGGCGGTCGCGAAGTCCCTGCTTTGCTGCGCCTCGCTCGCGTTGCTCAATGCCTGATACACGACCGGGTCGATAGTTTGCTGCGCCTGAGCATGGCCAATGAATACCAGCGTTATAGCGCAGAGCAGGGTACGCATCAGCGTCGCTCTTCCAAGCGGAAATACAGCGTCTTGGTTGCCTCTCGCGTAACCGCCTGGCCATTTTCCCGACGCGGCGCAAAGCGGTAGCGGCTTGCCGCGCGGCGCGCTTCGCGCTCGAACACGCCAACGGGATTGGCATCAATTACCCGTAGATTCGCCACCCGGCCATCAGCCGTTATGGTAAATGCCAGCGTCACCTCCCCTTCGATACCCGCGGCCAGTGCACGCCGTGGATAATTGGGGGCAATATCCACCAGTGGCGTAACTTCTTCTGACAGGGAAGGCGCAGCCTGAGCCGCTGGTACAGCTGCAGCAGGGACTGGTGCAGGTGCAGGTGCGACTTTGGCCGCGCTAAGACCCTCCAGGGTCGGCGCACTGCTGAGCTGAATCGACGTTGGCAGGCTGGGAATATTGATATCCAGATTCACTTCCGGCGTGGGCCGGGGTTGGGCCGTCAAAGCTTTTGGTTGTGGCAGCGGCTCCAGCGGCTGGGGACGTTCAGGTGCTTCTCGCTGTTCTCGCTCGCGGTTTTCACTGCGGGTGTCGCCCACCGCACGTACAAAACTCACCCTAACCAGCTCCTCATCGGCCATGCTGTCATCCCGCGGCGGCATAACCAGAATGACCATGAGCGCAAATAGCGCCAGGGCGACCAATAATGCGCCAGCAAAACTCAACAGCAGGCGCATCAACGCGTCTCGGCGGAGGTGGCAGTCGCCGCAAGTGCCACATCCACAACGCCGGCCAGGCGCACCTGATCCATTACCTGGATGACCAGGCCGCTGCGCGAATCCCGGTCAGCCTGAACTATCACGGTACTATCAGGCTGATCCACCAGCATGCGCTCGACTGCCGCCCGTACAGCCCTGACATCCACAGGCTGACGGTCGATCCAGATTGCGCCCTCGGGACTGATCGCAATCAGGATGTTGCCCTTGGGCTGTTCGGTGGCCGTCGCGGCCGAAGGGCTCTGCACGGTGATACCCGACTCCTTGATAAAGGAGCTGGTGACAATAAAGAAAATCAGCATGATAAAGACAATATCCAGCATCGGCGTCATGTCGATGCCGGCCTCATCGTCGCTACCGGCATAGTGTCTGCGCATGCGCATTTATCGATTCCTATTCAAAACGCAGGCGGTCATTCAGCCGCTGCAGCGCCCGACGCGCCTGCTGATCGAGGCGTGCCAGACAAAATAATCCGCTAATGGCAATTACCATTCCGGCCATGGTTGGTACCGTGGCGCGGGATACGCCAGCGGCCATCGCGCGGGGATTACCATTACCGCTCAACGCCATCACATCGAAAACCTCAATCATGCCGCTGACCGTGCCCAGCAAACCGAGCAGCGGACATAGCGCAATGAGTACACGCACCATGGGCAAGTACCGCTGCAGCCGCAGTTGGGCGCGCGATAGCCAAGCGGCGCGGATGTGCCTTGCGGCGCTACTGCGACGGTCGCTTCGAGTCATCCAGCCCTCCTGCAGTTGTCGCGCTTGCCGGGGAAATACACGACCGAGAAACCAGAGCCGTTCGAGCATCAGCGTCCAGAGCACGATAGTGACGAACAGGATGCTCCAGAGCACCCAGCCGCCACTATCGAGAAAGTCCCTGAGCTGCCAAAGCCCTTCAAACATCCTCTTTGTCCTCGCCGCCCAGGTGGAGCGCCATCAAACCCGCACTCTGCTGTTCCAGCAACTGAATCATCGCTTTACTGCGCGCAGCAACCAGACCGTGCATAAACAACAAAGGGATGGCGACGATCAGGCCCAACACAGTGGTGATCAGTGCTTGGGAAATACCGCCAGCCATCAATTTAGGATCGCCGGTACCAAACAGGGTGATAGCCTGAAAAGTGGCGATCATCCCTGTCACTGTGCCCAACAAGCCCAGAAGAGGAGCCACCGCAGCAACCAGCTTGATCAGGCCCTGCCAGCGCTCTAGAGCGGGCGTCTCCTTGAGAATCGCCTCGTCCAGCTTAAGCTCTAGTGTTTCGAGCTGCTCAATCCGTGGATGGTTGCCAATCACACCGAGCACCCGACCCAAGGGGTTGTCCCGCCGCAAGTGACTGAGGTCCGCTACCTGGCGGTTGACCCGTCCACTGGTGCGCTGCAGCCAGGCCAGCCGCACCAGCGCCAGCAGCAAGCCGAGCAAACCGAGCGCGATAATGACGTAGCCGACCACACCGCCCTGATGGATGCGTTCGGTTAGCGACGGCGTCTGCTGAAGCTGTTGAATAACGTTGCCACGGGTCGGATCCATTTTTAGATCAGCGAGCTCAGTGCGCGGTCGCATAAAATCATCCACCAGGCCACGGCCGTCCGGCTGACGCTCAGCTACCTGCAAGCGCTCTGCTTCAGGTTGGTAGAGCAGATAGTCTTCGCCCTGCAATGCGACGAACGGGCCGACCCGTATCACTGACAACTCGCGCTGCTCGCCATCGAGACCGACCACAGGAGCCACAAACCGACTGATCTTGCCACTGGCAGTCATATCCTGCTGCAGCAGAAACCAGAAGGACTCCAAGACCTCAAGGGTCGGGATTTGCCTGCTTCCAGCTAACTGATCGAGGGCGGCCTTACGCCCGGGAAACTGCATATTGAGCAAAGAATCTTGCCACTGACTACGCGTGTCTCCGGCGGCTTGACGCACCACACCAAACAGCTCACCCAGATTGCCGCTGCGCTGGGCCAATTGCGCTTCGGCGTTAACCAGCGCCTGCTCCTGCCGATCAAATTCAGCCTTGAGACGGTCAGCCTCGGCCTGAACTTGTGTCAACGCCTCTTCCGCCTGCCGCAAGCGGCTTTGTTGCTCATTGCGCTCGGCGAGAAAGCGCGTTTCACGCTCGCGCATGGCCGCCTGTTCCGTATTGCGCACTTCGCGTATATCTCTCAACAGCGCATCCAGGTCAGCGGGCTGGGCACTCACCGCCGGGGTTAAAAGCGCCAGGGCGAGTAGCAGCAACAACTCCTTCATAGCCCGCTCTCCTGTTCCAACACCGGTGGCAATGGCAAGCGGAGCATGACGGGCGTCTGCTGTTGACGAGCAATATTCAGGCCCTGCTCCAAGGTACGGCGGTAGCTATCGGGCAACGCTCTCCAGACGCTTGTCTGGGCGTCCCAGTAGCCCTGTTCACGTCCATCCAGTGTCTGATAGAAAAGCATCACCCGTCCAAGGCGGAGAAAATCGACTATCCGAACCGGCTCATTCTCGCCCAATGTCCCGCGCCAGGCCTCCAATGTACGCCCATAATCGCTCTCGATCTGATAGACCTCGACCAGCCGGCGATACTTTTCCGCCACGCTTACATGGGCGCTTTTGAGCAGGTCTGCCAGCTGAGCGAGACGCTCGGCGCGCTCCTCGGGCAAAAAAGGCAAATCTAGCTCAATGAATCGCTCCAAGGAAACATACATCCGCTGCATGAGGGGTAAAAGCTCACGCTGGGTATCGTCGATACTGCTCAATTGCGTTTCGTATGCATCCAGCTCTTCAGCCTGAGCCTTGACCATGTCAGCCAGACGCGCATTGTAGTCAACCAGCCGCTCGCGCTGCACTAGGGCCTGTCGATAGCGGTCCAGCGCCTGACGAGTGCCGTCATCGAGCTGATCGATGCGTTGCTGTGAGCCCTGCGCGTCATGCATAAGCGCCTGGCTCTGATCCAGCGCCTGCTCGGTGACGCCCTGTGCCAGTGCAATCAAAGGCAGCGCGCAGAGTATCCATAGAACCACTCTCATCCAGACTCTCCGGCATTGTCTTGCCCCACAATCGGGACCATTAAAAGAGAAGCATTATCATTTGAGTATGTGGATTATTCAAGCCTCCCACACCGAACTGCCTGAAATTAGCGCATTCAGTAGGATCCTTGCTCCAGATCAATACCCATACAAATGCGAAGACATACAGTCTCGCCATACCAATACTGAAGGGAGATTTCGAAATGTCACGATTCACCACCCAACTGGCCGCTGGCCTTTTACTCGCCCCCGCCCTTCTCGCTGCATCTGCAGTTCAGGCCCACGAAACCGGCGATATCATAGTGCGCGCAGGTGTCGTTGCAGTTGACCCCCAAGAGAATAGCGGAAATGTCTATGTTGGCGGAGCCAATACCGGCCTGGAAGTCGGTGTTGATAGCAATACCCAGCTTGGCATCACCGGCACCTTCATGCTGACTGACCACCTGGGCATCGGCGTACTGGGCGCCACCCCCTTCAAACATGACATTCAGCTGAAAGGCGTCGGCCGCTTTGCCAGTATCAAACACCTGCCACCGACTGTCACGCTCCAGTACTACCCGATGGACAAGTCCTCTGTACTGCAGCCCTATGTGGGTGCTGGCCTGAACTACACGACCTTCTTCAGCGAAGACCTTTCCAGCGCAGCAGAAGGTCTCGGCTTCTCCGATCTTTCCCTCGACGATTCCTGGGGCTATGCCCTTGAAGCCGGTCTAGACTACAAGCTGACTGAACAGGTGTATCTAAACGCTGCTGTGTGGTACGCGGATATAGAGACTACTGCCACGTTTCGTACAGCCGGTGTTCCCAGTAAGGTCGATGTGGAAATCAACCCAATGGTTTACATGGCAAGCATTGGCTACAAGTTCTGATCCAGCAGACACGCTGTATAAAACGGCCGCCATACGGCCGTTTTTCATTTATACCGCTCGATATCCGCCAACAGATGCGCAAGCTGGCTTCGCCAGGGTCGGGGCTTGACGCCGAAAGCCATCAGAAGACGCCGGCTCGCCATTACCGCATTTTGGGGCTCCCAACCCGCCTCGGTTTGCTTTTCAAAAGGGATAGAGCGTATCACCGGATCAATTTCCAGCTTGCTGCTGGCCATCAACTCCTGAGCAAGGCTTTTGGCAAAGCTGATCCAACTGGAAGGTTCGGTACTGCCATAGTGATAGACACCGGACAGGGACGCTTCGCAGTCCAGTTGTTTGAGTATCGCCAGTAGCACCCGTGCCGCATCTTCTACGGGCGTGGGATTACCACGCCATTCTTCGGCGAGCAGCACGGGTTGCTCTTCATGCATCTGATCGAGGAGCTTGGCCAGTTGGCCATCAGGGGTGGCGTCGAGCAACCAACTGAATCTCAGAACGATGTATCGCGCGGATTGGAGGGCGAGCAATTTTTCCAGTCGAGCCTGGACCAGACCCAAATCATCCCCGGGTAAACACTCATCTTTCTCGGTATAGGGTGTCGATTTAAGGCCATCGAATACCCGGGCGCTTGATGGCTGCAGCAAAAATCGATTGCTTTCGGCACAGAGCTCTACGAGCTGGCCGCTAAAGTTCTCCAGCGCAGCCAGAGCGCTCGGGGCCGTCATGCCCAACTGGAACTGTTCATGGAAATAGGCCAGATTAACCACCGCGTCAGCGCCATACTCGTTCAGCCAGTTGGGTAATCGATCAGTGTTCCAGCCCTCCTGCGGGCGATTGAGGGAATGTATAGCAATCCCTTCTTGTGCCGCCAGCCGAACCAGCGCCAAACCCAGAGATGAATCCCCTTCCAGCAGCAAAATGCGCATTCGCATGCTTATACCCTGTATCCAAAATACTTTTGACCGATACACTCTGCGCCGACCTGAGGACCGCCGTAGCATCCGACTCAGGCGTAGGTGATCAACATCTTGTGCTCTGGATCATCCAGATGAGGCACACTATTAAAGCTACTCAACCGCATATTGCGCTGATTGAATACGCAATGAATCAAAGCGGTGTTACGCGTCTGCAAATTGAGTTCGATCATCGTCTCACTGGGCGCCCGCAGCAGCTGACTGACCAGCATGGCAATGGCACCACCCGAGCTGACTGCCAGCACTCTTTTACCCGTGCAACGGGCCATGATATCGGCCTTGACGTGCTGAAGGCGCCCTTCAAAGTCAGTCCAGGATTCGGGTAAATCACCTTCCAGTTCACCGCGCGACCAGAGCGTGATGCCCTTGCGAAGGCGCTTGAAAAAATCCGCTACTTCGGGCTTTTCAGGTAACGCCTGCTCAGGGAATTGCGCAGTGTAGGCAGCGAGAATCGCATGGAAGTCGAACTCATTGAGTTCCTTGAACACCTCAAAGGTCGATTCTTCAAGACCCAATCCCTGGGCAATACCCTGCGCGGTTTCGCGGTGCCTCACCATATCGCCCATCAACACGTGATCAAAAACTATCGCGCGGCGATGAAAATACTCTCCCAGCAGCTTGGCTTGTTGATGGCCCTTATCCGAGAGTTGATCGTAATTACTGGAACCAAACGAAGCCTGGCCGTGGCGAACAAAGTAAATCTCAGACATCGTCAGTCTTCACATTATGTGTCATCGCCCCGCGCAGAAAGCTAACAGAGCTTCCTACAACATTCAGTGCGAGCAATGACTGGCGTTCAGGGATACTGCGCAGATGTTCAAGGCATCGCGGCAGCCGATATGCTCCGTAAGGTAGCACAATGTGTCCGGCTTTTTTACTTCGCCCGCAGGCTAAAACTGAAGCAGAGCAGAGCCCAGTAAAACCTGTAAATGAAAAAAGCCCCGCGTACGGGGCTTTTCAGGGTCACAAAAACAGATTTTCTAGAATGGGATGTCGTCGTCAAAACTGTCGTAATCCGGCGCCGGCTGTTGCGGCGCTGACTGCTGCGGCGCTTGCTGCGCGGGACGCTGGTTCGGCTGCTGGGCTGCCGGACGCTGTTGCTGTGGCCGCGGCGCCATGCCCTGCTCCCCACCTTGAGGCTTGCCATCAAGCAACTGCATTTGCCCGCCAATATCCACCACGATTTCGGTGGTATAGCGTTTCACGCCATCTTTTTCCCACTCGCGGGTCTGCAAGCGGCCTTCGATATACATCTTCGAACCCTTGCGGACATATTCACCGACAACCTCGGCAATGCGCCCAAAAAACACTATTCGATGCCACTCGGTGCGTTCCTGCTGCTGTCCGGTCTGCTTGTCTTTCCAGCTATCGCTGGTAGCTAGGGTAACATTCGCAACGGCATTACCGTTTGGCAGGTAACGTACTTCTGGGTCACCTCCGACGTTACCGATCAAAATTACCTTATTGACGCCTCTGGCCATCTTTTAATCTCCTGTATGCGGCGTGATGCTGCCTGACAATACCCGGTTGGTGTTACCGAGCCGGCGCTACTGCGCGATCGAGTTCTTCACGATCCAGCACCTGCGTATCAACTTTAATATAAGCGGCTGCTTCTTCAGCTACGATGACCGCCTCCGTGACACCCGGTACGGCAAGAATACGCCGGAGCAACGCCTTATCCCGGTCACGCTCCTGGGGCAACGGCACGCGATAGCTGGAAACGTAGGCTGGTTGGCGCATCTTACCACCAATCAGCAACCACGACAGTGCGAGCACTCCACAGCAGGCGAATACCCCTCCCAACCCGTAACTGCCGTATACCGCTCCGCCCAACACCCCGCCGAAAGCCGCACCTATAAACTGGCTGGTGGAATAGATACCCATAGCTGTGCCCTTGCCGCCCGCAGGAGCAATCTTGCTCAAGAGCGAGGGTAAGGTAGCTTCCAGCAAGTTAAAACCGATAAAGAACAACACAATGGCAGAGACCAGCCAGGGCAATGAATCAGCGCTAAGCCAAAGCATCGGCTGCACCAGAACGAGCAGTCCGATCGCGCCAAGCACCACAGCTTTGACCTGACGTTGACGTTCGGCGTAGATGATGAAGGGGACCATGGCAAAGAACGAAATCAACAGCGCGCAGAGATATACCCACCAATGATCTTCCCGTGGCAGGCCCGCGCGTTCCTGCAATGCCAGCGGGATCGCTACAAAACTGGCCATCAAAATGGCGTGTAGCATCGCGATGCCGTAGTTGAGACGAAGCAGTTCGGGATTGCGCAGACTGGGCCAAAAGCTGTCCGCGATGACGCCCGCGTCCCGGTGAACCTCCGCGCGCCCCACTGCAGGCACGACCCAAATCACCAGAGCAATACCTATTACTGCCAGCACCACTGTAGCGTAAAAAACCCCCTGCAATCCCGCCCGGGCGGCGATCAGCGGCCCCGCCACCATAGCAATGGCAAAGGATACACCAATACTCATACCGATCATGGCCATCGCTTTGGTTCGATGCTGCTCACGGGTGAGGTCAGCAACCATCGCCATCACGGCGGCGGCAATTGCGCCAGCGCCTTGCACGATACGGCCAATAATGATTCCCTGCATGCTGTCAGCCTGCGCCGCCAACAAACCTCCGAGCGCAAAAAGCAATAGCCCGCCGACAATGACCGGCTTACGGCCGATGCGGTCGGACAACATACCGAAGGGGATTTGCAGGAAAGCCTGAGTCAGTCCATAAGCACCAATTGCAACACCGATCAGTAGTGGCGTCGCCCCGGCCAGATTGCCGCCATAGGTCGCCAACACGGGCAATACCATGAACAAACCAAGCATCCGGAACGCGAAAACAGCGGCCAGCGAACCGGCGGCGCGCTGCTCGCTGGATGACATGCGGTCGGCTTGATGCATTGGCGTTCCTGATCTGTGAAAAGCGCGGATTCTAACATGCTTACCGATTGCCGACAGTGTCAGCGTCAAGCGCATGGTCGGACATCTCAGGTTGCAAAAGCAATGGCCTAACCTACCCGAAGTACTGAGCGGTTTTTGCCGCTCGCAGGCCTGAGCACGTATACTGTTTGGCTTTGCTTGTCGCTGGGGAAATGTACTGTGGATACCATCGTGATTCGTGGGGCGCGCACTCACAACCTGAAGAACATTGACCTTGATCTGCCGCGTGACAAGCTCATCGTCATAACCGGCCTGTCCGGTTCGGGTAAGTCTTCGCTCGCATTTGATACGCTGTATGCCGAAGGACAGAGACGTTACGTCGAGTCACTATCGGCATATGCCCGCCAGTTCCTGTCGATGATGGAAAAACCTGACGTCGACCATATTGAAGGGCTATCGCCCGCTATTTCGATCGAACAGAAATCGACTTCGCACAACCCGCGTTCAACGGTCGGCACCATCACTGAAATTTACGACTATTTAAGACTCCTGTTCGCTCGCGTTGGCGAGCCACGGTGTCCTGACCATGATCTCCCGCTGGCAGCGCAAACTGTCAGCCAGATGGTAGATCAAGTGATCGCCATGCCCGAAGGCAGCAAGCTTATGTTGCTCGCGCCCGTCATGCGCGAACGCAAAGGCGAACACCTCGCACTGCTCGACGAACTCCGTGCTCAAGGTTTTGTTCGCGCCCGTATCAATGGTCGCGTTCACGACCTCGACGAGGCTCCTTCACTTGAGAAAAATCGCAAACATACCATTGAGGTTGTAGTCGATCGCTTCAAAGTACGCGAAGACCTGCAGCTTCGACTGGCCGAGTCCTTCGAAACCTGTCTCAATCTGGCCGATGGCATAGCCATTATTGCCCCCATGGAAGGTGAAGAAGGGCAAGAGCTAACATTTAGCGCCCGGTTTGCCTGTCCCAAATGTGGCCACTCGATCAGTGAATTGGAGCCTCGCCTTTTTTCGTTCAACAACCCTGCCGGCGCCTGCCCCACATGCGACGGCCTCGGTATGAAACAGTTCTTTGATGCCAAGCGCCTAGTTAACGGCGAGTTGACACTAGCCGAAGGCGCAATCCGTGGCTGGGACAGACGCAACGTCTATTATTTTCAGATGCTCAGCTCGCTTGCAGACCATTATGGTATATCGCTGGAAACCGCTTTTGCGGATCTCGATGAAAGGGATCAAAAGATCGTTTTGCACGGAACGGGTACCGAGAAGGTATCTTTTCGCTATTTGAATGACCGAGGGGACATTGTCAAACGTGAACACCCCTTCGAAGGCATCGTCCCCAATCTGGAACGCCGCTATCGAGAGACCGAATCCCAAAGCGTGCGCGAAGAACTAGCCAAATATCTCAGTACGCAACCCTGCCCTTCCTGTCATGGAGCACGGTTGAGGCGCGAGGCCCGTCACGTATTCATTGATGGCCGTAACCTACCCGGCGTCACTACCCTGCCAATAGGTGAAGCTACTGAGTATTTTGGACAACTGAGCCTGGAAGGTAATCGCGGAGAAATCGCCGAAAAAATCCTCAAGGAGATTAGAGCACGACTTATGTTCCTGGTGAACGTAGGCCTGGATTATCTCTCTCTTGATCGCAGCGCCGATACGCTGTCTGGCGGTGAAGCTCAGCGCATACGACTCGCCAGCCAGATTGGTGCGGGCTTGGTCGGCGTCATGTACATCCTTGACGAGCCATCCATTGGCCTCCATCAACGGGACAACGAGCGCCTGCTATCAACATTGGTACATCTGCGCGATATCGGTAACACGGTAATCGTAGTCGAGCATGACGAAGACGCCATACGCCAATCCGATTATGTCGTGGATATCGGTCCTGGTGCCGGAGTACACGGTGGTCAGATCGTCGCACAAGGCACACCAGAAGAGGTCATGAACAACCCCAACTCTCTCACCGGTCAATACCTGTCTGGCAAGGTCAAAATACCCGTGCCTGCTAAGCGACATGTGCCAAAAAAGGATGGATGGCTACAGCTCAAGGGCGCGCGCGGCAACAATCTGCAAAATGTAACTCTGGAAATCCCGACCGGGCTCATGACCTGTGTGACAGGAGTATCCGGATCGGGCAAATCGACACTGATTAACAATACGCTGCATCCGATAACTGCAACCGAGCTTAATGGCGCAACGACGCTTGAAGCTGCGCCCTATGACAGCTTCCATGGCATGCACCTTCTAGACAAAGTAGTGGATATCGATCAGAGCCCGATCGGGCGTACTCCGCGTTCGAACCCGGCAACCTATACCGGCCTATTCACGCCGATTCGTGAGTTATTTGCAGGCACCCAAGAAGCCCGCTCGCGGGGGTACAAAGCTGGTCGGTTCTCATTCAACGTCAAGGGTGGCCGTTGCGAAGCATGCCAAGGTGATGGTCTTATCAAGGTCGAGATGCACTTTTTGCCAGACATCTATGTGCCTTGTGACGTCTGCAAGAGCAAGCGATATAATCGTGAGACACTGGAGATCAGATACAAGGGCAAGAATATCCATGAAGTACTAGAGTTCACAATAGAAGAGGCTAGGGCGTTTTTCGAAGCAGTACCGGCTCTGGCCCGAAAGCTGCAGACTTTGATCGATGTCGGGCTGTCTTATATTCGTCTAGGGCAGTCAGCAACGACCTTGTCCGGTGGCGAAGCGCAGCGGGTAAAGCTTGCCCGGGAATTGTCCAAACGCGACACCGGGAAGACACTGTACATCCTAGACGAGCCCACAACAGGTTTGCACTTTGCCGACATTCAGCAGTTACTCGACGTACTTCACAGGCTGCGTGATCACGGAAACACCCTAGTTGTCATCGAGCACAACCTGGATGTGATTAAAACCGCTGACTGGGTCATCGATCTTGGGCCAGAGGGTGGCTCTCGAGGCGGCAAGATCATCGCCACCGGCACACCCGAGCAAGTTGCCGCTATGACTCACTCCCATACCGGTCACTTCCTGGGGCCTGTACTCAAAAGGGACAGCTAGACCCGTCTAAGCAGTATCTAAGCGGCCAGGTTATAGCCGTTTGGTTACCCGGCACATTCGATTCCCAGCCCATATCCCAAGCATAAAAAAACCGGACACTAGGTCCGGTTTTTTTCGTACTCTGCTATCACTCTTCGCTGGCAGCAGCCAGATCAGGGCGATCAACCAACTCGACATAAGCCATGGGCGCAGAATCACCAGTACGGAAACCGCACTTGAGAATGCGCACATAACCGCCGGGGCGATCAGAGTATCGCTTACCCAGGTCATTGAACAATTTACCAACAGCTTCTTTGCTGCGGGTACGATCAAATGCCAGGCGGCGATTGGCGACGGTATCTTCCTTCGCCAGGGTGATCAGGGGCTCAGCAACACGGCGCAATTCCTTGGCCTTGGGCAGAGTTGTTCTGATCAGTTCGTTCGCGAACAGCGACACCGCCATGTTCTGAAACATGGCCTTACGGTGTGAGCTGGTCCGACTCAGGTGACGACCACTTTTACGATGACGCATCTCTCAATTCCTCGGTGTCGAGACGATCAGGCCGAAACCTTATCGTCCTTCTTCAAGCTTGCAGGCGGCCAGTTATCCAGACGCATACCCAGTGACAGACCACGTGAGGCCAGAACATCCTTGATCTCGGTCAGGGACTTCTTGCCCAGGTTCGGGGTCTTCAGCAGTTCCACTTCGGTACGCTGGATCAGATCGCCAATATAGTAAATATTTTCGGCTTTCAGACAATTGGCTGAACGTACAGTCAGCTCAAGGTCGTCGACCGGACGCAACAGGATAGGATCAATTTCGTCTTCCTGTTGCTCAACAACCGGTTCGTGCTCACCTTTCAGGTCAACGAAGGCGGCCAACTGCTGTTGCAGGATGGTCGCAGCACGACGAATGGCTTCTTCAGCATCCAGCGTACCGTTGGTTTCCAGGTCAATGACCAGTTTGTCCAAGTTCGTGCGCTGCTCGACCCGAGCACTTTCAACGACGTAGGCCACGCGGCGAACCGGGGTGTAAGTCGCATCCAACTGCAAACGGCCAATAGAACGGCTTTCATCATCGTCAGTCTGACGCGAGTCAGCTGGCTCGTAACCGCGGCCACGGGCCACGGTAAGTTTAAGATTAAGCGAACCGTTGTCGGACAAGGTAGCAATGAGGTGATCAGGATTGATGATCTCAACATCATGATCCAGCTGAATATCAGCTGCGGTAACTTGACCGGGTCCTTTTTTGGACAAAGTCAGTGTTACATGATCACGGCCGTGCATCTTGACTGCCAAACCTTT
>Ga0314774_1000688_pt1 | contig 25145 bp, 27 predicted proteins | sample MetaGCBIA2018_FD_204515 | JGI IMG/M metagenome (GOLD analysis project Ga0314774, IMG submission 204515) | Cryopeg brine microbial communities from Beaufort Sea near Barrow, Alaska, United States - CBIA 2018 | ecosystem: Environmental > Aquatic > Marine > Coastal | place: USA: Alaska | collected...
AACCCGAAACACCGGACGCGGGGGGTACGCGCTGAGCGATCCGCACGGGAAAATCCCAGCTGTCCTGTAGGGGGTTCCGCATGCGGGCTAGGCGGGGCGGCCAATCAGTGCGGCTCTTTCGTTTCCGGTGTCGGTGTGCGCAAGTACTTATTTAGCGCGCGGATTCCTAGGATTCCAACCCAGATCCCGATGACCAGAAGAACGATCAACGGTGCGTAGATCAAGAAGGGCAGAATCGAAAACGTTGAGATCATGGCTTCATTCTGGCCTATGCAGTTCATCGCGACAGTAACGACGGCCGCTTATTCCCGATAACCGTGGTCTGATCCGCGCACGTGTCCGTTAGAGGTTCCGCTCCCGGGCGGCGATGCCGCTATTCTGCGGCAATAGAGCACCGCCACTCTTCTTCAATAGCTACAGATGTGAGCGGGAAGATTCGGCTGCGTCAGCCGATGAGTGTCGACCATGCGACATCGATCACGCAGAGACCATCGTCGGTTTCGCGGTAAAAGACGTAGCCGGGATGCTTGTCACCGGGAGTCGCCCCCTCGGGAAGACGCTCCAGGTTGATGTTCCACTGCGGATCGAGTGGTGCTTGCTCATCCCAGTAGTCGGCAACGAACCGTTCCGGCTCGCCTGCGGAGCGGCCTTCCCAATCTTTTGCCGTGCCGAGGTCGGCTTCGGCGTCTTCGCAGACGAGATCGGATGTTCCTCCAGAAGCGAGGTCTTTGATGAGGTTCTCGGTAGTTTGGATAACCTGAGCACCGTCGTTCCCCCAAATTAGCGTGTCTACGGAACACCCGCTCAAGACCACTGCGCACACAGTTGCGAATCCGGCAAGAGCGAGGGCGCGACGAGGCTTCATGCCTTGAGGCTACAAGATGGCACGTAATCGCCTCACTTGGAGCGGAGATTCCTAGAGCCCGCGTGATTCCTTATATGTGCCCACTCCGCGTTCCCCTCGCGGACGTCCCGTCTATCGCGAACATTGCGCTCCACTGCAGACAGGGGAGGCCGTGGAACAGAATTGGGATGTCGATGCCCCGCGATCAGCGCAGTAGCCTGCTTTGGTAAGCGTGAGCGACGATTTGTGCCCGGGAAGTGAATCCGAGTTTGGTGAGGATACTGCTGAGGTGAGTTTTGACCGTTGACTCGCCGATGTGAGCGCTCTGGGCGATATCGCTGTTGCTCAGCCCGCGGGCAGCCAGGAGGAAAATTTCCCGTTCGCGCGACGACAGGGCAGCGATCGAGTCCCAACCAGCAGAATCTGGGTGCGCGCGATCGGGATCAGAGGCGTAGATCTCTGTGTCGGCCGCGGCCGCACCCGTGGGAAGTTCGCTGGATGATTCCTGTTCGGGACGCATAGTTGGTACTCGAAGGCGCGATCCGACACGCCAAGCACCCAACGTCAGCAGAATACCTACCACCGTCCAGGTGACGAATCCTTGAACGACTTCGATGTTGGCCGCTTCTTTGCCGTTGATGGTGCCCCACACGCCGGACATCGACAGGAACGGAACGTTCAGTAATGCGCTCACGGCAACGCTGCAGACGATTGACAGGCCCAGCAGTACCCGGCGTGTGTTGACCCGGCTAAAGGCGCTGATGCCAACAACAAGTAGAACAAGGGCAAGGTAGGCAACCCAGCTGACCTGGCTGAAGCGCGCCGGCCAAAACAGGAGCTGCAAGACCAGCAGACCCCCAGCCAATGACAGCGCGGTGCCAGGTCGAACCCTACAGAGCGCGATGGCCAGTCCGAAGCCCGCCGCAATCAACACCGCGTACGGATTCGTCAGGAACGTGTCCGTTCGCGACGGCACGTACTCGACAATGCCACTGGACGACTGCACAAACCACGCAGTGAAGAACAACGCCCCGAGCGCCGGCTCACGGAAACGAACCAACTGTGCACGAATCTTCGTCATGCTTTGACAGTAGATGCCGCAGCAGCGCTTCGACGCACAGGGGCGAGGCTTTCCTCACTCTGGGAGATGCCTCTCCTCCCTCTGGGGGATCCCTCTCCGCCGAAGGAACGAGAGACCGAGGCCTTCCCGTCCCGCAGGGGGTCCGTCTTGTGGCACGTCAGGTTTCAGGCCCTCAAGAACTATCCCAGTGATGTCCGGCGTAGGTCAGAATTCGTAGATCGTGGCGAGCTCATCCGACAGCAGCACTGTGTGCGGAAGATCGCGCAGCGCCTCGGCGTCAACCGAGATTCCCCTCAGCTGCGCTGCCTCCGCATAGGCTTCCCACGGAAACGAATCGGGTTTCGCAGCATCATCCCCCCGCACCAGGGTGAGAACTTCTGCGATCACGTCGGCTGCGGGGCGTTTCCAGGACACAGGCCGGACGCGCCCATGCTTGGACCGAGCCACACCACGATCCATGTCGAGACGAATCATCGATTCGTCAGATAGGCGCAAATACTGGGTCATCGTCATGGTCATGGTTGGCCCGACGTTTTCTGGAACCGGATCACCGAGTTCGCAGATGATGACCAGACCGGTCACTGACAGGCAGGAAATGTCGAACGGCAGACGCTGAGCTCGCTCACTACCCACCGATCCTCGCTGCATTGGTACGTATCGACCCCGCTCATCGCAATCCGTCATGCTGGCAGCCTAGGTCCTTTGCTGTTCCGCTGCGACGCAGCGGGCGAGCCACCCTGTGGCCCGCCAAAGCGACGTTCACCTGTTCCGCTCACCGTTCCCCTATGAGGCATTGCGCGCCCCGACCCCCCGGCTCTGCATGTTGTCCCCAAACGGCGACGCGGGACACCGGCTATCGGCGCCTCTTCGCCCGGGCGCCAAATTCGTCAAGGACCCGAACGACGTCTTTGGCGAGCCAGATTCGATTTCGCCGTCCGTCGGTAATTTGAGTCAGGATGTCAGCGTCGACGAGGCGGTCGATGGCGACCTGAGCGTTGACGGTCGAGACGCCAAGCTCAGCCGCGGCTGCGGCCGCTCCGATCACGGGTTGACGAAGCAGAACGCCTACGAGTCGATGGACCGCCGAGTCTCGTCTTGCGTTGATGCGCCCGCGCCAGTCGACCTGCACAGTTTCTAGATCCAATACGAGGATGCGTCCGTTGTGCACAGCGGCGAACGATGCCTCCGCGATGGAGCGGATTATCGGGGCAATATCCCCGGACCGGTATGCGTTGAGGGACTCGAAATACTGACTGGTGTCGTGGAGGAGCCCCGCGGACACCGGAACGGCCACATTGTGAGTGAGCTTCCCGGCGCGCAGCATCGCCTGAATAATAGCGCGACCGACCCTTCCGTTGCCGTCAGGGAACGGGTGAATTGTTTCGAATTGAGCGTGCGCGATCGCGGTCTGAGCGAGCAAAGGGAGGTCGTCGCGGCTGGCGAAAGCGACGAGATCGTCCATGAGCTCAGAGACTCGATCGTGATGCGGCGGCACAAACTGCGCGGTGTGAGGCCCTAGGTTCCCGCCTCCGATCCAGACCTGTTCGTCACGCCAGTGACCGACGATGTCCGGATTGCTGGGCTCGAGGAGTGCGCGATGCATTTCCAGGATGGCGCGTCCATCGATGGACTCGGACAGTGCCAGGGCCGCTTGCATTGCTCGGACGTTGCCGACGATAAGCTGTGCGTTCTTCGAAGAATGCTCACCGAGCTCCGCCAGCGCGATCTGACGTGCTCCGCTCGTGAGATTCTCAATCTCTGAGCTGGAGGCGCTCTCCGTGCGCAGAAGAATGGATGCGAATGGTGCCGCGATTTGTCCGACTTCGGCATCGAAGCGGGCGAGCTCAGTGGCGGCCTCTTCGGTCAGCGCGTGGAGTTCGCTGCTCAGCGGGATATCGAGATCGGCAATGAATGCGGGCACCGACGCCAGGTACGGCCCGGATGCCAGACGCTTCTGCGTTCGTGAACCATAGTCGTCTTGGACGCTGCGCCAGGGCCGTTCCTCGTAACCGATCGGCGCCCAGGGTGCATTTTCGTCAAACGTGACCATGGATTGATTATACCAATGCTTAGCGGCAGATCCATAGTTATGCGCGCGTCCTATGCTGACTTCTCCCGCACCCCAGATCTAAAGACGCAAGCGCAATTGTTCCTCCCGCGGGGGTTCCCCTCGCGCGTCCCTGTCCCCAGACCGCCGATGGTTGTAGACCCGTGGGTCAGTCGCGCGGGTTCTCGCGGTTGATGGTCATCTTCGATCGAATTAGCTGAATGCCCAAGAACAGCACGGCTGCTACCGCGAGGACGCCGAGACCGCCCAGCACATAGCCGACCGAGGCGACGTTTCCGCTTATTTCCGCTTGCAGCACTGTGGGTATGAGCATGGCGTCCACGCTAGCTACCGGCGCGGTGACAAACAAACAAAAGACCGACCACACTGTTTCGAAATAGGAGTGAACGCCTGGTCCGGGGTCATAGCCGCAGTTCGCGCAGAGGGTTCGGCTTGCGGGACTGCGTGGAAGTTCTTGGAGCCGCAGTCGCACAACCCCGAGCAGAAAGCCGATCACAATCAGGGTTACGGCAACTGCGGCCATGACCGCGAGACCGCCGAATTCGCTAGCGCCTTCTGGGGTCCCCCCGTGCGTTGTCGGCGAGATGTCGAGCACCCACTGGGAAAACTTCAGGCCCGGACCGAGGAAAGCTGTGAACGTCACAACGGCGTAGCCTGCCAGACGATCGGGAACATCCGAGGACGTAGACCGAAGACCGCCAGCGCCAGCCCGCCGAGTACGAGCTCGGCCGGCAGGTAGGTAGGCAGGCAGGTAGGCAGGTAGGCAGGTAGGCAGGTAGGCAGGTAGGCAGGTAGGCAGGTAGGCCAGTCCGGCACTCGAGACTGGATGGTTGGTGCTGCGGTTTCTGGTGCGCCATGATCAATGTGGGGGCGTTGTCCGGGCGCACTCGCTTCTGCGATTCGCTGTTCGGCTCGATCATTGGGGATGTCATGGAAATTTCGCAAGCCCAGGCAGACGTACGGCGCATCTATCGGGCTGGATTCACCGGGCCTCTGGTGTCGGCAGTGGTCTGGGCTGCGGCCAGCGCGGTGTTCACCTGGGGCTCCGCCACTGCGGGCATGGCCGTGCTGTTCTTCGGTGGCATGCTGATCTTCCCGCTGAGCGCTCTCCTACTGCGGATGCTGGGCGGTCCCTCCGCTTTGCCGAAGGGGCATCCTTCAGCGTCGTTGGCGATGCAGTGCGCGTTTACCGTTCCCCTCGGTCTGCTGGTGGCGATCGCCCTGGGCAGCTATGAGCCGGATCTCTTCTTTCCCGGAGCGCTGGTCATCGTGGGAGCGCACTATCTCGTTTTCGTCTCGCTGTATGGCATGCGGGCCTTCGCGGTTCTGGCCGGTGCCCTGATTCTGCTGGGATTGAGCGCCATCTTCGTGGTCCCCGAACTCGGAGCAACAAGCGGATGGCTCGGCGCCGCCGTCTTCCTGCTCTTTGCGGTGCTGTTGCGCCGAGCCCGGGTCGAGCCAGACTCCCCCGCTTCGTAGCACCTTCCGTCGCCGTCCAGCGGCGCACAGTTCTGGGGCGTGGCTTCAAGAAGCCGGAACCGCCGGAACACCGCCAGCGGACTCTGCCCCGAATTGAGGTGCCCCCACCGCCCACGCGCGGGTCACTTCCGGGCCAAAGGCGATGAGCGCCCTGGCCGCATCAGCCGGCTGTGCCGGGTCGAGGCCGGTTTCTCGTTCGAAGGCGTTGAGCCGGTTCACCACGGTGTTGCGGTGGCAATACAAGTTGAGTGCGGTCTGCTTGACGGAGCCGGTGCGCGCAAAATCGGCGAAAGTTTCAAGCAGTCGTTCTCGTTCCCCCACACCGACGAGATCGAGACCGCTGGAGATACGCGCAAGCTCCGGCATCGTGGCGCACAAGACCTCGTGAGCCAGGGTCGGCCACACCTCGTCTTCGGTGCGCAGCATCTTCTCACTGCCCGAGACCCGCTGAATAGCACGTGCGGCGCGCACCCCGTGCGGCACACTACCGAGTCCCGCCACATCGCGAACGAGGCCGCCCGTGAGGGAGGGCAGGGACAGCGACCAGGATGAGTTCTGGCGCTGTTCCCGCACGAGCGCGACCTCGTCATCGAATTCCGACGAGATCACGAGGCGACCCCGCTCGCGCAGCTCAAGTTCATCGCGCGCGGCGCCAAGGAGAGCGGCAGGGATCACTGCAACCTCGAAGACACCGTCCACCGGCACACCAAGTCGTTCAGCCACGGATGCGGCAACGTCTTCGGCATCCGCTCCTGCATTGAGCAGCCGAGCAAAGGCTCGCGACACGTCAATTTGGGAGTCATGAGCCAAAGCCGCCTGCTCATCGAGGAAAGCCACGTGGACGTCCCCGGTGTATTGCTCGACGATGGTAAGAACTTCCTCCGCGTGCAGCACGATGAGGTCGCTGGAATTGCCGTCGTTGGCGCGAACGAGACCCGACCACAGCACGCGAAAATCCAGTCGCACGGCTTCCAGCAGGCTTTCGCGGGCTATGCCTTGGCGCGCTCGACGCACTCCCAACCGCCGAGGCAGTTCACGTTGCTGCGCGGTCAGCGGCACGCCGGCAATCTGGCGGATCAACATATCCATCGTCTCGACAGCGGTGGCCCGCAGATCGTCAGAGGGGACCACCTGGTCGTTGTAGGGATCCAACTGGGCAACGCGCACAAGAAAATCGTCGACGAGCGCTTCGCGCTCCGCTTCGAGACGTTCAACCAGTCGAGCCCATGCCGCGGCATCCGAGGGCTGCGGTGCTGATGCTGTGGACACTTGGTCACTCCTGACGTTGTTCCGCGAGTTGCTGCGGCCGGGCAGTGCGTCGGACGCCGCCGCGGCATCCGGCACCGATTGGGCGTCTGTCCAATCTAGCGGCGGGGGGAAGTTCAGAAAGTTCACGCTGCCGACACAAAATCGCACCACGAACTTCCGGTACCGATCCGTGTCACTGCCTATCCTATCGACCCGCGATTTTCGTGGCGGATCGGGCTGACTGCTGGATCGAGGCGACGCAGTGCATGACCCGACGCCGGACACGATGTGCATAAGCACATTTTTGAACGAATTCCGTGTGCGAATGCCGATTGCGACACGTACCGAGAACGACGAGTGTTATTTCAAGACACTTCACCAGACATGCGCTCGGAGGGCAGATGACAACGATCCCACTCGCTCCGGCAGCGTCGGAAGCCGTGTCGGGTGCGCAAATCGGGGCGCTTCGGTGCGTACATTCTGCTCGGTTCGGCCGATCTCCCACCATCCCGAAAGGCAGCTGATATGGCATCCTCCCCCAGCCATATTTTGTCGGCCTCATTCCAGTCGCCGACCGGGGACGCGCTGCGTTCCAGGAATTTGACATCACCGGCTGGTTCGGCAGCGCGAGTCGTGTCGGAGGCTATGTTCACTGCTCGCAGCCGTGGCGGGCACGGGCCAGCGGGGTTCCGGCTGTACTGCACATCAAGCAGGACCCGGAGGTTCGCGCCCCCACCGCCGCAGATAAGACCCACGACCACACGCACGACTCCACTATTGAAGGACAACGATGACCGGCCTACGAACGATTAACACTGCTCCGAGCGTCGCAGACTTCCTGCGCGACTTCGAGACGATGAGCGCCTTCGGCGCGACCCCCGCCGGCGGAGTCGACCGGCAGGCCGCGACCGCCGCCGATATCGACCAACGCCGCTGGTTTGCGGAGCTGCTCGAATCAAACGGATTCCGTGTGGAGTATGACCGCATCGGAAACCAGTTCGGGCTCTTCGACGTCGCGCCCGGTGAACCGTACGTTGTTGTGGGATCGCACATGGACTCACAGCCGACCGCTGGTCGCTTCGACGGCGCCTACGGCGTACTCTCCGCCGCCCACGCTGCTTTCCGTGTTGCGGCTGAACACACGTCGGGTACGAGCACGCTGCGCTACAACCTGGCCGTCGTGAACTGGTTCAACGAGGAAGGCTCCCGCTTCGCCCCCTCAATGATGGGCAGCAGCGTCTACACCGGCGTCATGCCGCTCGAAAAGGCGCTGGCTATCCAGGACCACACCGGCACCACGGTTGAAGAAGCCATGCGGCCGACCGGTTTTCTGGGCGAGAGCGACGGCCCGACAGCCGCGTACTCCGCGGAGATCCACATCGAGCAGGGTCGCATCCTCGAAAACTCGGAGATCACGATCGGTTTGGTCACCGCCAGCTGGGCGGCGAGCAAGTACCGCGTCGTCGTCAAGGGCGAGCAGTCCCACTCCGGCGCAACGGTGATGGAAGACCGTCACGACGCCCTCTACGGTGCCTCGCTGCTCGTGGTGTTTGCTCGCGAGCTCGCCGACAGTTTTCCCGGTGTGCTGCACACGGCCGTCGGACAGCTGGATGTCTACCCGAACTCGCCGGTCGTCGTGGCTTCCGAGACGGCCCTGCTGCTCGACCTGCGCTGTGCCGACGAAACCGTGCTCGCGGAAGCCAACGCGCTGCTGGATGCCCGCTTCTCCCAAATCGAGTCCATCGCCCGTGTCACCATCGAACGCACCCTGTCCCACAACTGGGGAGTGAACCCGTATCAAACGGCCGGCGTGGAACTCGCTCGGGCGAGCGCCGAGGCCGGCGGATACTCCCATGCCGAGATTATGACGGTGGCCGGGCACGACTCGATCAACATGAAAGAGATCGTTCCCACGGTCATGCTCTTCGTGCCTTCCGTGGAGGGAATCTCGCACAACGAAGGCGAATACACGCGTGATGAAGACCTGGTCGCCGGCGCCGCGGTGCTCACTGATGTTGTGCGACGCTTGAGTGCCGGCGACCTCGATGGAGAAGAAAAATGACCCACTATGCCGTAGTCGATCCGCTCACCAACGCAGAGGTGCGGGTCTATCCCACAGCAGCCGATTCTGACGTGGATGCCGCAATCCAGCGCGCGTCCGCCACCTTCAGCACCTGGCGCAAAACCGCCAAATCGGAGCGTGCGAACCTTCTCGCCCGCGTGGCGGCGCTGCATCGCAGCAATCGCGAGCGCTTGGCTGCAATCATCACGCGAGAGATGGGCAAGACCACCAGCGAGGCGCTGGGCGAGGTTGATCTCGTCGCCGATATTTACGACTACTACGCGGCCAACGGTGCGGCCTTCTCCGCGGATAAGTCGATCGATGTCGCCCGCGGCACCGCGACGGTTCGTTCCGACCCCCTGGGGGTTCTTCTCGGCGTCATGCCGTGGAACTACCCGTACTATCAGGTCGCAAGATTCGTCGCCCCCAACCTCATGCTCGGCAACACCGTGCTCCTCAAACCCGCACCGCAGTGCCCGGAATCTGCCGAGGCCACGGCCGAGATGTTCGCCGAGGCGGGAGCCCCCGAGGGCGTCTACACCACTGTGTTGGCCACCGAAGATCAGGTTCGCCACATCATTGAGCATCCTGCTGTGCAGGGAGTCTCGTTGACCGGCTCTGAGCGTGCCGGCAGCGCTGTCGGCGCGATTGCCGGCCGGGCGATGAAGAAGTATGTGCTGGAGCTGGGAGGGTCAGATCCGTTCATCGTCCTGGCCGATGCCGACCTTGATGCCGCGGTCACCGCTGCCGTCGCCGGTCGCATGGGCAACGCCGGCCAGGCGTGCACGGCGTCGAAGCGTTTCATCGTGCTCGATGAGGTCTACGACCGTTTTGTTGCCGACTTCGTGGCACGAGTGGGCGCGTTGACCGTCGGGGACCCGCGCGCGGACGTGGCCTTCGGTCCGCTCGCGTCGGAGACCGCTGCCGTGAATGTCACCGCCCAGATCCGCACCGCCGTCGATGAGGGCGCTCGCGTTCTCGTCGGGGGAAGTCGACCGCAGGGTGCCGGTGCGTTTGTCGAGCCGACCGTCCTGGCCGACGTGCTGCCGAGCGCACGCGCCTACCGTGAAGAGATTTTCGGTCCGGTTGCCGTGGTGCACCGGGTCGCTACGATCGCGGAGGCCGTGGAACTGGCCAATGACACGCCGTACGGCCTGGGCAGTGTCGTCTTCGGCTCCGACCCGCAGTTGGTTGCGAGCGTCGTCGACAACCTCGATGTCGGTATGGTGTCGATCAACGCGCCGTCCAGAACCGAACCCGGTTTGCCGTTCGGCGGCGTGAAAGCGTCGGGAGTCGGTCGCGAGCTCGGCGAATATGGCATGTCTGAGTTCGTCAACCGCAAGCTCATTCGCACCACCAAGTAGCAGCCCCGGCCGGTCCCGCGGCGCGGGACCGGCCACGAACCGCTACCGTTGACAGCAGGCTCAAGGAGACAGATGACGGTACTGATTGCCGGGTGCGGTGACCTCGGCACCGAGGTGGGCCTGCGGTTCGCACGGCTCGGGCATGCGGTCGTCGGGCTGCGACGAAACATCAGCGTGCTCCCCGCCGAAATCTCCGGCCAATCCGTGGACTTGAGCGCCGAGAAGCCCGTCATCCCGCCCGATACCGAGCTCGTTGTCGTGGCTATTTCTGCCGGCCGCCCCACAGAAGCGGCCTACCGGGCCGCCTACCTCGACGGTTTACGCAACCTGCTCGACGCCCTCGACGACGCCCGCGTCACGCCACGCCGCGTGCTTCTGGTGTCATCAACGGCCGTGTACGACGTCAACGACGGCAGCCGGGTCGACGAGCAGACGCCGGCGAATGCGAAGTCGGGCACCGATGCCATCGTGCTCGAAGCAGAACGGATGCTCCACTCCCGGCTGCCCACCGCCACCGTTCTGCGCCTGGCGGGCATCTACGGCCCCGGTCGTGAACGTCTAATCGCCCAGGTGCGTGAGGGTGCGCCCCTCTCGGCCCAGTCGCGCCACACCAACCGCATACACCGGGACGACGCGGCCGCCGCCATCGTGCACCTGCTGCTCTGCACGAAACAGCCGGCGCCGCTCTATCTCGGCGTCGACAATGCCCCGGTTCCCGGCAACGAGGTTCTGCTTTTTCTCGCCGCCGAGCTCGGCCTGCCCGAGCCGACCCGGGACGAATCGTCCACAGCTGAACCCAGCCGCGACAGCCAGCGCGGCGGCGACAAGCTCCTGAGCAACGAGCTGCTACGGAATACCGGCTTCACCTTCGCCTACCCCACCTACCGGGAGGGCTACCGAGCCGTCCTGGCCGGTGACGGAACGCGCCACCCTTAAGGAATGTAGGTCGCCGGGCCAGCCAGACTCAGGTCATCCGAGCGAACCACGACCGCCACCGAGCTCAGTAGCTCCCCGAGCCGCACCTGGTCGTCCTGGCTCACGTCGCGCGCGGCATGAGTGATCAGCGCCTGAAAGTCGCCGTAGATCGTCTGGGTGATTTCCTCCGCGGCGGGCGTCAACACCAACAGCAGGCTGCGCCGATCATGGGGGTGAGCTACCCGAGCCAGCAGTTCCAGGGCGACGAGACGATTCGAGATCGCCGTCACCGCGCCCGTCGTCATTTCCAATGACTCGGCGAGCACCTTGGGGGTGATGCTCCCGGCCTCTGCCACTCGGGCCACGGCGCGCAGTTCGCTGCACGTCAGGTTGAACTTCGTGGCTACCCGGTTGCGATTGTGGTCCAGCGCCCGCATCAGGGCCAGAACGGATGCCGACAGGCCATCCAAGGTGCGTCCCGTATTGGCAGCCCCATCCATGCGTTCTCCTGACTATGGTTCATCTGATTTCCCGCGACACGGGCACGCGCCGTCACGGTGTCGGGCATTCTGCTTTTCAGTGTACCTGATAGAGCAATACATAAGTTTCTTTGAGATTGAATAGTTTACTCTTTGAAGCAAATCGTGTAGATTGGAGAACTTGCTGGCGGTGCACAACCAACCGGTAGTGATCCGCTCGCAGGGCTTCTCTGGCGCGACCCGACCCTGCTCTTACGAAATGAATCAGGACATGCTGAGCTACCGGCTGACGATCAACGACGACTGGTTCTATCTCTCCGGCGGGTACAACATCGCAGCCCTCAAGGGAGCCCTGGCTGCGGCCGTGCACAGTGGCGGCGGCTTCGTCGACATCATCACGTCGATGCGTTCGCAGGTCTCCCTGCTCATTACGACCCATACGAACGTGAAATTTGAAACCATCCTCTCGCAAGACCTCCCTGAGGTAACCGATTCCACGCCGAGCGTGAACCCGTTGCACTCCGATGACGACTACTGGCTGGATTGAATCGGTGAGGCGGTGGTGAGTCGCCGAACACGCCGGAGCCTCTGCTGATCGAAGGGCATTGACGCAGGGCACGGATGCGGGTACATTCACGCGAGCGGTATATGGCCGTTGCGCACTACTCACTGACAACACGACTAACGGAAAGGCCGTCTCATGAGCTTTCTCGGATTCCTCCTCCTCGGTCTCATCGCCGGCGCCATCGCCAAGGCGATCCTCCCCGGCCGTCAGGGCGGTGGCTGGTTCATCACCCTGCTGCTCGGAGTCGTCGGCGCCCTCCTCGGCGGCTGGCTCGGCGGACTTCTGTTCAACGTCAACCTGGGCGACTTCTTCTCGTTGACCACGTGGATCCTCGCCATTGTCGGATCGCTTATCGTTCTCCTTATTTATGGCGCGATCGTGAACCGCCGCAAGGCGTGAGTCGCGCCGACCATCCGCACGGCTTCACCGCACAGCGCGTCGCCCGGTTGCCGGGCGACGCGCTGTTTCTGTTCCGTGCCGGTCCATGCCAGCAGCGTCAGGCAGGCGAGTCGGAATCCGGGTCGGCCGATCCCGATGCCGAGTCAGACAGACTCTGGCCCGACGCCTCCAACCCCGCCAGATCGGCCACGGGCGGCACGACCTCGATGTTCATGAAACGCTTGACGTTCTCGTCGACGATGATGTCGCTGGGCCGGAGCGGACGGGTCAGGTAGAGGCCGTCGAGGCTGGTGAGCCGGCTGAGCGCCACATAGGTCTGGCCCGGGCTGAACACCCGTGAGCCGAGGTCGACGATGGCCCGCTCGTAGGTGGCGCCCTGTGACTTGTGAATGGTGACCGCCCAGGCCAGCCGCAGCGGAAATTGCGTGAATTCCGCCACGACATCCCGACTCAGTTTCTTGGTCGCGCCGTTGTAGGTGTACTTGTACTTCTCCCACACGGTCGGCTCGACCTCGTGCACGTCACCGTCAATGTCGACGAACACGGTCGAGGTGACCTTGGTCACGGTGCCGATGCTGCCGTTCACCCAGCGCGGCCCCCCGTCGAGCGGCGAATCGTTGCGCAGAAACATCACCTGCGCGCCCACTTTGAGCTCGAGCACCTCGTCGGCGGGAAACTGCTTGCCGCCGAAATCCCCCGTAATGTCGGCTTTCGCGGTGAGCGATTTGCCCGAGAGCCTTTTCAAAGCGGATGCGTTGATGCGGTTTACCGCATCGTTGCGTGTTGCCAGCGTGATCACACCCTCGCTCGGCGGGGTTCGCGCTCCGGCGCCGTTGAGCGCACCACCGATTTCGGCGGTGACCTGTCCGTGGCGCACGGCGTTGAGCATGAGTTTGAAATCGTTGTCGTGCTGACGGTGAATCTCGGTGAGCTCGAAAATGCGCAGTTCCGCATCTCGCCACACCTTCGCGTCGAAGAACCACATCGACCGGTAGTGATCCGCGAAGTAGGCACGCTCGTCGGGACCGCCGGGAACCGGGGCAAGCTGGTACGGATCACCGAACAAGACGATCTGCACCCCGCCGAACACGTCGAACGGTCGCTGCCTGGCCTGACGCAGGCTGCGGTCGATGGCGTCCATGAGGTCGGCGTTGACCATCGACACTTCGTCGATGACGAGGGTGTCGATGGTGTTCAGGAGCTTGCGCACCTGGTCGTTCTGGTCGATCGGGCTGTCAGCGATCACGCCGATCGGCAGGCGAAACAGGGAATGGATGGTCTGGCCGCCCACGTTGAGCGCGGCCACACCCGTCGGGGCGGCAATCACGATCTGCTTGCTCGTGTTCCACGACAGGTGGTTCAGCAGCGTGGACTTTCCGGTTCCGGCACGACCGGTGACGAACAAATTCTGTTTTGTGCCCTCGATTGCCGCGAAGACCAACGCCTGTTCAGGGCTGAGCGGAATCTCGGACACGGCACACTTTCTTTGGCAGTCGAATGCTGCACGGGGACATCCCACTTTAGCCGTCCGAGCGGCGTGCGGGCGCGAGCGGCCCACTGTCCGCCCTTTCAGCCCGCCCCCCATAGAATATTGGAGTGACTACACCGGCCGAAGCTCATCGGGCGAGCGGGCGCCGCGGCAGTATGCTCCGGGCCGTTCTCGCTATCGTGGTGGTCGCCGCGCTCCTCGTTGCGGGCCTTATCGGCACCATCGGCGCTCTCAACCGCACCGTGTACAGCGCCGGCGGCTTTGTGGAACAGTACCTCGATGCCCTCGCCCGCGGCGACACGGTCGGAGCGCTCGCCCTCGGCGGGGTCATGCCGTCATCTGCGCAGCTCGCCACGTGGGGGCTAAGCGAGGAGCAGTCGGCAGATCTGCCTGAAACGCTGCTGCGGTCATCCGTTCTCGGCGGTCTCGACAACATCGAACTCGCGAGCGCGACCGCAACACCCGGGCTCGATGACGGGACCGCCCAAACCGTCGTGTTCGACTTCGATCTGAACGGCGCGGCGTCGAGCATGGCCTTCACGGTCGAGCGGTCCGGTACCTTCGCCGGCGTTTTCAATGCCTGGACATTCACCGTCAGCCCGCTCGCGGTGCTGCAGGTTTCGGTGTTGCACGAACGGGTGTTCACCGTGAACGGCCTCACCCTGGACGCCCGCGCCCACGTCGCCGCCGATGCCCCCACGACGTTTTCAACGTCTGCCGCCTACCTTGCCTTCGCGCCGAATCGATACACGTTTGAACACGAGTCGGCCATGCTGACCGCCGAGAAATCCAGTGTAAGCGTCACGGCCGCGGGGCCCACGACGGTTGAGGTGGATGCTCAGCCCAACGAGGCCATGGTGGCTCAAGTGCAGTCCGAGCTGAACAAGTTTCTTGACGAGTGCGCCACCCAGACGGTGCTGCAACCGACCAGCTGCCCCTGGGGCATCACCATCGACGATCGGATTGAGAGCACGCCGGCTTGGTCAATCAGCGCGTATCCTCCCGTCGAACTGTCCGCCGGCGAGTTGTCGTTCGAGATGGGGGCCACGCCCGGGCTGGCTCATATCGTCGTTGACGTGCGTTCATTGTTCGACGGCGGCGTCACCACCCGTGATGAGGACGTACCGTTCACGATGGGGCTCAGCGTGCTTGTGCAGCCCAGCGGCGCCCTGGCCATCCAGCTGCATTAGGCCGGGACAGGGCCCAGCTCAGGCGCTGGGGCTGTGCGTGTCGCGCGCGGCGAGCTTGGCCAGCCGTTCGTTGTAGGCATTCAGTTCGGCGTCATCGGTGCGGTCGGCCGTGCGGTCGAGGCGCCGGGCGACCTTGACGTCGTCCCTGCTCCACTGAATGGCCACGGCAATGGCGATGGCGATTGTGGGAATTTCGCCGACTCCCCACGCGATGCCACCGCCCATTTGTTGGTCGGCGATCGCGCTGAGCCCCCAGGTGCGGCCCATGGCGCCGAACCAGTCCGCGAGGAGCAGGCTCGTGCCCATCATCAGCGCAACGCCGAAGAACGCGTGGAAGACCATCGTGCCGATCAGCAAGAGCAGACGGAACGGGTAAGGCAGCCGGTACGGAACCGGATCAATCCCGATCAGGGACTGCACGAACAAGTACCCGGTGATGAGAAAGTGCACGGTCATCCACTCGTGTCCGATGTGGTCGGTCGTGGCCCAGCTGAACAGCGGCGTGTAGTAGAACACCCAGAGCGAACCGGCGAAGATGCCGGCGGCCACGAGCGGGTTGGCAACGATTCCGGCGAACTTCGAGTGCACCGCGATCAGGATCCACTCCCGCGAGCCCCGGCTGCCGTCCTGGCGCTTACGAATGGCCCGCGCGGCCAGAGTCACCGGGGCGCCGGGCACAAGCAGCACCGGAACCAGCATCGTGAGCATCATGTGCATGAGCATGTGCGCCGAGAAGAGGTAGTCCATGTACACGTAGAGACCACCGCTGGTGAGGTACATCAATACCAGGAGGCCGACGACCCACAGCACCGTGCGATAGACCGGCCACTTATCGCCGCGGCGGTGCAGCCGCCAGACGCCGCCGAGATAGAAGGCGATGCCGAAAGCGCAGAACAGCAGCCAGGCGAGGTCCACGTTCCACTCGGTGAAGTACCGGGAGAAAGTCAGTTCGGGCGGCAGTAGCTCACCGGTGAGAATCTGCGCGGGTGTGGACTGCGGAATCTCCGTCGCGACGACCTCGACGACGGGTGTCGCCGTGCGGGCGAGAGCGGCGGCCACGCCGGAGGCCAGACCCATGAAACCGAGTTCGGTCACCACGAGCCACCAGAACCAGCGGTCCCGACCCGACTCGTTCCGCCGCATCCGCTGGATGAAGAATCGACGTTGCACAACGCCGAAACCGCCGAGGGCGACGAGGGCGACGACCTTGACCAGCACGAGAATTCCGTAGGGCGTGAACAAGCCGTCCCAGGTGCCGATGCGCAGTTGAGCGCTGACCAGACCCGAAGCGGCCACCACGATGAAGGAGATCAAGGCGAGTGAGGAATAGCGATCGATTACGAGGCGGATGCGATCGCCGCCGAGCTGGGTGCGCAACACGATGATGGTGAGCAGCCCGCCGAGCCAGATCGCGGCGAAGACGAGGTGCAGACCGAGTGCCGTGATCGCGGCATCGTGCCCTGCAGCTCCGGCCGAGTGCCCCTGCAGGGCCATGGGAACCAGCGACCCCACGGCGAGCACGGTTACGAAGACCAGCGCGGTCTGGTTGCGCACAGCGAAGCACAGCACGGTGACGCCGGCGGCGACCAGGGTGGTCGCGAGCCAGGCCTGGCCGAGTTCGATCTGGCTGAAGAACTGCCCGACCGTGGCGCTGAACTGATCGCTGACGCTCAGGGGCACGTTGGTGACCAGGAGAAAGGTAAGAAAGCCCGTGACCGCGGACGCAACGGCATACACGGCCGCCGACGCAGCAGCGAAGTCGAGGGCCGTACCGAACTCGCGCTGCTTCGGACTCAGCGCGAACAGCGAAAGAACGAGGGCCCCGATGGTTCCCGCGGCCGCGACGTTGACCACGAGCTTGGCGATCGGAAGACCCCACCGCACAACCGGTCCCGGGTCGGCGAGCAGCTGAGCCGAAGCTCCGCCGGCAAAGGCCAGGCCGACAAGGGTGGACAGCAGAGCGACCAGCAGCAGAACTGCCGGTCCGAGAACGCGAACGAGACGGGGCACCGCACCAGCTTATTCGCCCGGCCGTGTGCATCCGTCCGCGCGGCCTCGCCTGCCGGATATTGCCTCGCTCGTCGCGAGGCGCTTCGCCCTTCTCAACCGTGCAGACGATGCGGAGGCATGAAAAAAGGCGCCGACATAGTCGACGCCTCTTCTCGTACCGGTGAGCTACTTGGCGGCAGCCTTGAGCTTGCTTCCAGCGGTCAGCTTGACGCGGTGGCCGGCAGCGATGGCGATTTCTTCGCCGGTCTGCGGGTTACGACCGGTGCGGGCGGCCGTAGCGGTGCGCTCGACTCCCAGCCATCCCGGGATGGTGACCTTACCGTCGTTGGCAACGGTGTCGGCCAGGGTTGCGAAGAAAGCGTTCAGAACGCCATCAACGGCGGCCTGGCTCTGTCCGGAGTCAGCGGCAACCTTGGCAACGAGCTCGGTCTTGTTCAGCGACTTGTCAGCCATTGAGTGTCCTCCTCGGACCTTCGTCTGTGTAAACAGCGATATTCGTAATACGGATGCTTCTCGACAGAGAAGCCCCGCTGGTCGGATCGACCGAGTTGAAATCTAGCATTGATCCGCCGAGATCCCCGGATTTACGGCGTTTTCGAGCCGTTTCAGGGCAGTTTCCCCTTTCTGGGGCAGAGATTTTCGCTCTCCGCGAAACGGCGGGGAACACAAAACGGGGTGTCGGCCGAAGCCGACACCCCGTTTGGATGCAACAGAAGCCGCCGGAGGAAGACTCCGAACGGCCGCCAGAAGGTATTACCAGCTGGACTTGATGATGCCGGGCAGCTCGCCGCGGTGCGCCATGTCGCGAAAACGAACACGCGAAATGCCGAACTTGGAGAGGTGGCCACGGGGACGACCGTCAACGGCGTCACGGTTGCGCAGGCGCACCGGGCTCGCGTTGCGCGGCAGCTTCTGCAGGCCCTTGCGAGCGGCTTCACGCGACTCGTCGGTGCCGGCAGGGTCAACCAGTGCCTTCTTGAGCTCAAGGCGCTTGACGGCGTACCGCTCGACGATGACCTTGCGCTGGTTGTTCTTGGCAATCATGCTCTTCTTCGCCATGTTTAGCGCTCCTCACGGAAGTCAACGTGCTTGCGGATAACCGGGTCATACTTCTTGAGCACGAGGCGGTCGGGGTTGTTGCGGCGGTTCTTCTTGGTCACGTACGTGTAACCGGTTCCTGCCGTCGAACGAAGCTTGATGATCGGACGTACGTCATGTGCCTTAGCCATTAGATCTTCACCCCACGAGCGAGTACGTCTTTGACGACGGACTCGATACCACGAGCATCAATTACCTTGATGCCCTTTGCGGACAAGGTCAGCGTGACCTTGCGACGAAGCGACGGCACGTAGTACGTCTTCTTCTGAACGTTCGGGTCGAAACGACGCTTGGTGCGCCGGTGCGAGTGCGAAATGTTGTGTCCGAAGCCGGGAACAGCTCCAGTCACCTGGCATACAGATGCCATGGTTTTCCTCCAATACCGAAGGGCGAATGCCCTTCCCAAGATCCCTTGTCGGCGAACCGCCTATGACAGCGCAGGACGCAATGTACGCACACAGGCGTAGCAGCCTTCAACGATACGGGTTGCCGATCCGGAGCGCAAACTCGGCCCGGCTTGTCACCAGTCGTCGACGGTGATATGCATGGCCTTGATGTGTCGGTGGATCTCCGCAGCGTCGGCGCCGGATCGCATGATGACCTGAAGTCCGAACAGATAGGTGCTGAGCAGGTCTGTCCGGGCCAGCAGGAGGTCGGGGGCGCCGTTGATCAGGCCCTGGGTGATGAGGACACCGATTTGCTCACGCATGGCCCCCCGAAAATCGGCGGAGAAGTCGTAGCCGCTCAGGCTGCCCCGCAACTCGTTTGAAGCCATCACCATCAAGCAGCCGTCCCGGCCACGCTCGGAGACGGCGTCCGCCTCGAACAGATCGAGGAACTTGTGCACACCGCGCACGCCGGTGCCAGCCTCCTTGATCATGCCGGCAAACAATTCCATTCGCTCGGCAAGGTAGCGCCGCAGAACGGTCGCGAACAGTTGCTCCTTACTGCCGAAACTGCGGTAAAGACTGGGCTTGTGCACGCCGCTGGCTTCGACGATGTCGGCCATCGAGGTCTGGCCGTATCCCTGACGCCAGAACAGGGCCGTCAAATCGGCGAGCACCGCCTCCTCATCGAAGAGCCGCGGCCGGCCGATTGTGGCGTTCCCAGTAATACCCATGTGCTCATCCTACGACTTTTGACCACGTTTGTTACCACTCGGTAGCAAAGCCCCCACCGACTATGGTACCGTTTGGTACACAATGAACAGGATGTTCATCCGGGCTGCCATCGCGGTCCGACACCTTAACCGAAAGGACCCTCCTCATGGATCTCAACAACCGCCACGGCATCATCACGGGCGCAGGCCAGGGAATCGGCCAGGCACTGGCCCTCGAGTTCGCGGCCACGGGTGGCCACCTGCTGCTCGTCGGCCGCAAGGAAGAAACACTGCGGGAGACGGCGCGTCTGGTTGCGAACATGGGCGGGACCGCCGAAATTCTCGCGCAGGACCTGAGCGCCACCGGTGCCACCGAAAACGTGGCTGCGGCCGTTGCGTCCTGGGACACCGTCGACCTGCTGGTCAACAACGCCGGCAACGTCCGTGCCGGTCGCCTGGAGAACTCCACCGAGGAGGACGTCCGGTCGATGATCGATCTGAACCTCACGGCGCCGGTGCTGCTGACCCAGGCCCTCCTGCCCCAGCTGCGCGCCAGCGGCTCCGCCACCGGCAGCCTCGTATTGAACATCTCCAGCGAAATCGCCCTGGTGGGCATGCCGTTCTACGCCGTCTACGCGGCCACCAAGTCCGGACTGGCTTCCTTCAGCGAGTCGCTGCGGCGCGAGCTGCACGGTACTGGCGTGCACGTCGCCACCGTGTACCCGGGCGCCACCGACACCGCGATGATGAGCACGCAGACCGCCGACTGGGACCGCCGGTCGGTGGCCGACGTCGTGTCAGAAGTGATGACGGGACTCGCCGCAGACGAGCACGAGATCAACGCCACGCCGCTCGACGGCCGCGGAATGCAGCAGCTCAACGCTACCGACCCGCTCGCCGTGGATGCCGCAATCGCGCCGGATCTCGACGAGCTGGAAGCCGCAGTTCGCGACCACCGCAGCATCTAGAACCTCGCCGCGGCGCCCCTCACCGAGCGGGTGCTGCGGCGGCGGCTGTGCAGCGCTGGCACAGTCCGAAGACATCGACGACGTGGGCAGCCTGCGTGAAGCCATGCTCGGTGGCGATGTTCTTCGCCCACGTTTCAACGGCATCCGCTTCGATCTCTACCGTCAGACCGCAGTTGCGGCAGATGAGGTGGTGGTGGTGATCGTTGGAGCTGCACGCCCGGTACAGGCTTTCGCCGTCTGGGGACTGCAGGGAGTCGGCGCTGCCGTCCGTGGCGAGGTCGGCGAGGGCCCGGTAGACGGTGGCCAGGCCGATGGGCGAACCGGTGGCGTGCAGGGTGGAGTGCAGGCCCTGCGCGCTGACAAAACCCTCGCTCGCGCTGAGGGCTTCGCGCACGGCTTCGCGCTGCCACGTGTTCCGCTTCATGCCTTTAACCGTAGCCACATCTGCCGGAGTCGGCGCACCGCGAGGGCCAGCACGAAGAACCCCGCTGCGGTGAGCGCTATGGCCGGGCCCGCTGCAACGTCCAAGGCGCGGGACAGGAACACCCCGATGACACCGGATGCCGCACCGAGCACCGGGGCGATCACGAAGATGTGCGTGGTCGTGTGCGACACGAGTCGTGCAGCTGCCGCGGGCGCCGCGATGAGCGCTATGGCCAGGATGGCTCCCACCGCCGGCATCGCGGTGACCACGGTGGCCGTCACGAGCACCAACGTGAGCACCTCAATCGGCCCCTCGCGGTATCCGGCTGCTCGATAGCCGTTCACGTCGAAGGTCGAAAACAGAATCTGCTTGCCCAAGAGACCGATCACAAGCAGGGCGACCACGAAGACTCCGGTCGCCAACAGAAGGTCTCCGGTGGACACGGTGAGGATGGACCCCACCAGGAACGAGTCGACACGCACCGGCAGCGCGGGGTTGAGCGATTGCAGCAGCACCCCGAGCGCAAAACCGGCCGTGAGCAGGATTCCGGAGGCGACCTGGCTTCCCTGACGGCGCACCTGACCGATCGCGGTCATGAGCCCGACGATAGCCACACTCGCCACGGCCGCACCGAGCGGGATGCTCAGCCCGAGCATGGTCGCGCCCACCGCTCCGGGAAATGTGGCGTGCGTGAGTGCCTGCGCGAAGAAGGTGCGCTTGCGCAACACCACGAGCGTGCCGACGAGCCCGCTCAGTGCGCCGATCACGATCGCGGCCAGGAGCGCCTGTTCGAAGTAGCCCATCAGCGGCGCACCCGCCCGCTCGCCGGGGGTGCGGGTTTGAGCCGATCCACAGCGAGACGGGTCAGCAGGGCCACGGAATAGCCGGCCACGAGCAACAGCACCACGGTCGCGCCACTCGGCAGGTCGATCCCGGCATTGACGGATGCCTCATAGCCGAGCGCGAGACCGAACCAGGCGGCGAGAATGGCGAAGCCTGCCGCGATCGGGAACAGCCACCACAGGTGATTGGTAATCAGCCGTGCCACGGCTCCCGGCACGATCAACACGGCGAGCACGAGCAGGTTGCCCACAGCCTGGCTCGCGGCTACAACCACGAGGGCGATGGCAACGTTGAGCACGATGTCCAGAACCAGGGGGCGATACCCCGCGGCGGCGCTTCCGCTGTGGTCGAAGGCGCGGAAGACCTGCTGTTTGAGAGTGAAGCCGACCAGCACGAGTGCGACGCCGCAGATCACGACGGCCTGCACAACCTCGGTCGCGCTCACCGTGAGCAGCCGGCCGAACAACAGTGCTTCGAGCTGGCCGATGTAATTGGTTTGCTTGGAAACCACGATCACGCCGATGCTGAACATCGCCGTGAACACAATCGCGATCGCCGCGTCCGAACTCACCGCGCGCCGCACGATCAGGGTGAGTACGACCGCCGCGATCAGCGCAGCGACCATCGCGCCGACGAACAATCCGTCTCTGCCTCCCCAGACGAAGCCCACCGCAATGCCGGGGAAGACCGCATGCGTCAGCCCGTCACTGATGAACTCGAGACCGCGCAGGTTCACGAGCACGCCCACGAGCCCCGCCACGAGGCTGAGCACGACGAGCACGGTGAGCGCCCGGGCCATGAACGGCAGGGCGAACGCGTCGAACAACGGGCCGGTCAGTTCCATGTCAGTGTCCGCCGTGCCCCGGCAACACGACCGTGTGCTCATCCATCTCGACACCCACATCGTGAAAGGCACGCTGCACGTTGGCGAGGGTGAGCACTTCCTCACGCGGTCCGAAGGCCACCTGGCTGCCGTTGAGCAGCAGCACACATTCGCACACGGCCCGGGCGAGTTCGAGGTCGTGCGTGGAGACGAGCACGGCAACGCCATCCGCTTTCAGACGACGTACGGTCTCGATCAGGGCGTCGCGGTTTTGCTGGTCGAGTCCGTTGAACGGTTCGTCGAGCAGCAGCAAACGCGGGCCGGATGCGATGGCGCGCGCGAGCAGGCCGCGCTGCTGCTGGCCACCGGAGAGCTCACCGAACCGTGTCTTGGCACGATCAGCGAGGCCCACGACCGCGAGGGCATCCGCTACGGCTTTTTTGTCCTTCTTGCCCGGCAGTCGCACCCAGCCCAGGCCACGGTAGCGCCCCATCATGGCGACCTGGGCGAGTGTGATGGGAAACTCCGGATCGAGCTGGTCGGTCTGCGGCACGTAGCCGACGGAACCGGCCGGAGCCGGCGATTCCCCGAGCACCTCGACCGTGCCGCGCAGGCGCGGAATGAGGCCGAGAATGCCCTTGAGCAGGGTGGACTTGCCGGAGCCGTTGGGCCCGATGAGCGCGACAGCCTGTCCCGGCAGCACCTGGAAGTCGATGTCGGTCAGCGCCGGCGTGCGCCAGTAGGCGAAGGCGGCCCCCACCACCCGGAGGGCAGCAGGAGCAGTCGACGATTCTTGAGAAGGGTTCTCGTTCACATGTCAACTATTGCAGGTCGACGGGCACAGCGGTGGGCGTCACGCCCCAGGACTCCGCGATGAGCGTCGAGTTGTGGAGCTGCGCCTTGAGGTAAGTGTCGCCAGCGCTTCCCTCCGGGCCGAGCGAATCGACGTAGAGCGCGTCTTCGCCGGAATAGACCGTAACCCCGGCCTCCCCGGCAATGGTGTCGGCGGTTTTGGGGCTCAGCGAGGCTTCGGAGAAGACGGCCTGAACGCCGGTGGCCTTGATCGCTGCCACAAGTGTGTCCATGGCGGCGGCACTGGGCTCCGCGTTGTCGTCGAAACTCGGGATCACCGCACCGACGTACGTGATGCCGTAGGCGGCCGTGTAGTAGCCCAGCGCGTCGTGATTGCTCACGAGCAGGCGCTCGGCAGCGGGGACAGTGTCGACATTGGTGCGGATCCAGTCGTCGAGAGCGGCGAGTTTGGCGGAATACGTGGTCGCGTTCGCTTCAAAGGAGGCCGCGTGGGCCGGGCTGGCATCCGCCAGACCCTCCTCGATGGCGCTCACGATCAACTCGGCGTTGCTCACGTCGGTCCAGATGTGCGGGTCCCCGTCGGTAGCGGCCGTGTGTTCATCCGTGCTGTGGTCGTCTGTGCTGTCTTCATCCGCACTGTGTTCATCCGCGCCGTCTTCATCCGCGCCGTGATCGGCCTCTTCGGTGCCGGCCGTGCTGCCGAGAACCGTGACGAGGTGACTAGCATCGATGGTCAGGCCGTCGAAGCCGGAAGCGTCGATCGCGTCATCAAGCCACTCCTCGAGACCCACCCCGTTGATCACGAGAACGTCCGCCGACCCGAGCGCCGTCAGATCGGCGGCAGACGGGTCGAAACTGTGCGCGCTCTGATTGGGCTGAATGAGTTGGGTCAGGCTGACACCCCCGGCATCGCCGACCACGTTGCGTGTGAAGTCGGCCATCTGGGTCGTGGTGGCCACGATCGTGAGGTCGCTGCTTGACGGGTCGTCGGCCGGCTCGGACGCGCAACTCGACAGGACGAGGGCCGCCGACGCCAGGAGCGCGGGAACGGCGAAGTATCTTTTGTGCATGATTCGAAGCTACCCTTATTGATAATGATTGTCAAAACCATTAACGCGAGCCGGGCATCCGCTATTGGTAGGTGATCAGTTCGGGGATCGGGGAAACCCGCGTCATGGTCTCGGCGGGGGTCAGCATGGGCCGGTCCTCATCGTAAAAGTTCTTCCAGCCCCACGCGACGCCCGCCGGGGCGTCGCGGTGGAGCGCCGACCAGGTGGCCTGTTTGTCGGGCTGGCTGCCGAGTCCATCAACGTGCAGGAGCAGGGCCAGCTCGGGATGAGTCGTATCGAGACCGGCCCGATTTTGGATCATGCTCGCGCGAAACTGGTGCAGCACGAGCAGCTTCTGGGGCAGAGCCGCCTCGCGCGTCAGCTCGGCGAGCCAACTCACAACAGAGTTGATCTCGGCAACATCCACGGACCCGATCTGCACGAGGTGGCGTTGGTCGGGGCCGAGCCGCCATTCGGGGTCGAGCGCGAGACCCACGTACGGCAGCTCGAGCAGGCTCGCATACTGCCGCGCCTGGGTGAGAAAGTCCGTGCGACCCGGCTGCAAATCCAGAACGACATAGAGTCCGGCTGCTCCCGCCGCCTCGACCCACGGCCGCAGCTTCTCCGCGGGGATTTCATTGGAATAGTTGCCGTCCGGCCCGGCGTCGGCGGCCGCCACCGTGGCGATTATCTCGTGCATCGCAACCACGGGGCGGTCGCTCAGCCCCTGGTAGGTGGCGGCCATCTGCTCGGCGCGCGCGATCGCCTCCTGCACCGGCTGCTCCCCCAGAACCCCCAGCACCGGGGCTCCCGGCGTTCCATAGAGCGCGACAAA
>Ga0314774_1000689_pt1 | contig 25113 bp, 13 predicted proteins | sample MetaGCBIA2018_FD_204515 | JGI IMG/M metagenome (GOLD analysis project Ga0314774, IMG submission 204515) | Cryopeg brine microbial communities from Beaufort Sea near Barrow, Alaska, United States - CBIA 2018 | ecosystem: Environmental > Aquatic > Marine > Coastal | place: USA: Alaska | collected...
AGTAGAATATTCCAGCAAGGTAGCAACGGGATATCGGCATCCTGTTTTTTGCTCCAGACGGGACATAACCTTAACGGCCATAAGAGAATGACCTCCGAGTTCAAAAAAATCACTATCTATACCCACTGCATCTATACACAGGCATTCTTCCCAAATAGTTGCGATTACTCTTTCCATTTCTGTTATGGGAGCAAAATGAGAAGTAGAAGTAGTATTTTTGGTAACTTGAAGTTCAACTAGTGCCTTACGATCTAACTTACCATTGGGAGTAGTTGGAAGAGCATCCAGTATTCTATATTCATTGGGAATCAAATATGATGGTAAACTACTGGCTAAGGCACTACGCCATTGCCTGATCTGTTCGCTGGTTTTATCAAGAGTTTTCACTGGCACTATATAAGCATTCAGCTGATTGTCTCGAGCTATTACCGCAGCTGCCTGAACGTTTTCTTGTTTAAGTAATATATGTTCAATCTCGCCTGGTTCTACACGATAACCGTGAATTTTTATTTGTTCATCCAATCTGCCTAAGCATTGAATTTCTCCTGTTGGAAGTAATTTACCCAGATCCCCGGTACGATAAAATCTTTCATTATCATTTTTTCCAAAAAGATTCGTCAAAAACTTATCTGCGGTAAGATGAGGGCGTTTCCAGTAACCTTTGGCTACTCCATCGCCTCCAATTACGATTTCACCAATTGTTCCTGGGGGCATAAGTTGGTTCTGTTCATTTAATATATAAATCTGCGTATTCGCGATTGGCTTTCCGATGCTAATAAGTTCATCTGATTTTATAACTTTTTTTACTGTTGACCAAATTGTAACTTCGGTGGGACCATACAAGTTCCATAACGAATCGCATTTGGATAATATACGTTTCGCAAGGTTAAGTGGAAGTGCTTCACCCCCACAAAAGGCCTTTAACTTAAGTGGATGTTCCCAATTGGCATCAAGCAACAAACTCCATGTGGTAGGTGTTCCCTGAAGTATAGTAATTTTTTCTTTTTCTAACAATTCCAGTAACAGGAAAGGATCTCGTGTTGTTTTGCTGTCTGTCATTACAAGACAAGCCCCTTTAAGTAAAGGTAAATACAGTTCCAAACCTGCAATGTCGAATGAAATAGTAGTAATTGCCAATAATTTGTCATTTTCATCTATGCCAGGCTCCTTTGCTATCCCAACTAAAAAATTCACAAGATTTCGATGGGTTATCTCAACTCCTTTAGGCTTTCCGGTTGATCCGGAAGTGTATAAAAGATAGACTCCCGAATCTTGCGAAACTTTCAGTTCCAGTGGTGTATATGGAAATTGATCTATTTCAGAAAATGCATCTTCCAGAAACAGGAGACCGGATGTGACTGTTAGGGATTTTAAAAACTTATGAGTTGTCATTAAAAACTTAGCCTCCGAATCCTCAAGCATAAATTGCAATCGTTCTTTGGGATATTCTGGATCCATGGGCACGTAAGCCGCACCGCATTTCATTATTGCTAATAAGGTAATAAGCATTTCTGAAGAACGTGGAAGGCAAACCCCAATAAGATCATAAGGCCTAAGACCCTTTTCATAAAAATAATGGGACAACTGATTAGCCTTTTTCTGTAAGTCTTTAAAGGAAATTTGATTATCATTAAACTTTAAAGCTAATCGATTGGGCGTTACCGACGCCTGTTCAGCTAAGAGCTCATGTAATGGTAATTTAGTATAATTTACATGGGTGTTATTTAAATTTATAAAAGCTGTATGCTCATTTTTAGTAATATAGCTTATCGTCCTTTCCGGTTCGGCTACTATTCTATTCAGTATTTTCTCAAATGAATCCATCATCTGCTTTATCGTGGCAGGTTTAAACAGAGCTGTGTTGTAGGACCATTCCAAAACCAGATTATTTTCTGATCCGCTTGCGTTGACAAAAAGTTCAAAAATTTCATAATTTCGAGGATTGCTTTTTAATGTATAGCTAAGACCTTCAAAGGAAACTCCATTTGCTAATCCCAAGTCCACATTAAATATCACAGGTACTAGCGGTACTCTGGAAGGATCTCTGGAGATATTAAGTTTCTGCAGCAAATGACCAAAACTAAGCTGTTGATGATCATATGCATCTAAAAGACACGACTTTCTTTGCTTCAAATGCTCCTTAAAAGAAATGTTAGCATTAATTGTACTTTTCAGAGGCAATAAGTTTGCACAATGTCCTATTAAATGTGTGTTTCCAGTTTCTGCTTGTCCTGCGGCGGGAAGTCCTATTACCAGGTTGTTTTGTCCTGTTAATTGGTACAATAAAACCTCAAAGGCTCCTAATAATGTAGTGACAAAACTACACCCTACTTGTAAACCCATTTTCCTGAGAGCGCCTAATAATTCCTTATCTATTGGGAAATCGAGTTGATGACCTTCATAGGTTCTTAAAGAGGGACGCGGATAATCTATAGGTAAATCGAGGATTGGAATAGATTGTTTGTATTGGTCAAGCCAAAATTGCTCTACTTTACGATATTCTTTACTCTCAATTAGGGACTGATTTAATTCTGCGAAAGCACTAAAACTAGCCGGCTCCGGTAAGTCCGGGCTTTCATTTTGTACATAGGCAGAATAGAGAATTCCCAACTCCTGCATCATTACACCCAAAGACCAACCATCGCATATGATATGGTGGGCAGTGATTACTAGTTGATGTTGAAGGGCTCCAATTTTGATTAGACCTGTCTTTAATAGCGGTCCTTTTACCAGGTCAAAAAGGTGATTTACCTCCCTTTGCAGGTAGTTTGCAACGGCATTTTCTTTTTCCCCTTGAGGGTATTTAGAAATATCCTGATAATCAAACTTTATAGGTAAATCTTTAAAGATACTCATGTACCGCCCATCAGTACTAAAAACGGCTCTTAAAGCTTCGTGGCGTTGAACTAATGTTTGCAGTGCATGTTGCATAGCAGCATGGTTCAATTCCCCATTAAAAACAAGTGAAAGAGATAGATTATAAGCTTTGTTTGCATTTTCACTTCCTAAGTGGCATGCAGTCCAAATTTCAGACTGCGCCTGGGTAATATGGACTACCTTCGTTATTTCTGGTCCGGCAAAAGGATCAAATAAAGGTTTGTTTTCAATGAGTTGGGAGGTTGGTTTTTTCATCACTTTTCATATTGATAATTTTATTCTTTCTACTAAATTCCAATGGTTCAAATATCAATTTTGATATATCCATTATCTTGTGTGGCATCTACTACAAACCAAGCGGGATTTCCGTTCTCGTCCCGACCTAGCTTAGCGCCGGACACAGGAGGGGTCTTTAAAGAAGAACCTCGTTCGGTTCGTGGTGATTCTTCAAATGGTTTTTTGTGATCTTGCTTTTCACCTGTAGTTAGTTCACCCAATTGTTGTTTTGTAGTTAAATTAGGGTGCATTATCGATACTTCATCTGTTTTTGATATGGTTGAAACAGCCCCATTCCCTTGTAATAGTTCTATTTGTTTGCTTAAAAGTTTAATTTGCTCGGCTATGAGGTCTATTGCAGATTTCTGGTTTTGATCAGTGGACAAATTAGAATTAGGAGGTATAGATTTGATTTTAGTCTCCAAAGATTGTGACACCGCATTTTCGTTTTTCGGGGAATACATCTCAGCCGGCAGGCATTGATCCAGATAATCTGCCAAAAATTCTGGCGTTCCATAATCCTCATTTAGTTGACGAAAGGTAATGGGAACCTTAAATTCCTTTTTAAGGGTGAGCGCCATCTGGGTAAGAATAAGCGAGTCTAGCCCGAATTCCAAAAAGTTGCTATTAAAATCTGATTCTTCCAGTTCCAATCCAGAGATATTCATTATTATTTCTGATATTTTTTGAAGAAGTATAGTCTTTCTCATAACTTGGTTGTTATTGTTTTCTTTTTCGCTAAATTTTTCTACAGGCTCATTAGAATAAGAGATTTGTTCAGATTCAAAAGTCTTTGGAGGATTTACCCAACAAGGCTTTCGGTCAAAAACATAATTAGGTAGCCACACTTGTTGTCGAGACTGTCCATCATAAAATGCTGGCCAATCTGGTTCTAATCCCTTCAACCATAGTTGCCCCAGAGTATTTAACAAGACGGAGTAGTCATCTTTATCACTCTTAGGCTCAGGCAAACTGGTTAAGGTTGTTGTAGATCTAGCTGCCTTTTTTTGACGTGCTAGAGTAATTAAGGCTTGACCCGGACCTACTTCTAACAATACTGGATCTTCAAGCATCAGCATTGTATCCATAGCATCAGAAAATCTGACTGTTTCGCGCAAATGATTGGTCCAGTATTTAGGATTTATGGCCTCATTTGCAGTAAGTTGTTTTCCAGTAACAGTTGATATCACGGGTAACTTGGGAGGGTTTAATTTTATTTTTTCTACCTCCTCTTCAAAAGATTTTAAAACGGGGTCCATCATCGCTGAATGAAATGCATGGCTGGTAGATAAAAGTCTATGCAGAATATCTTTTTCTTTAATTATTTTGGCAAATTCTGCAATTTCCTCATCAGGTCCGGAAACTACACATAAAAAATCGGCATTTATGGCGGCAATATCGAGAGTGACGGGAAGCAATTTTTCTACTTTTTCAGCTGCCATTCGCACTGACAACATACTCCCTGTGGGAAGCTCGCTCACCAATCGGCCACGCATTGCAATTAGCCGTAAGCTATCTTTTAAGTCAAAAATTCCTGCTAAATGAGACGCTACAAATTCTCCTATACTATGTCCACATAATACTGTAGGTTTAATGCCCCAACTCATCCAAAGTTTTGCTAAAGCATATTCTATAATAAATAAGGCAGGTTGGGTATAGCGCGTATTTTTAAGTTTTGCTTCTGTTTCATTAGTGATTTTATCAGGAAAAAGTATTTGCCTAATATCCAATTTCAAAACATCCATTAGAAGCTCTGCACATTTGTCTATTGACTCGCGGAAAATATTTTCATTTTCATATAACATTCTGCCCATTTGTAAATATTGCGCCCCTTGTCCTGGAAAAAGAAATACCACCTCATTGGGAACTACCTCTAATCTAGATTTGTGACCTAAATTATTTACTTTCGCTTTTAACACCTGCACGGCATTATCGGCATTGTTTGCCAATATAAATTTTCTGTGATTAAAGTTGCCCCTTTTTACATTTAAGGTATACGCCACATCAGCCAATTTTATAGAAGGTGTCATTTCTATATGGTTACCCAACGCAATCCCATAAGCTTTTAAACTAATTTCATTTTTGGCAGACCATGCCAGTAATTGCAAAGGCCTTTCGTATTTAGGTGGCTGTAAATTATTTTCATATTCTTCAACCACAACATGTACATTGGTACCTCCTACTCCAAAAGAGCTGATACCCGCCCTACGCGGACCATCCCCATTCCAATCGCGTAAATTTTTATTTACAAAAAAGGGACTGTTTTCAAAATCTATGACTGGATTTGATACCGAATAACCTAAGGAAGGTGGGATTTGTTTATAATGCAAGGCCAATATCGTTTTTATTAAACCGGCTACACCAGCAGCAGCAGTGAGGTGGCCCATATTACTTTTTATCGAACCTATTGCACAGTAAGCTTTATGGTTTTGTTCGCCAAATGCTATTTTAAGTCCTTCCATCTCAATAGGATCTCCTAATGGTGTTGCTGTGCCATGGGTTTCAACATAGCTAATGGTTGAAGGTGAAATCTGTGCATCGTGAAGTGCTTTACTTATACATCCTGCCTGACCTTCTGCACTTGGTGCCGTAAAACTTCCTTTATTTCCTCCATCATTATTAATTCCTATCCCTTTGATAATACCATAGATTTTATCACCATCTATTTGGGCTACATCTAAACTTTTTAGTAGAACCAATCCCGCCCCATCGCTAAATACGGTTCCTTTGCCTTCGGCGTCAAATGAACGACAATGTCCATCTGGACTCAACATGGAACCTTCTTCATATAAATGACCGCTATAAATAGGTGCAGTAATACTAGATCCGCCGGCCAGTGCAATATCACAGTGTCCATTTCTAATTGCTTCAACTGCATCTGCTACGGCAAGAAGTGACGTAGAGCAAGCTGATTGTATATTTACTGCAGGTCCTTTAAGGTTTAAATGATAAGCTGTACGGGAGGCTATATAATCTTTTTCATTAAGTATATTGGTTTGAAAATGCCCAACCTGATCAAGCAGTTCCTTGTTTGGAAGTAAATTATTTATGTAATATGTATTTGTGCCAGTTCCCGCATACACGCCTATACTTCCTTTGTAATGCGATGGCAAATGTCCTGCCTGTTCCAAGGCTTCCCATGCAATTTCCAAAAATAGGCGTTGCTGCGGATCCATTGCTGAGGCAACTTTAGGTGTTAGTCCGAAAAAAGAAGCATCAAACTCTTTAACAGAAGGTACTATTCCTCTAGCTTTTACATAAAGAGGATCGTTACTTAGGGATTCTGGAATTGTAGGATCAAGTTCTCCTGGCTTAAAAAAAGAAATTGTTTCCTTACCGTCTCTAAGTATATCCCACAACTCTTCAATAGAATTTGCTCCTGGAAACCTACCGGCCATACCAATAACTGCAATATCTCCTGATTTAGTAGATGCTTTACTTTCTTCGGGCTCTTTATAGTTTTCAAATTTTTCACCTTGCTCTATATATTTGGCGAGTTCCGCAATAGTAGGATATTGATAAATTTTAGTGACTGGAATTTCTATATTTAAACCTTGCCCGATTTGTGCCACTAACCTTTGAACGATTAGCGAGGTACCCCCCATATTAAAAAAGTTATCGTCAACACCTAAGCTAGATAGTTTTAGCTGATCTTTCCAAATGATTAAAAGGTCTTTTTCCACCTGTGTACGAGGCTTCCTCAGCAATGGTGCAGAATCGGGTCGTTTGAACTCTGGAGATGGCAAGCCTTTTTTATTTAATTTTCCATTTATTGTGATTGGAAATTCCTTAATCCATAAGTAAACAGAGGGTATCATAAAATCGGGAAGAATTTCTGCTAGCTGATTTTGTATTGTTTCAACATCCAAATTAGAATTTTCGGATTGAATATAGGCCACCAATTGTGGTTCTCCCATAAGCTGATCACTCACTATAACTGCTGCTCGTTTAATATTCTGAAGTGTACCAAGGATTGCTTCAATTTCGCCTAATTCTATGCGATTTCCCCTAAGTTTTACCTGCTCATCTTTACGCCCAAGACACTGTATTTTCCCATTAGGCAATAATTTACCCAGGTCTCCAGATAGGTACATTTTGCTATCCCCATTTTGGTTATATGGATCTGGAACAAAATGCTCTGCAGTAAGTTCAGGCCTATTCAAGTAACCTAGCGAAACCCCATCCCCACCTATGGTAATTTCACCAATTTCTCCATTGGCTACAGAATTACCATCTTCATCCAATAAATAGACATGTGTGTTGGAAATTGGCTTGCCAATCGTGATTAGATCGTCTTCTCTAGAAATTCTGGTAAGTAAGCTCCAAACCGTGGTTTCGGTAGGGCCATAAAGGTTCCATAATTCACGGCATCGGGATAGCAATTTTTGGGCTAAAGGCAATGTAACAGGTTCTCCTCCAATTAGAGCTTTAATATTTAATGGTTTTTCCCAACCAGAATCCAAAAGAATTCGCCATAGACTTGGGGTTCCAAACATGATCGTAATTTTATCTTCAATTGCCTGTTTTAATAAAAGGCGGCCATCTCGTTTGGTTTCTTCATCAACAAATACTATACAGGCCCCAAAAATAAGAGGAAAATAAATTTCAGTTATCATTGCGTCAAACGAAATGGTTGTATGTGCAAAGATTTTATCTTCTGGATTGATACCGGGATTTATATTCAAGGAGAATAAAAGGTTTACTAAATTCCTATGAGTCACTTGCACAGCTTTGGGCTTTCCCGTAGAACCAGAAGTATATATAATGTAAGCCATAGATTTTGCGGAAACTTGAAGGCTAATAGGCTCTACCGATAGATTTCTTTTAATTTTTAAAATGTCTTCAATAAAAATATTTATCGCTGAATGTGAAACCGTCTTTTTTGATGTTGTATTTATAAAAAATTCAGCTTTAGAATCGGCCATCATAAATGCAATACGTGAATCTGGATAATTAATATCTATAGGGAGGTACGCCGCCCCACATTGTAAAATAGCAAAAAGAGATACTATTAGATCGGGAGTACGTTCTAAAGAAATTGCAACGATATGTCCAGGACGAATACCTTTTGCCCATAAATAATTAGCCGTCTGGTTTATACGGATCTGTAACTCACCATAAGTCACAAATTCCTTTCCAAATTGAAGAGCTATTGCATTTTTAGAAAAGGCTGCCCGCTCTTTCAAAAGCTCATGAAGAGTCGATTCAGGATACTTTAATCTGCTTCCCTCTAATAAATAATTTCCTTCATTTTTAGTCATTCCAAAGTCAATTAGGTTATGAATTAAAATTAATTGCCTAACTCTTTATAGTTAAAAACCACATTTATCTCTCTTTTTTAATACTTAAATGGAAAATACGGTTATTACAATATTTATAAAAAGTTAATGGGGTATGTAGGGAAATTTACAATTAGTGGAGTAATATGTTTTAAATGTAGAAAAAAAAATAAACTAATCAGTCTATAATTTGAAAAATAATTTTAGCGATAAAAGCCAAGGCTTCCAAGACATTTAATTCATTTTTGATCGTTGTGTCCATTACAGAACGTATTTTGGCAAAGTTCTGTGCTGTATTTTCTTCTTTAAATTGTCCTGATATTTTTTGTTTCATATTGACATTGCAGATGGCACGTCCAGATGCATTATTGTCCGGTGGCACATTTTCAATGAAGAGAAAGGTTAAAATATTTTGTTTTTCCCGGAGTATCTATTTGTAAAAGGTGTACAGTTCTTTTTGTTTTTGGTTTGGTGGGTTGTTCAATAGAAAATCAAAATTCTTCTTTAGTTTCAGGGAGCCGTATAATAGCTTCATAAAATTAAGGCCCCACTCTTGCTTGGTACTCCTTTTTAAATATTCTTAAAGCTTGTGAACAAGAATCTTTCTTTAGTTGGCTTAATAGTCGGCAGCGTGGCTGGTGCTGTTATGGGTTGCCAAGCTTATACATCAATTTGCACCTTTATTGCTCGTTCACAACAGCTGTTATCAAATGATTCAATCCTGAAAAGTAAAAAAAAACCTTTATTGTTATTTTCAGTTCCTGAGAGCGGTTATTTTTCCAGTCTTCCGGTCAAATTTTGGAATGACCTTATAAGTATTCAGTTTAAGGCAAAATTCCAGATCGTCTTCCTGCCCTAATCTTCGCAGGCGGTTTGCCCCATCCGATTTCAGGATTTCGCTCCTCATTTGATCCATATCCATTTTCCTGTCCTCAAGTTGGGATTTAAGGTGTCTGGCACATTCTTCATCTTCTGTTGCCAGCTCGATTGCCTGATTGCCTATGGCGAGCAGGGTTATTTTCTCCGGATCTTTGTTTTTTAGAAAATCGACGATCGCCCGTGCGTTCGCAAAACTCCCAATCAATATTTCGTCTGCATTTTTTGAGTATAAAATTCCCTGGGAGCCGGCAGATGTAGTCAGGATTATTTTTTCATTCTTTAAATCCAGTTGGGTCGCTTTGGCAGGAGAATTGTCATGATCAAAACCTTCAGGTGGGATTCCGCCTCTTTCTCCAAAAAGCAGATGATCCGGGTTTTTCCTTTTAAGGCTATATGCGTCTTTTAATTCTCCTACCGGGATAATGTGTTCGGCGCCACCGGCAAGACAGGCTATAATGGTGTTACTTGCCCTGAATACATCAATAACCACTGTGATCCCGACTGCAGTTTTGGCGCCCTCCAGGCATCTTCTAATTTCTAATTGCAGCATCACGGTCGGGATTTTCAACTATTAAAACGTCTTTGATTGTTTGTAGCTCATACTCCTTAGAGGTGGGATTTAATATGTATCCTGTTCGAGAGGTCAACTCGATTTTAATCTGATTGATTTTATATTTCATATTATAATAGTCAATCACCGGGATCGCCTTTATTTTTGCAAGCTCTACCGCCTTTCCATTTAGATTTATAATCTTGTTCATAGTTGGGTTTTTTATTTATAAACTTCCCTGAAATATTAATAGATCATTACCATTGCAAATGTATCTAATTCACGGTAGCGTAGCACTCCATTATTTATGGCAGTTTGTTCTTCTGGTTTAACTTCAGGGAATTACAATTTTGCATAGGCAAAAAGAGCAGCACCTCTGTCTTTAATTTCGGAACGACTGTCAGCGACTTCTTAAAGTTGCTCATTATCCTATCCATGAAAAATAGGAGTCAGAGTTTTGTATGGACTTGTTGGAATTCCATTCTCCATTTTGTTAAAAATATGATAATAATTGAAATTTTTACTTGTAGGATTTAAACAAGTTAATTTCTTATTCCTGTGGAAATGTACGATTTACCCCGAAATACCAGGTAGTCTTGATTAATTGAATTGTTAATTCTTTTCGTTATATTTAATGGATAAAATCGAAAAACATGAATACAATAAAAAACAATTTTCTAAGATTGGCACTTTGCTTATTTGCAACGGTTGTATCTGCCCAGGTTGATCAGGTTTCAGTGGTAAAAAATGATGCTGGAATGAAATTAGTAGTAAATGGCAACGATTTTATGATCAACGGTATGAATTGGGATTATATCCCTGTTGGGACTAATACAGTGAATGCTAATTTTTGGAAGAAGTCAGATGACATTATTAGAGCTGGACTAGATTCAGAAATGTCACTTTTAAAAAACATGAATGTCAATGTGATACGTCAGTATACCGGTGTCCCTGCAAGATGGATCAAGTATATCTACGAAAACTACGGTATTTACACGATGCTTAATGATCCTTTTGGTCGCTATGGTTTAACCTTAGATGGTGTTTGGGTTCCTGTTACCGATTACTCTGAACCACGTACTCAAGAGTTCCTCTTATCTGAAGTGGACAAATTGGTGAAAGAATACAAAAACACACCTGGTTTGTTGTTGTATTTGTTGGGGAATGAGAATAACTATGGACTTTTCTGGGCAGGTACTGAAACAGAGGATTTTCCTGATGATGAGGAAGAAAAGAGGTTTATAGGAGAAACGCGTGGAAGACCCATGTATAGACTAATGAACGAAGCTGCCAAAAAAATTAAAGCTAGTGATTCATCTCACCCTGTAGCGATATGTAATGGAGATGTATTGTTCATAGATATTGTTGCTGAAGAATGTAAAGATGTGGATATATATGGTGTTAATATGTATCGGGGAGAATCCTTTAGAGATGCTTTTCAAGTCGTGAAGGATAAACTTGATAAACCAATAATGCTTACAGAGTTTGGAGCCGATGCGTTTAATGTTATCGAGAATGCAGAGGATCAAAAATCTCAAGCTTATTATTTGGTAAAGAACTGGAAAGAGATCTATGAAAATGCAGCTGGTTTAGGAAAAACCGGAAATTCTATTGGTGGTTTCACATTCCAATTTAGTGATGGATGGTGGAAATATGGTTTTAATGACAGAAAAAATGCAGACAAACATGATAACATTGCTTCTTGGTCTAATGGCGAATATCAGAAGGATTATGTATTTGGAGAAAATAATATGAATGAGGAATGGTTTGGAATTTGCGCAAAAGGCCCAACAAATGAAAGAGGGTTATATGATCTATACCCCCGTGCTGCCTATTATGCATTAAAAGAAGCGCACCAATTAAATCCATATGATGATGGTGTTACACCTGAATTTATTAAAAATCATTTTGATAATATTCAATTAATGGATGCTGTTTTAAGGGCGCGCGGAGATAAAGCTGCCGCAGGAGTTGCAAGTATTGACAAGATCCGTATTAGCAATCTAAGAGCCGAATTTACCACCTATAATACTGGTGGTAGTTTAATTACAACACCAGATGACGCAGCCCCAGATGAGTTAACCTATCCAAATCAACTCGGTTTTGATCATATGCAGTCTTACTATGTAGGGATTGAAGGAAACCCATCTTCAAATATGCGTGCAAATGTAAATTTTAATATTCTTGGACATATAGCAGAAAACCCTATTGATGAGATTTTTTATGAGAATAGAGGGCGCCCACGCTCGGTTAATACCGATCAAGGTAACCTGGAAATTACTGACTTAAATCGTGTACAAGTATATAATGCTGAATATGAATGGAACGCTAAAGAGTTTGATTTAAGGGGGTTTTATCGTACAGGTCATTATCATTGGGGTTATGAAGGCGACTTTTTCGGTTTATATCGCGAAGCAAACTATGGTCCAAACCTGGATATCTATAATGGTGAAATTCTTGGTTTTGAAGTTGATGGTAAAAAGGGTTTAGAAGGTTTAAAAGCAGCATTTGGGCCTCAACTTTGGTGGGGGGCAAATCCGGCAGTCTTATTAAAATATAGTCGAACAATAGGTAAATTTGATATTACCGGGATCTATCATGAAGACATAGACCAGGCATCCAATGTTGTTTCTTCAATTGCCATTCCACTTCCACAAACACGTAGAGCTACTCTTCATGTTAAAACAAAATTAGGAAACTTTGGTCTTGAAGTTGGAGGTATTTGGGGAGGTGAACCCTTAAATGGCAGAAAATTTCAAATTGCTGAAAATAATCCAAATTTTAATCCAGATGTAACTAATCCTGAACCAAAATATATTATTTATAATGATAAGATCAATTCTGATGATAACTGGGGTGGAAAAGCTAAAATAACCTTTTCCAATGGACCTTTTAACTGGTATGCACAGGCAGCAGCAATGGGCTTGGTTGCATATGGTGGTGAAGACCAAACACAAACATTTACCGGATGGAGACTAAAGGATAGTGGCAGTGGAAACCAAACCAACTTTCTTTCAGGGTTTACCTATACTACAGGAAATCTTCAAATTGCACCAAACTTTTTGTGGCAAAAACCTATTGTTGATGCCATGCCTAGGGATGTTCAAGCACCTGGAAGACTTAGGAATATCCTGGATGATCCATTTGCCGTAAGGGCAAATAGAGAAACAGTGGCAGGAGAACTTCTACTTACCTATGACCCTACACCAGGAACCTGGATGTATGAATGGGATAATGACAGAGCTGAAGACGCTAAGCTTGCCTTTAATCTTGGTTTTGTGTTTCGCCATCATCCAACAGCACAGGATGCTGCAATAGGGATTTCAGATAATCGTACTTCTTTTGCATTTCCTAATTCTGCTCCTGCACAAGATCTGTGGGAGGTGAATTCGCGTATTGTGTCTAAAGTAAGCCCGGATCTGGGTTTAATTTCGAACATTTACTTTGGCAATGCACAAGCCAATGGTAGTGATGCAAGATTAATTGAACGTTTTGGAGGTGATATCAGACTGATTTATAAAAAAATCAAACTTGTTCACTCTTGGAAAATTAACGACTGGGGTCCTTATGATTATCATCGCGATTTCAACTTGACCTATCCTGTTCAATTAATGTTGGATTTATCTACATCAGTAGGGAAACCAGATTGGTTTATTTTACCGGACACCAAAATTGGATTACGTGGCACATGGCGTTCTCTTAATGAATATTCTCCGCGATACCTTCCAAGTGCGGCAGAAGAATTTGCACCTGCACCTAATATAAGCCCCGTTGGATTCGACAATGGGAACGAATGGGAGATCAGAACCTATGTACACATCAATATTGGAAAATAAAAAGGATAAGAAAATGAAAAACAGACAATTTATTTATTTAAAGACCGCACTTCTTTTAGGCTTCATATTCACTGTGGCTATAGGATGTGAGAGAGAAGCGTCAGGTGATGTGGAGTTTGCATCTTTTCCAACTACCGCAGAAGTTTTTATAGATGGTTTTAGTGGCGGTTTGGAATACTTACCTTTTGAAGGATCAGTATTGAATGCATTCACTGTAGATAACGAAGTAAAATATAAAGGATCGGCCTCCATGAGATTCGATGTTCCAAATGTTGGCGATCCTGCAGGAGCTTTCGCAGGAGCTATTTTCCCTGATTTCACCGGACGTGATCTATCAGGCTATGACGCCCTTACTTTTTGGGCAAAAGGCACTATTCCAGGAGCTATTAATGAAATTGGTTTTGGATATGATTTTGATGAGAATAAGTTTATAGTCACACTGCCGAATTTACAGTTAACCACGAACTGGAGAAAATATATAATCCCTATCCCTGACCCTTATAAACTAACACTTGAAAAAGGCATGTTTTGGTATGGCGAAGGACCGGAGGATGGCAACGGTTACACCTTTTGGATCGATGAATTAAAATTTGAGAATTTGGGCACCATTGCACAACCACAACCAGCCATTTTAGACGGCGAAGATAAAGTACAGCAAACCTTTATAGGTAATAATATAGCATTATACGGAACACAAACCTTTAACCTGGGATCAGGAATAAATGAAACCATTTTAGTGGCACCATCCTATTTTACATTTACCTCATCCAATGTGGATGTTGCACAGGTAAGTGAAACGGGGATCGTTTCAATTGTAGGCAAAGGAACAGCAGATATAACCGCGGTTTTGGCAGGTGTGGCGGCCAGGGGTTCTTTAAAAATAACATCTAGTGGTGCGCTACCTTCTGCTCCGGTACCGATGAGACCGGAAGCTGATGTTAAATCTATTTATAGCGATGCATATACGTCGGTAACCGGAAGCAATTTTAATCCTAATTTCGGAGGTTCGACCACTCAAACAACAGAGGCAACATCTAATGATGACTCAGTTCAACTGTATAACAACAACAATTTTACAGGGATTATTTTTAATAAGCCGGTAGATGCTTCAGCTCTAACTCATCTTCATATTGATATTTATACACAGGGCACGGGCACTAATGTTGGTATACAAATTCGGGATGTAGGGGCAAATGGAGAAATAGAAACAAATACCACTAATGGGTTTCCCGAAGGAGACGATAAAGATTTTAGATTTACAGCATCTGGTCTTACAGTAGGAGGATGGACCTCTTTTGATATTCCTCTTGGAGGTGATCTTACTTCGCAAAAAAATAATCTGGGAGCCCTTATTTTGACGGATGGCCCTGATTTTATTTTGGACAATATATATTTCTACAAACAATAGTCAGGCTATTATAAAATTCAAAAAATAAAAAGATGAACAAAACCAATAAATACAAAACTAAAGCAATACTGTTTATATCTCTTCTATTGGTAGCATTTTTTGTTATTTCCAGCTGCTCAACTGATGAAACTCAAACCGTTGCTACTTTTAAAGAACTGGTCATGCAAGATGATTTCGATACGGATGGTGTTCTTGATAACTCTATTTGGGGTTATGACATTGGTACTGGTGAAAACGGCTGGGGCAATAATGAGTTGGAATACTATACGGATCGTACTGAAAATATATCAGTGGAAAACGGCATATTGATAATCACTGCTAAAAAAGAGTCATTTGAAGGTTCTTCATATACCTCAGCAAGGATCTCAACTAAAGGAAAATTTGAACAGGCTTACGGTCGTTTCGAAGCGCGTATCAGATTGCCTTATGGGCAAGGTATGTGGCCTGCTTTCTGGTTGTTGGGCGATGAGTCTAATGCTGCTGTTTGGCCAAAATTTGGAGAGATAGACATTATGGAATATCGTGGACAGGATCCAACTACGGTACTGGGAGGCGTTCATGGTCCCGGGTATTCTCGCGGACTGGCCATTACAAAAAGTTATAGTTTGGAAAACGACAGGTTTGATACAGGTTTTCATGTATTTGGCATTGAATGGGGTCCGGAATATATAAATTATTACGTAGATGATGTATTATATAATCAAATCACACCAGCTAATGTTCCCGGCGAATGGGTTTTTGATCATCCATTCTATATCATTATCAATCTTGCTGTTGGAGGCGATTTTGTAGGTCCTCCTGATACCGAAACGATTTTCCCTCAATCCATGTTGGTTGATTATGTGAGAGTATATAAAAAATAATAGAGTAAATAATATATAAGATTATGAAACAATTCCTAAAAAAAGCTAAGGCAATAACAATATTGATCTTAGTGCTATCCCTGACTGGCTGTGATAAAGACGACAATAATTATCCTGAAGTCATGGCAGGCTTCACGTATACTCTTAATGCGGATACAGGCACGGTGACATTCATAAATATCTCGGAGAAATCAAGAAGCTATTTATGGGATTTTGGAGATGGAGGCACTTCTAATGAAATCAATCCGGTAAAGACCTATGCAAATGGCACGTACACGGTAACTCTAAAAGCAGTGAATGCTTCAGGAGCATCGGCCACTTTTGAGGATACTATAATAATAAGTATTCCAAATCCAATTACTTTTCCTGTTACTTTTGACGATCCCAATGTAGCTTATAATGTTGCAGTTTTTAGCGGCGCTTCATTTGAGATCCTTGATAATCCGGATGTTTCAGGAACAAATGATGAAGCCTCTAAAGTTGGCGCTATAACAAATAGTGGAGCAGAATATGAAGGTATTAATTTTGATTTGGGAACCCAATTGGACCTTGCTGCAGCTAAAACCATAACCATGAATTTTTGGGCAGATGCCCCGGTAGATGTTTTGATGAAGTTAGAACAAGGAACAGGGCCTGATATTGAAGTTACTGCCAGTCATGGTGGTACCGGATGGGAAGTGATCTCTTTTGATTTTAATTCTTCAGACAAATATGTAAGGGTAACACTATTTGTGGACGGTCCCGGTACAACAGCAGGTACTTTTTATATGGATGATATCATTCAAATTGAAACGCCACCAGCAGCTTGTACACCGGAAACCACTCAATCACTTGATGCAGCAGACTTTAATTTGACTTTCCAGACAGACCCAACTGCAAGTATTACCGACGCTGGAGCTGTTATGATAAGTGTAGCAAATCCTGATCCTGATAATGCTGTAAACAGTTCATGTCAGGTAGGTAAAATAGATAGGAATGGTGGAGATCTATTTGCGAATAATCAAATTGAGTTTGATTCAAAATTAGATCTTAATGCCAATGCTGGTTTTAAAATAAAAGTTTGGTCACCAGTAGCAGGTACCAATGTTTTGGTAAAACTTGAGGAAAAAACCAATAGTGGGATCAATGTAGAAGTTGGAGCTACTACTACTTCGGACGGTACATGGGAAGAATTGACTTTTGATTTTGCCAGTAGTGAAAGTGGTAAATATGACAAGATCATATTGTTCTTTGAATTGAATACAAACACCACGGAGACCTATTATATTGATGACTTTAGGCTTTATGAACGTGCTGGCGGAGGAGCAGTCTGTACACCAGAAACAGCTGAATCACTTAGTGCGGCAAGCTTGAATATAACCTTTAAGACAGACCAAACTGCAAACATAATTGAAGATGGTGGGGATTTTGAATGGGTATCAAATCCTGATTTTGATAATGCCGTGAACAGTTCGTGTTATGTTGGTAAGATCACAAAGCTTGGAAACAACCCTTGGGATAATAACCAAATTAATTTAGACGCGAAATTAGATTTTAATGCGAATGCAGGCTTAAAAATAAAAGTGTGGTCTGCCGTAGCAGGATTTAAAGTTAGAATAAAACTTGAAGATCAGGCTAATGCAGGAATAAATACAGAACTGGAAGTTACTTCGACCAAAACTGGTGAATGGGAAGAATTAACGTTTCCTTTTGCAAGTTCTGAAAGTGATAAATATGATAAAATCGTAATATTCTTTGATTTGAACGCGAACAATGCCGATGCCTATTATTTTGATGACTTGATGCTTTATGGTACCGGTGGTGGCGGAGGAGCAGTCTGTACACCAGAAACTGCTGAATCACTTAGTGCGGCAAGCTTAGATATAACTTTTAAGACAGACCAAACTGCAAACATAATTGAAGATGGTGGGGATTTTGAATGGGCATCAAATCCTGATTTTGATAATTCCGTGAACAGCTCGTGTTATGTTGGTAAGATCACAAAGCTTGGAAACAACCCTTGGGATAATAACCAAATTAATTTAGACGCGAAATTAGATTTTAATGCGAATGCAGGCTTAAAAATAAAAGTGTGGTCTGCCGTAGCAGGATTTAAAGTTAGAATAAAACTTGAAGATCAGGCTAATGCAGGAACAAATACAGAACTGGAAGTTACTTCGACCAAAACTGGCGAATGGGAGGAACTAACGTTTCCTTTTGCAAGTTCAGAAAGTGATAAATATGATAAGATCGTAATATTCTTTGATTTGAACGCGAACAATGCCGATACCTATTATTTTGATGACTTGATGCTTTATGGCACTGGTGGAGGTGGAGGCGGTGGTGCTTCAACTATCGTTAATGGTGATTTTGAAACAGGAGACAAAACAGGCTGGGTATTTTTTGATGTTACGACCACCAATGGTGGTTCAGTTTCAGTTACCAATGCCGAAAGTAATGGTGGTACCTACTCTGCCAAAATTACAAGTGGTCAATTTAATAACCCCGGTATCAAACAAGAAAGGTTTGGTGCAGGAACAATTTTGCCAAATACGCAATATCAAGTTAAGCTCGATTCTAAGGTAGAATCGCTTGTTGATGGCGCAGTAGTCAATGTGTTTGCATTTTCTGAAAGTGCTGTAGATGGGGATCCTGCTATACTTCATAGCCTTGGGACAGTAAATGTGGCACCAGGTGATTGGAATTCCAACACTTTTACCTTCACCACTGGTGGTACAGTTTCTGGTGGAGTGTCCCTATTAATTGAGGTTGTGTGTGGTGGAGCAACCACCTGTAATGGGGTGGTTTATATCGATAACGTTTCTTTTAATATTGCACCATAATAATATTATTGGCAGACAGCAGGGATTTATCTGCTGTCTGCCATTTTATTAGCTAACCTATTTTTAATAGTAGCGCACTAACAATTAAAAAATTATAAAAAAAATGGTTTAGTGGTTATGAGATAACTACTGTGATCCCGACTGCAGTTTTGGCGCCATCCAGGCATTTGTTAATTTCAACCTTCATAAGATTTTTTTATTCAGCAATAGTCCGGTTAAAAACAATTCAGAAACCTCAATGATTAATTAATAATTATGAAAGCATGCTAATTATTTGAACTGTAATTATAAGTAAAACCATAGCAATTGGATAAACAGTAGCATAGGCAATTGCGGGGGCATCGGTTTCTACCAGGTTGTCAACCGCAGCCAACCCAGGAGTGCTTGTCATGCTTCCGGTAAGGGTTCCAAGTAGAGTGAGTAAATTTATGTTTAGAAATAACCGGGCAACTACAGTTGTAATTATCAAAGGAAGCAGGGTTATTAATATACCATAAATAAAAAGATCAAATCCGTAGGCCTGAAAGGTTTGAAAAAGACTAGAACCTGCACTTGTGCCAACAGCTGCCAAAAAGAACAACAATCCAAATTGCCTCAACAATTGATTTGCCGCTCCTGTCATTGTCCACATGATAGGTCCCGTTTTGCCTGTTCGCCCTAAAATAAGGGCTACAAACAAAATTCCGCCTGTTAATCCAAGACTAAAGGAAAATGAATTAAAATTAATACTGAGTTCTCCAACCAAAATTCCCAAAATGATCCCTGCTGCAATAGGCAGGAAATCTGTGTTTGATAGCTTTCTGTCATCATCTCCAAAAATCCTGCTCACATCCTTCATATTGTCTTTGTGGCAAACAACGATCAACTTATCTCCAAATTGTAATTTTGATGAAGGACTGGGCGATATATTTATCCCCGAGCGTCTGATGCGCGTAATGGTAGCATGATAAGTGTCCAGGATATTTAATTGTCCCAGGGTTTTTTTAACAACGTCTTTGTTGGTGACCAATATCGAGCCAACATCAAAATTGGAATCTATAGGAATTTCTACATTGGTTTCAGGACCAATCAAAAATTTAACCCTGTCCAGGGCTTCTGCAGTTCCAACAGCCTTAACTATATCTCCCAAATGTAGAATTACATCTGCATCTGGAGCAAGTACAATATTATTATGCATTACCCTGGAAATAATAGATTTGGTCATAAATCTGATATTTAATTCTCCAAGGTTTTTGCCAATTACATTTTCATTTTCAACAACAAAATGTTTCTTAATAATTTCGGGAAAGGCTGTGGAAATTTCCAGGTTATATTTTTTTTCTTCCTCCTGCAAATTTACCCTAAGAATGCGGGGTAGGAAACTGACAAAAAGGATCACTCCAATCACCCCAAAAGGATATCCAATTCCGTATCCTATAGATGCCAGGGGAGAGCCGGTTGCATCAATTGCCGCTGCCAGCCCGGGGGTACTTGTCAATGCCCCGTTTAACAATCCAATGATCAAATTCTTGTCAATTCCGGAAAAATGAAAAATCAGAAATGCGATGACACCCGAACTAATAATTAATAAACTGGATAAAGTTGCCAATTCCCGTCCATTCTTTTTAAAGGATTCAAAAAAACTTGGGCCGGCCTGAATGCCGATGGTAAAAATAAAAAGAGCCAGTCCTACATATTGAAAATCCTTGGGGATAACTACCCCATAATGTCCAAAAAGTAAGGCGACAAAAATAACGGCAGAAATGTCTAGTGAAATGCCTTTTATTTTAATTCTCCCAATCACAAAACCAATTACAATGATTAGAAACAAGGCAAAATAACTATTAGATAATAATTCCATCGCTTAAAATTTTATAGTACAAATTAAATACTTATTAAGTCTAAAAAACATTATATCCCAATTATTAACGAAATCGATTTCTTTATTTTAAATTGTGAAAATCCCGGGATTCGATGCGATTTTTAAATTTTATTTTTTATTAGATCAGGGTCATGAGTAGGAATAGCGTGGCTTATCAACTAAAAAGTAAGCACTTGTATCTTTGAATCTGGAGTATTAAAAATATTTTCCTGATTTCTTAATTTCGTTTTGACGATATCACTTTGAGCCAATTTCACATTTAATTTTATTATAATATGAGGCACTTTTTCTTACATTTTTTGCCGTTAAGGACTTTTTTTAAATTATAATAAAGACATTTTAAGTACTTACTTATTCTTAATAACGTTAACTTATGAACCTTCGAGTGTTTTAATCTAAAGAATACAGCATCATGATTACATTTATTACTGCCATAGTTTTATTAGTATTGGGTTATGTTTTTTACGGTAAATTCGTTGAAAGTATATTTAAACCCGATGCTAATAGAGCTACTCCTGCCTACACACATGCAGACGGAGTGGATTTTGTTCCTATGAACAGCAATAGAAATTCCTTGATCCAGGTTTTAAATATTGCAGGAGTAGGACCTATTTTTGGACCAATATTAGGAGCATTATACGGGCCGGTAGCTTTCCTTTGGATAGTAGTTGGGGCCATTTTTGCCGGGGCAGTCCACGATTATTTAACGGGGATGATCTCCATGAGATATGGAGGCGCTCACTTACCTGCCTTGGCGTCAAAATTTTTAGGGAAATCCTTTAGTCACGTGGTTAATTTCTTTACTGTTTTGCTACTTCTTTTGGTAGGGACTGTTTTTGTTTCCGCACCGGCAAGTATGATAAATGACCTTATAGGCAGTGATTTAAATATGCTTACCTTAATTGTATTAGCAATTTTTATCTATTATATCATCGCCACAATTTTACCCATTGATAAAATTATCGGAAAAGTATACCCTGTTCTGGGACTTTTATTATTGTTGAGTGCAGTTGGGGTTGCAATTGGGATGTTTATGTATGGAAACCCAATTCCGGAATTGACTCTCACAAATCTGCATCCTAAAGATATTCCGTATTACCCGGTAATATTTTTAACGATATCCTGTGGTGCTTTATCCGGATTTCATGCAACCCAATCTCCAATAATCGCCAGAACTGTTAAAAATGAGAAAGACGGGCGAAAAATATTTTACGGGATGATGATCGTTGAAGGAGTTATTGCAATGGTTTGGGCTGCTGCTGCAATGAGCCTCGTTAGTGGCGAAGGCCTTAGTGTTTTGCTTGCAAATGAAGGGCTTCCAGGAGTAGTTAATAAAATTGCAACGGTATTTTTAGGAACTGTTGGTGGCACAATAGCTATTTTAGGGGTTATAGTTTTACCTATAACTTCAGGGGATACTTCCTTTAGGGCAGCGAGAATGATTATTGCAGATTATCTGAAAATTGATCAGAAGGCTTTAAGAAACCGGTTTATGATTGCGATACCGCTTTTTGTAATTGCCTTTGTTCTTACTAAAATAGATTTTCAACTTCTATGGAGATATTTTTCCTGGGCAAATCAAAGCATTTCGGCAATTGCTTTATGGGTTGGAACTGTCTATTTGTACCAAAGGAAAACCCTTTATATTATTGCGTTAGCACCTGCATTTTTTATAACATCCGTTCTCGGGTCCTATCTTTTTTATGATCCTACCATAGGTTTTGGATTGGACATAGTAACTTCGGATATTATTGGAATTGTGATTTCTATTTTAATAACGATTTTGTTCTTTGTTGTTATGAAGAAGAATAAAGAATTACCCAAAACCGAAGATTATGTTGTTGAAAACGGAAAGGTATCAACAAAACACAAATATGGACAGGTAACAGAAAAAAGTGATGCCTTATAATGGAAAATAAGGATGTTTGAATTTTAACGGAAGTTTAATTTACTTCACCTCAAAATCAAAATAAGTGTCAGGGTAAGGCTCCATCCTTAAGGTGTAATGCCACCATTCCTGGGGATAGGGCCGGAAACCGTGTTTGCTCATTGTCCTTTTCAACAATTCCCTGTTTTGTTTTTGTGCCGGAGTGATTTGTGAAGTATCGTGATGGGAAATTTCTCCAAAGAAATCATAACTGCCTCCCATATTGAGTTCTTCCATGGTGTTAGCATCAATCAGGGTTAAATCTAGTGTTCCTCCACGCGAATGGCCGGATTTTGTGGCGATATAACCCAGATCAAACAGATCTTTTTTATCAATATCCGGATAAAATTCCCGTTTCATCAAGGTGTCATTCTCAATTTTAGCCCATTCCATAAAATGGTTTACTGCGCGCTGCGGCCTGTAAGCATCAAAGATTTTAAGGCAGTAACCAATATTCTCCAGCTCTTGCTGCACTTCATTCAAAGCCTCTGCTGCAGGTTTGCTAAGTATTGCCCTGGGTTGTTTATAACTACGAATTGGTTTTCCAACAAAGTTATGCGACCCGGCATATCGAATATCCAGGGCAATATCGGGAATAAGCTCTTTTACATACACAAAACCTTCCGGGAGTTGGTCTTGTGGATTTTTATTTGTGCTTATTAAAAATGTCAGGATCAATAAAATTGATAAATATTTCATGGGATGCATTTGAGGTGCAAAACTAAAAAAAACCGCCGGTAGGGCGGTTTAATATATAGAATTAAAGTAATTACTTCATATCTTCTGTCGCTTTCTTGCCTTCTTCTACTTTCTCCTGAACTTCTTTTTTCACCTTTTCGGCGCCTTCTTCAATTTTCTCCCCGGCTTTTTTGACATTGGTTTCAATATCCTCACCAATTGCATCTACCGCTTCTTTACTTTTTTCCTGGGTGGTTTCCCTGCAGGAGTAGAATGAAGTTGTCATTCCTGCGATCATCAACAATAAAAATAATTTTTTCATAACTGTGGTTTAAATGGTTAAACTAAAAAAAGCCATCGCAATTAAGATTGGATGGCTTTTTAGAATATTAATGGGAATGACTATTCTTGGTCAGCATTAACATCATCTGTTCCTTCAGCTGCTTCTTCTACGTCTTCTGCAGCATCTTCTACAGCTTCTACAGATTCTTCAGTAGCTTCTTCCATATCGTTTCCGATTTCTTCTACTGCATCTTCTGTTTTTTCTTCTGTAGTTTCTCTACAAGAGTAGATAGATAAAGTGAAAACTGTAGCCAATAATAATAATGATAATTTTTTCATCGTAAAATATGTTTAATTAGTTGAGCAGCAAATTTAAACTAATTTTTAAATTTGCAAAGAACTCTTTTCAGTTTAATAAGTTTAATGTATTTTTAGTGGATTTTTCTGGTGGACCTCATTTTTTTCTGATTTGCCAACATCTGTCCATTGATTGTTTTATCTTTTTAACTCTTTCTTTTCTTCCAGATTCTTCATTTTCTCTATCCTGTTGCCGGTTGCCGGATTTTCTTCAGAAAACCGTGGATCGGTGATGTAAGCTTCTTTTCTCATTTTGCTGATTTCAATACTCAAAAAATCAAATTCTTCTGTCACTTTTCCAAAGAGGGCATATACCCCAAGCCCCCTAAACCTATATTTTTCTGCTACCGGCGGGAATAGGACAGTATCAAAAAAATGACCATTCTTATCTGTAAATGTCGCGAAATTCATGCGTTGTCCCTTGGCAGTCTGGGTGTTTTTAACGGTAACCAGATAGCCGTATATCAGGATATTTTTGTTGAGAAAATTTTTTAGGTCTTTCTGGCCGTAAGAAGTTCTTGGTTCGTCTTTTAATAATTTAAAATGACTGCAAAGCGGAAATCCCAGCAATTCAATTTGCTCAAAAGCGGCTTCCAATTGGGTGGTGTGCAAGTCCGGAAGTGTGAATTTTTTATAATTCTGAATAAAAAGCGGCAATTGATTTGGTTTCCTAGTGGTTTTCGCGAGTTTAAAATGCGCTTCCCACAGCAATTTATACTTATCGATCCCGGTAAACCTGAAGGCATTGATCCTGATGAGAATGCTTATTTGTTCTATGCTGATAGTCACACGTTCTAAAAAATCTTCAAAAGATATAAACCTGCCGTAAAAACTCCGGTTTTCTATAATGCGTTGGGCAGTACGTTGCTCCAGTTCTTTTAAATGACCAAAGCCCAGGTAAATTTGGTTTCCTTTTATGGTGTTATGGAAATCACCTTCATTAATACAGGGAGGTTCTATGATGGCACCGCACATTTTTGCCTCATGCACATAGAGTTCGGGAGAGTAAAACCCACCGCCATTGTTAAGGGTGGCCACCATATATTCCAGCGGATAGTAGGTTTTTAAAAACAAACTCTGGTAACTTTCCACAGCATAACTGGCCGAGTGGCCTTTTGCAAAGGCATAGCCGGCAAAGCTTTTAATTTGCTCCCACACCTCAAAAATCGTTTTTTCTTCAATCTTTTTCTCCCGGCAGTTGGCTATAAATTTTTCCTC